>Ga0335396_10004272_pt1 | contig 15601 bp, 8 predicted proteins | sample FRY02_FD_205743 | JGI IMG/M metagenome (GOLD analysis project Ga0335396, IMG submission 205743) | Freshwater microbial communities from Lake Fryxell liftoff mats and glacier meltwater in Antarctica - FRY-02 (spades assembly) (version 2) | ecosystem: Environmental > Aquatic > Freshwater > Ice >... | reverse complement strand
GAAATGGACCAGCGCTGGCGTTTCGCTGGAGCGCATCCGGGAAATGCTTGCCGGTGGCGATGCGCCCATTGCGCCCAGGCCCCGAGCGCCAGGCTCTATTGAGATTCGCAGCCACATCAATGTGGCGGATGGCATCGAACTGGTGATCGAACCCGGACGTGCCGGACTATCACCTGAACAGGTGCGTGCCTTTCTGAAAGGCGTGATGACCACCTACCAACAAGTCATCGACTCAACCGATCAATCAGCCAATAAAACCGGAAGAAAAACATGAATGCAATTGCCCCAAAATTGTGCACAACCGATGGAAGAGAGCTCCTGTTTGAAGGTGTTATTGCCAAAGGCGATGTTCGAGGTCTTTGCCTCAACATGTCGGTTGAGCAACATTTTCGTAATCCTGGTGCCGACAACGTAGAAGTGGTCTACACCTTTCCCCTGCCCTGGCGTGCCATGCTCATGGGCGTCGATGTAGTGCTAGGGGACAAGCATCTCACCGGAGTGGTAACAGAAAAGGCCAAAGCCGCTCGAATCTACGAGGACACCATCGCCGACGGTAATACCGCCATCATGCTGGAACGCAATGCGGATCAGAGCTACACGCTAAACCTGGGCAATCTGGCGGCACAGGAACGCTGTGTTGTCACCATCCGGTACGCACAGACGCTAGCTTTTGAACAAGGCAATTTGCGCCTGCTGATTCCCACAACCATCGCGCCGCGGTACGGCGATATGGTCAAAGACGGTGGCCTGCAACCGCACCAGACCACAACCCATGATCTGCTGGCTGAATATGACTTTGGCATCACCCTACACCTTCATGGCTTGCTGGCACGCGCGCGGATAGGTTCGCCAAGCCATCCAGTCACTGTATTGGCGACCGAAGTGCTGACCACGGTGACCTTGGGCAAGAAAGCGCAACTTGATCGTGATTTCATTCTGGTCCTTGACCAACTCGAACATGACAGCATGGCGATCATGGCGCCGGATTTTGTCAAAGCTGATGCGGTGGCCGTGCTTGCCAGTTTCAGGGTCAAGCTCCCAGAAGGTGCCAACCAGAAGGTGGCGGTGAAGATTTTGGTGGACTGCTCTGGCTCTATGGCAGGTGACAGCATTGAGGCTGCCAAACGCTCTCTGCACGCCATCATCAACCAGTTTGACGCCGGGGACCGGTTCTCAGTTTCAAAGTTTGGCAATGATGTCGCACATCGCGGACGCGCCCTGTGGAAAGTAACCGACGCCACTAAAGCCGCGGGCCGGCGCTGGATTGATGAACTTGACGCAGATATGGGTGGCACAGAGATGGAGGGTGCCTTGCAATCCACCTTCAATCTGGCGCACAGCGGAGCGTGCGACGTGTTACTGATCACTGATGGTGAAATTTCTGCCATCGATGCCACTATCGAAACGGCAAAAACGTCTTCACACCGTGTCTTTGTGGTGGGTATTGGCAGCAGCCCGGCAGAAGTCCACTTGCGAAGGCTCGCTTCTGAAACGGGTGGTGCCTGTGATTTTGTCGCGCCCGGCGAAGCGGTAGAGCCAGCCATTTTGCGGATGTTCAACCGACTGCGCTCAAGCCGCATGCAGCAACTTGCATTGCAATGGCCAGTGTCACAGAAACCAACTTGGGCTACACCAGTGAATGCGACGGCGTTTGATGGTGATACTGTCACCGTCTATGCACAGTTTGATCAAGCCATTGTTGGCGACGTAAGTCTGCTGTGCACACCCATGGTGGGCGCTGAGCCTATTGCCATTGGTTCAGCCCAGTTGGGCGCTTTGGAATCCGACGGCGGCACCATTTCGCGGATGGCCGCATACGCACATATCGATGCGCTGGGTCGTATTGAAGGTGCCAGATCGATTGGCCTTGAGCGGACAATCGCCCTCGCAGTTGCGTACCAATTGTTGACCGACCAGACAAACTTCATATTGACGCTGGAACGTGCTGAGAGCGAGCGCGCAACGGATATGCCGCGATTGAACAAGGTCGCACAGATGATGGCTGCGGGGCACTCGGGCATGGGATCAGTTGAATCTTCTACATGGGCTCCCCGTTTCCGTTCTGGAACAAGCGTAAGAGAGCCCTCTACCGCATACGACGCGCCCATGTTTTGCCGCCAAGACTTTGATGCAGTGGATGTCAGTGCCGCGACTCCATCGGTATGGCGGACAAGCCGCAGTTCTAGTTCAGATCGGACTCAAGTGGACAAGAAACTGGACACCATCAACACGCCTCAATACAGCGGCCTGAGTCCGATGGGCATATTGCAGTGTCTGGATGGTAAGAATCCGGGTGACTGGCCAAGCACCTATGCCGCACTGCGCAAGATGGGAGTGGGCGTGCCGATCATCGACTGGCTCGAATTGGTTGTTGGGCAGGACCATAGCGAAACTGAGGTCGTCGCTGGCTTTCTGGCGGCGGTGATTGAACAGAAGTTTTCCGCTTTTTCTAACGGCGTCGTCAAAGGTCTGATGACGCTCGCACAATTGATGCCCCTGCAACAGCGGGTGCTCAAATACCTGCGAAGCGGGATTCTGCAAATAGACCAGTCGCTACAGACTGAAATTGCAATCCATCTTTTGACCCCGGATGCCAGGGCATGGAATGAGGTGTTTTTCAATGCAACGGCTGAATTCGAGGACAATTAATTTTCAAAAAGGAGATTGAAATGGCACACAACATCGGACAAATGTTTTACTTCGGTGAGATACCGTGGCACGAACTTGGCACCGAGCTCAAACAACCTGCCACTATGGAAGAAGCTTTAGCCGCCGGCGGGCTTGACTGGACCGTCAGCATGAAGCCGCTGACCCTGGCTGATGAGCACGAATCCGACGTGCATCAAAGAGTGGGCGTTGTGCGGGACGACGTTGCACCGGGCCACGATGGTCGAGTGTTGGGCGTCGTCCACCTCAACTTCAAGCTGCTGCAAAACCGCGAAGGCGCGCAACTGTTTGACTCCTTGTTCGGAAAAGGCAAGCGGGTTTATCACACCGGCGGTTATCTGAAAAAAGGTGAGGTGGTCTGGCTGATGGCCAAGCTGCCCAACAGCATTCTCCTGTCGGACAACGACACACTCGACACTTACCTGCTATTCAGCAACAGCCACGACGGCTCGCTACCGATTGACATCCGACTCACCACGGTGCGTGTCGTCTGCAATAACACCTTGTCGATCGCTCTGCAAAAAAAGGATCACGCCCACGTATTTCGCCGGGGACACAGCGGTAATTTTGAAGTGTTGAAGGCCGAAGCAGAAGCCTTCTTCCAGGCTGTATTGCTCCAACACGGTGAAACCACTGATTCCATGAATAAACTGGTTGCAGCGCAGTGCAGTGATGATGCGTTTGCCGCGTTCTTGGAAAAACTTCTGCCAATTCCCGCCCGGCCCGTAACCGCTGGAGCCAACCCGACTGTGGCGAAGGCCCACGATACGCGCATCGCCAACATTCAGATAAAGCGTGACCAGATCATGAATGTTCACAAAAACGGTCATACGGTCGCATGCGTGCCGGCACTAAAAATTGCGCCCGCCGATAAGACCTGGTGGGGTGCCTTGAACTCGATCACGGCATGGGTTGACCACATCAGTGACATTGATGGGGATCGGTTCGCAAACGCCATGTTTGGTGCCGGTGATCAGTTGAAGACGACGGCCTATCAAAGAATCTTGATCGAAGCGGCGAAGGCATAGCGGTTGTTGCGACATGGCCCGATACATCAGCAAGCAAGAGCAATTTCTAAACAAGAAGGTCGGAACGTGACGCCACTTCGATGATGGTGGTGCTGCCAATGCGAACGCTATGAACGCCATCCAAAAAGGTTCTGCCGGTCACGGTTAGATCGCCGACCCGCGTGGTGCAGGTGCTGCCCAGATCACAGAGCCACACATCCTCTGGCAGATTCACGATCACAGCGTGGCGACGGCTCACACTGGTATCTTTCAGCACGATGTCATTGCCGGCGAGTAAACCAATTGAAACAAGCGGTTCAGAACTCGAATGGCTAGAGCCATCTGGCAGCCGAATCGAAATCTGGTTGGATTTTTTTGCACTCAAGGCGGCGCCAAAGCGGTATTCCTGAAAAATCATCTTGGAGCGCAGTGTAGGTGTGCCCCCCGGCGTCCAACTTCGCGGCGACTCCCGAGCCACAGTAATGTTATGGGCCATGAAGGGATTGACTGCCGCATCGGCGGCGATTTCATCCAGCTTCTCGGGCGTATAGCCGTCAAGCAGGTAGCAGAGAAATCGGTTGCTACGGAAGCAATCGTTCGGCACCTTTTCTTTCATCATGAGAAGCCCCAGCTTCATTCCGGCCTCATAACGACCGGAGAGAAAGAAGCACTTCAGCATCAGGTTGTACGCCTCAAAGTCTGAGGCATTGCGATCAAGATGGTCGCTCAGCAGGGATATTGCAATCGGCAAATGTCCTTCTTCCAGATTGAGCCAGCCCAGCTCCTTTTGAATGTGAAGGCGTGGATTCAAACTGAGCGCACGGGAGAAAAAATCCTTGGCCTTGTCGATTTGGCGAATCATCAATTGGCATCGACCGGCGGCAACCAGGGCCGTCACACAATCCGGACTAAGGTGCAACGCCTGTGTCGCCAGTTTTTCCGCCGACTTCCATTTTTTGCGGGTCAGGAGTGTTTCGGCTTTTTCGGTGAGCGCATGGGCCTTGATTCGATTGCCGTCAAAAACATAGGGGACGTGTTTGCTGTTGATTGCTTCGCTCAATTCGACCATACGCTGAAAGCGAAGCTCCGGCGTTGGGTGTGTGGCACGCAAAAGGATTTCCTGCACCCAGCGCGGCAAAGTGTCCGGTACAAAGGTATGCGCAATACGCGCCTTTAAGGCCTCTGCTTCACTCAACGATTCAAAGGGGTGCGTCCCCAAGAGCACTTCAAGGATGGTCAAACCCAGCGCATAGACATCCACCCGAGGATCCGTTTTTGACACGGATTCCCCCAGCAACATCTCCGGCGGCAAATACCTCCGCGTGCCCGTGTTGCGGTTGGCAACGCCAAAGTCCCCCAACTTGATGGCACCGTCCGTGGCGAAAAGAATATTGGCTGGCTTGATGTCGTGGTGAACAATACCCTTGCCATGTACAAAATCCAGGGCTTCGCACAGTACGGCAGCCCATCGAAATGCCTCGCTCTGGTTGATGCGCCGGTTGGATATGCGTTGGTCTAAGTTACCCCCCGCGCAATACTCCATCGCCAAGACCAACTGACCACCATGTGTGAAGTGATGATGAAAACCGACGACGCCTGGGTGATTGAATTGAGACAGCGTCTGCATCTCCCAAATCAGATCGGCATGGTCACCAGCGGACCGTTTGGACAACACCTTGAGCGCCACCTTACGCCCCGGAATCAACTTGTCCTCCGCCAGAAACACCTCACCAAAGCCGCCAGAACCCAGCCTGCCGATCACCAGATATTTGCTGTCGAGTTCGTCGCCTATGGAGATCATGACTGGCCGTCCAGCGAATCCAGAATCAAGAAACCAAACCGCAGTAATTAACATGAACCCCATGCCCGCGCCACAACGGTACAGGGTCATCACTCGCGGTGTCGAAAGTCTGATCGACGCTCGCAAAGGCAACCGATGCAAAGTGTCCAATGTTGCTGAGCTTTGCGCAGCTTTGGGCAATGCTGCTCCAGTTGTCGGGGCGCGTCGCGTCGCGCGCCGGATAGCGTACCGCCCGTACCACCACCCATTCAGGCCCCTTGCTGTCACCGACAAACCAGATGGCCGGATCGACCCCCGGATTACCCTGCGATGACATCAACTCATACCCTTCCTTTTCCAACTGTCCCTTGACGACCTGAACAGCGAAATCGTGCAGCTCCCATGCTGTCATTTCGATTTTCTCGGCAGTAACCAGTGTTAATGGATTGATTGGCATGTTGGTACGTGCATCGAGTAATCCCCAGCCCTGACTATTCGGAACCCAGCCATCGCCAAGAAAATTCTTCTCCATTGGCATGAGACAGGCGTGCCCCTTACACCCGTCCGCTATGGCGAGCAATCCATGCACACTGCCCGGCACCTGGAGATGATCGTCAACGTCCTCGATGCGAATGAAGAAAAGCTGGTTTCCCAGACGAAAAGACAAGTGCTCAAGAAACGGCGGCGACAAATGCGCACGAAGCCAGGAATGCAAACCATCCTGCGCCTGATGCTGTATGTGCGATCCTGCCGCCTTCCAGCATTTCTCGAATTCCGGCGATGCTTCTTGATTTTCGATTTCGTACATGGTGTCGTCCAAGTGCTTTGCTATTCCTTCTCAAAACCCGCGCCTTCGGAAAACTTCAACGTTCGGCAGTTTTCAGTAACGGTACGCACCACGTTATCGGGCGTGCCTGATGGCATGTTGGCCTGAATTTCAAGCGTCACCGTTACATCGGCACCCACTAACCCGGCAAGGTGTGCGATGACCTCTTCGGCAATCTTGCCAGCATCACGACCCACGCGCGTGGCGTCCAGCGTTACCGATCCGTGAAATCGCCTTGGCTGCGTCTGGACCGGTGGCGCTGGCGCACCGTTGCCGGATGCCCCAGGACCGACACCTGAACCTTGACCCGTACCAGCGGAACCGTCGCCAGCCGTTCCTGTGGCCGTCGCTCCATCGCCAGCGCCGGCAACCGCCGGTGGCGGTATCTCCGCCGCCAATTGTTTCTTGGCCGCGTCTGGTTTGACCAACAACCCCGGTGAACTGGCATCATGCAGCGTCACACGCTGGCCACCGCGCAGCCCCTGATAACGACTTGCGCCATCGTCAAAGCCTTCGGCAAACGCAAAGGCGTCCTGCTCCCAGGTCAGCAAAGAAACACCGTCGCTGATGGCGTTGAGCAATACCGATGAATCCTTGAGCCGTGGCAGGTAGATGTAGCGCGCAAAGTCTTCCCCTAATTGTTTGACAGCCACATGGTCGCCGCGCCACAAAGGCACTTTATCGAGTTCCATCTTCAGGCGCGTTGCGGCAAAGCTGGGCAGCAGCAGCTCATCGCTGCGCAGTTTCTTGCTGGCACGCACCGCTAGTGCATCGGTGCCGGTCAGGCGCAACACTTCCCACGCAACCGGCGACTGAGGTGTGGCCTGCACGGGCACGAGCAACCATTGGTAGGTTTCTGGCACTCGTGCCGTCACCGTGTTGTCTGCTGCGGTTTTTTGTGTCTCGGCCTGCTTGACCTGATAGGGGATCAGGTTGAGCTGATCCTTCTCCAACAGAATCGACTCCCACGCCAGAAACTTGCGCGCCGCCTCGTCCAGGTCTTGCATGCGAGTCTTGTCGGGCGCCAGAAAGACCAGCGTGTTGCGGTACAGGCGCGGCGTGTTGCCGCGCGTCTCCAAAATTGCCTTGGCAGCTACCTCGGCGGCACTATTGCCCTCCTTGCTGTAAGCATGGTCAATGCCCAGCACCACCAGCCGCGCATCTAGGTCGTCCGGCACGTCCTGGCCGGACTGCGGCATCGGATGGATGCGGCCGAATTCGCCCTTCAGCTCCAGATTCTTGCGCAGCCGCTTTTCCAGTTCATGCACCACCTTGTCGGGGTCGCGTTTGTACTGCTCGGCGCGGTCGTCGGCCAGCTTGGTCACCGTTGGTTGGGTCGAATACCAGTAGCGAGGACCGTCCTGATACAGGTAGGTGGCGGTGCCGGCCAGTCGGCGCAGTGCGTCGCCAAATACCGCTGGCGACTCGCCCGGCATCACGCAGCCCAGCTTCACGCGGCGGTCTTCTAGGCCCCGGTTGGCGGCGCTGCCAAGCGGTGCTGAACCCATGTAAATGGTGCGCGCCACCCGTCGGCAGGCGGAAAACTTACCCAAATTGGGCACCTCGCCATCGATCGTGCTGGGCAGCGATTGCGGCCCGTCTACATCTTTTTCGATGATCGGTTTCCATTGGTCGGGCAGGTAGCGCGTCAACTCGTCACGCACCCGCGGCTCGTCAATCGGTATGTTGGCCGGCAAAATAAGCGGGTTGCGGTCACCGCGCTCCCACAAGCTGTGAATCACCGCCGCCATGAGGCGCAACACCCCCCGCGTGCGCTGAAACTTCACCAGCGTGGACCAGTCGGTATAGAGCCGGTCAAAAATTTCCGGGTGAATCGGATAGGCAGCACGAATGCGCTTCTCGTAATCTGCTTCCCAGCACTCCGACGGAAACTCCTGCTGCTGGGTGCGGTACATCTCAGCAAAGGCCCGCGCCACCACATCCCGCTGTTTGAAGTGTTCCGCGCTGGTCATGGGCTCAAACAGACGGCGGCGCACAATCTCGAAGCCTTCCTCCGCCGTGGCAGGGGTCCACGATGACTCCAGCCTACCGACCACGTTGCGCAAACGGCTCAACGCCGCCCGACCACGCTCGCCACCTACCTCTTCATCGGCCGCTTGGGCATGCGGCGAGGTCGCAGTGTCCGAAGATGGCAAGCTGATGATCAGCAGGCAATTTTTAGCCAGCTTGGCCGATTCGGTCAGCGCCTGGGCAAAACTGAACTGGGTCTCAAACCCACCGGCTGGTAAATCGCTCTGGTCGTGCAGTTGGCGCGCGTAAGCCACCCACTCGTCAATCAAAATCAAACACGGGCCATATTCCACAAACAGCTCGCGCAGCATGTCGCCCGGGTTGGTCGCCAGCTCATCGTCCTTCTGGATGCGGGAAAAGGCTGGTTTGCCGCCCAACTGCCAGGCCAACTCACCCCACAGTGTGCGAACTACCGTGCCATCGGGCTTGATGGAAGGGTTGCCGGGCGATATTTTGTTACCTACCAGCACCACGCGCCTGGCCTTCTGCGCGCCCTTGGCACCGGCCGTTTGCATCACCTCTTCAATGCCCAGCAGCTCGCTCGGATTGACACCCGAAAACAGGTGGTACAGCGCCAGCATCGAGTGCGTCTTGCCGCCACCAAAATTGGTTTGCAGTTGCACCACCGGGTCGCCGCCGGTGCCTGCGATGCGGCGCAGGCCACCAATCAGCATGGCCTTCAGGCTTTCGGTCAGATAGGTGCGGCGAAAGAACTCGACCGGGTTACGGTATTCATCGGTTCCCTCATTCAAATGCACCTGCCACAGGTCGGCGGCAAACTCGGCCTGTTGGTAGTTGCCGCTGGCCACATCCTTATGCGGGGTGATGACCTCACGCCAAGGCATCAGGTTGGCAGTAGCAGCACTTTCAATCGCCGTGCCCACGCTCCTGCGCCGCTCACTGCGGGCCAGCTCGTCTGACACCACGCGGCGCAACTCCATCTTCATGCGGCGCACCTCGTCGGCCTGGGGCGCCGACACTGCTGTCAGCAGGCGCTCCACCGAGTCGAGCGCCCGGTCGGTGTCGTCACTGGTGAAGGGTTCTTGGTGCGCCCATTTGTTGCGCCAGTCGCGGATTTCAGACACCAGGCTGCGCTCAGAAAAACCCAGCGTGCGCCGGAACACATCGTTCCAGGTTTCCCACATCAGCTTGACCAGCGCGGCGGCATCCCATTCGCCAATGCTCTTGTTGGCAAGAATCGGGTCCTCGACAAAACTCTTCACCCGCTGCATGGAGATGGTGTTGGTGGCAATGGCACTTTTGATCTCGCGCTCGACAAAAGGCGCCAGACCGGCTTTGAGTTGTTCCAGCGCCTTGCCGACGCGTTCGTGGTTGGTGATGGCCATGTTGGTTATTCTTTCGCTGCCAGAGCCTGCAATTGCGCCAGCAGCGCAGGAATTTCCACCGTAGCCGCTACCCACAGAATGTCTGCATTTATCTCGAAATACGCATGCACCAGGCGGTTGCGCATGCCGACGATGGCTTTCCACGGTATGCCTGCATGGGCGCTGCGCGTGTCATCCGACACCTTGCTGGCCGCTTCGCCAACGATCTCGATGGCCCGCACCAGCGCGAACTGCAGCATCCGGTCGGTGTCTAGCTCGCTTCGCTGGCGGTTTGATACGAACTGCACCGCGTTCTCTGCCGCCTCGATCATGTGCAGCAGGCGGACCCGGTCTTCAGCGCGCATACTGCACCTGCGCCGTGCGCACCACCTCGTCGCGGAAGTAGCGCGACAGATCACCTGCCGTGCGCAGATCAACCTTTTTGCCACCCAGCAGCTCCGAAAGAGTCAGCTCCATCCCGGCAATGCCAAGCAAGCCGGGCGTGTGCTCGGGCTCGAACTCGACCAGCAGGTCAATATCGCTGTCGGGTCGCGCCGTTCCTTTCAGTTGCGAGCCGAACAGCGACAAACGACGAATGTGGTGCTGCTCGCAAAAACGCGCCAGCCCGCTTTCATTCAAATTAAGGTTCAGTGGTTCAGCCATGGTTGATAGCCCTGTAAAAGTGCGCCCGTCATTCTTACTCAAACAATTCGCCCGTGCCCTGCGTTGCAGCACGCGGCCCTTCCTGCGCCAGCCGGGTGATCTCGGGCCAGCTTTGCACCAGGGCGTTGTAGGCCATGGCATCGACCGCGCGCTTTTTGCGCTCGCACAGGGTGTAGAGACGGTAGCAGAGTTCGCGCGCGGTCTCGGCTTGGCTGCCGAGTTCGGCCACCAGCTTGGCAGCAGCGGCTTCGCCGCCAGAGTCTAGTACCCGAATCAACTGGTGCAGCATCTCCCAGACGGTCAGGCGGGTGTCGGTGGTCGGGTCCCAATCGGCGGGCAGTTCGGTGGATTTCAGCAGGCGCACCTTGCCTTTGCCGGAAACGATGATGCCCGCCTGCACCAGGCCATCCATGCCAGTGGCCTTGGCCTGCGCGAGCACTGTGGCAACACCAAACTCGCCTTCGGTAAAGCCCATCTGGTCGAACCAGGTGAGCGCCCAGCGGGTGTCGGCATCAAAGTCGCCCTCCTGCTCGGCCAGCGCCTCGTCCAGCGTCTGGTTGATCAGCGCCAGCGCGGCGCGTACCGACAACGGCTGGCCTTCGGCGTCGAGTACCTTGGCGTAACGGGTATAGACCGCCATGCCGGGGCCGATGGCCGCCTGCGCCAGATCGACCGGCGCGATGTTACCGGCTTGCAGATGCGCGAGCGCCGTGGGCAGTTCGGCCTTGAGGGCCGTGAGAAAGTCGCGGCGGGTGGCGGTGGGGGCAGTGGTTGGACGCTGGCGACAGACGAGGACGATGCTGGATGCCAGCGCATTGGTTCCAGCACTGACCATGCGGTTACTCATTTCCGTGCGCATCGGCCAGGTGCCACTTATGGCAAAGCCGGCCTCAATGACCGCTGCAAGAAAAGTATCCCAACCAGTATTAGTGGTGCCGTCGGCGCCATCGCTCTCGGCCTGCTTGAAGGCGTAGTAGATGGTGACCGGAAAGGCCGGATGCGCCTGCTCGGCCAGGCGGTGCATGGCCTGCGTCATACCGTCGAGGAAGAAGGTCTCCGCTTTTTGCTTGCTGCCGTGGCGATAGGGCGTCGCCACCAGTTCCTCGGCCTTGGGTACGGCGAGGGTAGCGAAGAGACCAGGGAAAACAGGTTTCAACGAACGGCGCAACCAGACGTAGAAAAAATCCGACAGGTCAGCGTAGCCGATGTTGTCGTAGTACGGTGGATCGGTGGAAACAACTTTGCCGGCGCTGACTGATTGGCTCTGCGCGTCGCCTTGTGCAGCGAACCCGCTGGCGCTTGCAGGAAACATACAGAGGGCCTTCTGTGCCCACTCGATGCCGCTCGACACGTTCCCGGATGAGTCCGAGAAAATGTTTGTTTCCACGTAGTCCCAGGTCATCGGAATAGCTTGCCGCCCAAATGTGTTGCGGATCAGTTCCTTGCTCGAATGCCATGAACAGATAGATGACCAGTAGTCGGCTGCCTTATCGATGGAGAATGCCAAATACACCCCCACCGCCTCCGCATACGCTGTCGCGCCGGTGCCAACTTTTTCGAGGGGCTTGCCGTCGTCAGGCAGGCCGGCGGCGAGGGCATCGCGCCTGACCCACTCGCGCGCCTCGGCCACCAGATCGGAGAAGGTCGTCAGCGCCACGAGCTGGCGCGGGGTGAAGAGGTCGCCGTAGGTTTTCAGGCCGTAGAGCGGCGGCGAGAACCAGCGCGGGTTCTCGGGCATAGCCAGTTCCGGCTTCCAAGTCGGCTGCGCAGTGAGTGCAATTGCTTCCATCTCAGGCGTCGGCGCGAGATAGACCCGTCCACGCTCGCCCTCGGCAACGATGGCCATCAACCGCGCACCCATGCGACCGGCCTGGGCCTCCTCATAAATATGGGCGGAAGCGATTGGCGCATCGGACATCAGGCAATTGAAATTCGCGCCGCGCGACAACTTCGTCCCGTTCTTCGCTTTTTCTGCATCCTTGGGTTTACCCACCTTGACCGCAAACCGATAGCCGCCACCCTCGATCACCGGCTCGACATAGGCTTCCTTGCCCACCTTGGTGGACAGCATGAAGGTGGAGGCAAGCGGCACATCGACATTGGCAAATGCCGGGTTGGGACTTTTCACCGTACGCGCCCACAGCCACGCGATTACGGTGAGCTTTTGACCGACATATTTTTTAAGGTCAGGCCGCTCTTTGGCCATTGCTGCCGTCATTTCAATCTTGGGGTACAGGTGGCCGATGCGCTTTTCCGCCTCGTCACGCATCCACTGGCCGTAATAGCGCACGTCCTCGGCCAGACCCTGCGCGCCTTTCCAGTCGCGGCCAGCAAGGTCTCGCTGCTGCTTGACGCCAGGATTCACCGGCGGCTTGCCGGCAAAGCGCGGCGGAATCTCGATCATCGCCTTGTTGATCAGCACCGCCACCGGGTTCAGGTCGCTGGCGTAGCTCACCAGCCCCAGTCGCTGAGCCTCCAGCGGCAGCGCACCGCCACCGGCAAAGGGATCGTGGAAGGCGGGCAGCTTGTGGCGGTCAAATAGTTCCTTGGCGCGCGGATGGTCGGCGTTCTCGGCGCAGGTGTAGCACCAGCTCTGCCAGATTTCATCGCGCGCCTGCTGCAATATTTCGCCTTTGCCGTCCTTGGTGGTGCTCTCCCACTTCACCAATTCCTCGATGATGCGAAACAGCCGCTGGCGCTCTTTCTCCTGCTTCTTCTCGGTGGGGAAAATATCTGGATGCGCCGATGGGTCATCAACCATCTGCGAAAAGATTACCGCCCGCGCCGCCGCTAGTGGACGCCGTGCCCACCACAAATGCAAGGTGCTCGGGTGGCCATGCCGAATCGACTTTTCGCGCGCGCTGGCGACGTTGATAGCTTCGAGCGGCAGGGCAACTTCGATGAGTTTTTTCTTATGGGTGGCGGTCATGGTCGTACACAAGTCGGTAAGTTGCAGGATAGAGGGTCACTTGGCCATCGTCACACATCCCACGAAGGCGGGCACCGGTCACTTCAACTGGACCGCCTTCATGGTTCACCAGAATGAGTGCGTAGGTTTCGGGGTTCTGGTCGATCAAACCCCAAATGTCTGCGTCAAGCTGCAGCGGCTCTCGTTCAAGGCAGTGGTCTTTGGGAAAGTAGTAGCGCAAAAGATCGCCGCTAGCCGTGCGACCCTCCCACGGGAAGCGGGCACCGTGCGTTCGACCAATCCAACCCCCACTTTCATGGACGTACCGATCATCGCCATTCATCCTGAACCCATGGGCTGTCGCGAAACGCTCCATGACGCTCGGCTTGGCAGGTTTAGGTGCTGGGCGAGGTCGGGGTTCAAGCACAGATATGTCGTCGGGGCTGGAGGGCTCTTCTTCTGGGTCATCAGTTGACACTTCAGGCTCGCCATCCTCCGCAACTGGGAGAGAGAGGTGATCCTGATCTTCATCCCGAGGCAACTGGTGCTGGACATCCTCAGGAACAGCTAGATGAGTCAATTCGTCCACATCATTGGCGCCGTGGACAACTGCGTCATCGATCGGATCGATCTGGGGGACAACCCTGGCGGAGAGCTTAAAGTTTTCCTCCATGTACTCGCAGATGTTCACTTCGGAACGGTCGAAACAATAGTGCATCGCTGCCTTGATGTCCGCCCGACCAAATGCGTTGCCGATCTCTTCTGGCACCCGACGAGCAAGTTTTGCTCTGGGAAGCTGATCAACATACAGCGCATCTGATTGCCACACTACATCTGCCTGTCTGGCCGTTCCTGCAGGCGTTTCACCGATATAGGGAACAATCTCAAGCCCTGGCGCCAGAACCCAGTTGGTCTTTGCCAGCGCTTGCGCCAAACCGCGTACGCGTTCGGTTTCATCGTCGGTGTCCAGCTCGACCCGACACAGCTCCGCCCCCACTGTCTTGAGCCATGTCTGCTGTATTGGCTGCCCGGAGCTGCCCGGTGCGTTCTTGAGTCGCTGTTCAATCTGCACCGACAGCGCTGGCAAGGTCGAGAACGGTGGACAGTTAGTCGTTTCACCAGGCAGACGCTGAAAGTCAGCCGTCTTTTGCTTGACCCACAGGTGAAGGTGACTCCAAGCAACGAGGGATTGCATCGTTAACGCGTAGGAAAGCGCATTGACAGGAGTCCATTCGCCGGCAAGGTTGACCCAGTGTTCGCATTCATTCCATATACGCATGGGGTGTCGGGCCAAAATCCCTCGCACCCGTCGCGCGTCGTCTTGGGACAATGCCTTTCTCGATGGTAGCGTCTTGAGCCATTCAATGGCGAGTTCTGCTGTCGGACGATCCGCCACACCGACCTTTCGCCACAGTGCCAGATCCTTCACGGAAGACCTGAGTACCGCAGCACCCGGGGCATCTTCCTCGTTAGAATTTAAGAAAACTGCAAGAGGCAATACCCAGCAATTGTCCTCAGTGAAGATGAGTTTTTCAGACTGAAATGCTTGCCTGATTTTCTGAGAATCGCCTGTCGGACAACTCTCCAGCATCTGATCGAGGCGTCGATACCACTTTTCCACTTCATGGACTGGCGGGGCGCTTGACTTGGCCATGGCCCGCAAGCAATCGAGCAAGCGATCGGGTCCACTCGGGACGCATCGGACACCCAATAGCTCCAGCAGTGGACGGGTCGCTTCGCGATCAAGCCGGCCATGGACGAATGGTTCCACGTCCATCAGCGATTCAGTCTCAGGAGTGCGGCGTAAAAGTTCATCAGGTTTTCGTTGAAATCCACGCGTATCTGGGAGGCATGCGAACGCCCGCAGCCGCAACATCCATGCTGGCAACAATGAACTTGACGTCATCGCCCGGGTAGAGCCTGTAGTCGCCACATGGAGAATGCGGACGGTCATGGCTTTGGTCCAATACGCTTCCCGCTGATCCAGAATGCGCTCAACTAGCTTGGACCAAAAGTGTTCATCATCAACAGCCAGTGCTTTCCAATGCTGCCAAATGTTTTCTTCAAAGTCCCAATCTTCAACTACGAACTGTTGGGTTACATACTGGTATGAAAGTTCTTCCTTCAATCCTCGCGTGCGTGCCAGTTCTACTATTTTTGGTTTCCCGTAAACGGGTGTGCGCTGCTGAGTCAAGGGAATGAACGTCTGTAACCCAGTGCGATTGGAAGTAATCCAGTTTTGCCAGTCGTCTTGGGAGCAGGACTTGAAGGCCCGAGAGTAGTCCGCATGAAGCAACGACGACGCGGAGATTTCCGTTGGCAACAACGTGCTCAGCGTTCCGTCTCCATCAAACAGAACGGGCTTTTCGGTCGTCCGGAGTTTCATGTCTCTTG
>Ga0335396_10004270_pt1 | contig 15605 bp, 20 predicted proteins | sample FRY02_FD_205743 | JGI IMG/M metagenome (GOLD analysis project Ga0335396, IMG submission 205743) | Freshwater microbial communities from Lake Fryxell liftoff mats and glacier meltwater in Antarctica - FRY-02 (spades assembly) (version 2) | ecosystem: Environmental > Aquatic > Freshwater > Ice >... | reverse complement strand
TGGTGGAATAAGACAAGGTTGCAGGTATATCGCGAGTGATGGAGTTGTGCTTGACGCAGACATAAATGCGGCAATTAACATTCTCCAAAAATACTCCAAACACCCCAACTCGTGTTGCAAAGCACTCGATGGGCAGGTCCGTGTCAATGGACCATATGATGTTGAGACAGTCAATCAACGTCAAGCCGTCCCTTCTTTAGAGGGACGGTAATTGACTCCGCTAAACAATTCATGAAAGAATACAAACAAATCCTAAAATTAGCAGAGTTCCACGGATGGACTCAATTAGAAAATACAAATCAAACTACAGAGGAAGGTCTTTGGATGGGATATGCTCCCGACCGTAATCAAGTTGGAAAAAAGAATACTTACCACGATACACACAAAATTTAAACTCAATTCGGTATGTTGAAGAAATGTTAAATGAAACACAATATGCTGAATTTGTAAAACAATATCAAGAGATTTTAGAATGAGACAACAAGAAAACTGATACAATGACACGAATCCTTTCCGGAGCCTCTGAACAGAGAGCCGAAGGAATTTTAAAAGCTTTAAACCATTGGGAAAATACTGAAAATGAAAATGCTAGTTAAAATGATGGGTGGAAGTAATGCCTTCGCCCTAAACACGCCTGAATCTGACCTAGATTACAGAGGAATCTTTGTGAACGTAGAACCATCCAAAATTCTTGGATTGGAAAAACATGAGCATGTGCAAAAGCAAGAGGTGGATGATATCGTCTACTATGAAGTAAGAAAATTCTTTGAGCTTCTTAGGGGCGGCAATACTGGTGCTCTTGAAATTCTTTTTTCTGAGGATGAACCAATTGAAACGAGTGATGAATTCGAAAATCTAATCAAGGCTAACAAACACAAATTTGTTGACACTGATAAAATGTTCAAATGCCTACTTGGTTACATGCAAAGTGAGCGACGTCTCGCCAACGGCGAACGTACGGGACAACTCGGCGGCAAACGTAAGGCACAACTTGATATGTATGGGTTTAGTCCAAAAAACTTCGTCCAACTTTTTAGATTGGCTGAGTGTGGTGTTGCTCTATTTCAAACTGGACTATTTCCAGTCAACTTAAAAAAGTATAATGAGGAATTTAGAAACGGACTCCTTGATATTAAAGTTAATCCAGAAAAGTATTCAAAAGACGAATTGAACGTAAAAGTTGATGTAGCTGAACTTCGATTGAGGGACGCCTACGAAAATAGAAAGTTTAAATCTGAATTTGATGCTGATTTGGCAAATGATGTATTGAGACAGGTCTATCTACCTTATTTAAAATGAAAACTAGAACAGACATGGGCCAGTTTTTAAACTCCCTCGGACTTACCGGGATTGGGGCTGAGATTGGAGTTATTACACTCAATCAAATACGTGATAGAATTAGTCTTGACTCTCCTAGGAATTCGTAGTATCGTGTGATGTGACTAAGAAAATATCCGTAAAACGTCCGAAATTCAAATCAGATAATAGCTTTAAAACTTTGTGTAGAGTTTATACGCGTGATAGCGGAACAAAATTATCCCGGACCGAAAAAGAGTTGAGGGTGTTCATGAAAGAGAACAACCGTGTTGCCAAATTCTTGATAGAGAATGGTTGGGAATACTGTGATAGTTGTTGCATTTGGGAAACTGGCTACACGCTTTCATTTCGAAAAGTGGCGGAAGATATTCAGAACAAATATATTTTTTTCCAATGGCACTGGAGCGACCACGGGTCCGATTTCTTCTGGGGAAATATGCGAGGATTTTTTAACTATGTAAAAAAGCCAACCCCACATCCAACTATGCACGCCGAAATTGATGCAATATTAATTGAGGACCTGGAGAATCTTCCACAGTATGAAGCGCAGTTGAAGAAAGCACTAAAGACCCAGAGAATGGTTAAGACATGATGCTAGAGGAAAATTTTTTTGTTGAGGAACTCCACACGATTCCAGAGACACCAAAACAGTTTAGAATTAGGGAATGTTCCTTCACGGAGATTCGTAAAATTTTTGAAGACAATCATTATAAAAGTGGTCACATCGGCGGCGGAATATTTAAAAATTATGCCCTTGTATTTGAAAACCGAATTTGGGCTGGAAGTGTTGTGGGCCCTGCACGACATAGCGGACCCTATTCTGACAAAGGAACCAAGAGAGTTCTTGAAATTCGACGAATGGCGTGTTTGGAAGAAGCGCCAAAGAATACTGAAAGTTATTTTCTATCAAAGGTGATTTGGTCATTGAAAAAAGATAAGGCGTGTGATAGAGTATTATCTTACTCCGACTCATCAGTTGGCCACACCGGAACAATTTATAAAGCTGCAAATTTTAAACACATAGGAGAGACCTCTCCATCGGTCCATGTTTTTTGGGAAGGTAAACGTTATCACCCAAGGAGCCTTACGATTGATAGACCATACTCTTACCGACTACGCGAGGCTGTAAAGAATGGAACAGCCACCGTAGAGAAAATGAAACCTAAATCTGTTTGGATATACGACATATGACACTCGAAGACACAATCGCTAAATCGATAAAAAAATATCCCAGCCTCTTCAAAGATGTAAATTGGAAAAAGAGTAGAATTAAGGTGATTGACCATCTCTTTCTTACTATCGGAAATGGATTTGAGTGGTATGATGGGTATTTGGCAGAAAAATCGAAGAAGCATAAATATGGCGAAATCAAATTTAAATGGCGTCCAACGCAGAAGTGGTTTGATACAAAACTTTTTGATAAGTATGGGTGGGACAAGGCCATTATAGACATAATTAAAAAGAATCCTCAGATGGCTGACTTGCTTGAGATTGAATCGGCTAGTTTATATCTAGCAACACCCTACCCCGTATGCGAATACTCAAGGGCTATGAATGTTCCGGACAACGTTAGACCCGACTGGCTGGCTGGCGCCATTGAGACGTTAGAATGGGCGGAGATGTTTTATAGTGGACCACTGAATCAATTAAAACAGAGTGGTTTTATTGTAGGCACCAAGTTGTGTGACGACGCTATAAAAAAAGACTCAAAAGCCCGACTAAAGCTTGTATGCAAAACATTGATAAATCTAAAGAACGTAGAAAAGACGTTGAAGAGAGTCTAAAATACTGGGCCGATAAAAAGGCTCACTTTTCTAAGACCAAGAACGCCAGTGGTATAAAAGTGTCCGATTTACTGATTGACAAATACCTCGATAAGCTTAATATTCTTATTATACATGAAGACGAAAATAACAAAAAATGATATCGCTACTGAGATATGCCAAGATGATTTTATACAAAGTTTAAAAGATTCTGTAATTCGGGCCGGAGGCATCGCAGATTTAATAAATGAGAATCTTACTGTGGCCGATTTGAAAGAGATACTAGCGCAAAACGGAGTTCGATTTCAGTTTTGTCCAACGGCTCGTAATTCAAGTGTGAGCGATACGCGGATACTTGATAGACTAATTCGTAATCTAAACATAGAATAAATTTTATGATAATTGTAGTAGACGTTGAAACATCCGGACAAGATACTAAGAAACATGCTATCCTCTCTATTGGAGCATCTGTTTTAGGAGGAACCAGCTCATTCTATCAAGAGTGTAGGCTTGGCTTCTTCGATAAAATTGACCCAGGTGCTTTAAAGGTCAACGGTTTCACAAAAGAAAACTGCACAGACCCATCCAAAGAAACCGCTTTGGAAATTTATAACAAATTTATTAGTTGGGTGAAAAGTCAAACAAGTGAAAAAGAGTTAATTCTTGCAGGCCAACAGGTGGGATCATTCGATGTTCTATTCTTGAAAAAGGCTTGCGGTAAATGCAGCTGGCCGTTCAGTTACAGAACAATTGACATTCACTCAGTTGCGTTTACTGTATTTGGAAAAAGTTTGTCGCTTGATTCTATTTTAGAAAAATTAAAACTGTGTCGGCCTGTGGGTGGACACAATGCTCTATCCGATGCTATTTTAGAAAAACAGGCGTTGGAACTACTACTAGCATATCGTAAATAAATGACTAATACTAAACTAATCTTCCTCGATTTCGACGGCGTGCTTAATAGCCAGTTGTTCTATATATCCGGCCGCGCCGATGAGTCTCCACTCGGAGTTCGAACCAACATCGACCCGCTCGCAGTTGGTTATCTTAATCGCATAGTAAAAATGGCCGGTGCAGATGTCGTTGTGACTTCAACGTGGCGTCTTGATAAAACCGTTGAAGAGCTACAGGCTATCTTGGATACCCACGGATTTGTTGGTAAGGTTATCGGCAAGACCGAAGACCTGCGCGTGGGTCCGGGGAGAAATGCTGTAATTCGGGGTAACGAAGTCCTTCACTGGATGCAGGAGAATGGTTTCAGCAGCTCAGACTTCAAACAGTATGTTATCATCGATGACGACTCAGATTTTCTGTATCATCAGCGCAACAATATGTTGATTGTTGACGGATATGCTGGCATGACTCCAAACACCGCTTATAAAGCAATTAGAATTCTTGGCTCATAAATGCAAACGTTCGCACCAAGCCCGATACATGTATACACCGCCGCGGACCTCGACTACCGACGTTTAGGTAAGCAGCGAGTAGAAACATTACAAATACTCAACGCCTTATTAATTCCAACTAAAAAGCGTGGTTGGAAAAATCATCCAGCTGTAAAACAGTGGATTGGTCACGAAGGATTTTTAATAGAATATGGACTTACGATGTGTAAGGAATGGATTCGACGAGGGTATAAAGACACCTGCACCGCTAAGATTGGCGCATTTTACGATAATCCAGAAGTAACAGCGAAAACCAAACATCGTCCCGATTGGTGGGGTAATGAAGCCTTTCACAGTTCACATCGAGCCGCACTTTTGTTCAAAGACGAAAAGTGGTATTCGCAATTTGGTTGGAAAGAAAAACCAGTCTACGACTATTGGTGGCCAACAGAGAATGGGTATTAAATGTTTGACTTTTGTCAATTACGTTGTATGATGATATCATGTATAAACTATACTTAGACGACATCCGTAATCCTACAACTACATATCCGACTACAAAAAATTCGGAATGGATAGTCGTCAGGTCATACGAAGCATTCACTAGCACAATTACACAACTCGGCCTACCATTTATAATTAGTTTTGACCACGACCTCGCCGACGAGCATTATCCGTTCAATGAACCAAATGGTGTCATCTTTAATCCAAAAGTTATTCCATATGAGTCCTATAAGGAAAAAACCGGTATGGATGCCGCAAAGTGGCTCGTCGAATATTGTATGGACATAGACGTTAATATTCCGACATGTAAGGTCCACAGCGCTAATACTGTTGGAGCTGAAAATATCAACTCATATTTGAATTCATATCAAAGAAGTAGAATGTCATAAAAATTCCAATCAGAGTAAAAATGAGTCTACTAGTATTACCACATACACACACGCGAGAGTATCAAGCTATTTGGTCTGAAGCGGTTCGCCGTGGTTGGAAGACTCTACGATTCGACCCCGATAAGACCGATCCCAAAGAACTAGAAGGACATGGTGTAATCAGATATTATGGAAACGTGTTACATAAGACGCGGATTGAAAAATTCTTGCCGATTGAGTTTTTTCCTGTATCTGATACATTATTACACGACCTTGATATTTCATGGACAGGTCGAAAAATTAAAATGATTCCTTTTAAACATGTTGATTCTCCATTAAAAAAAGACACATTTATCAAGTGCGTTGACGTAAAATGGCTTGAGGCGAAGGTTTACAAAGAAGGTGACATTATTACCGATAAGTGTCAAGGAATGTTGCCAGACGACAGGGTTTACGTCCAAGAGCCGTTCCCGTTCATTGATGAGGTTCGTTGTTTTGTAATTGGTCGTAAAGTGGTTACTGCTAGCTATTATAGAAAGAATAAGGAATTTTGTCCTGAGAATTTACCCATCGACTACACCACGACATACCTAAACCGAACAGAATTTTTTATGAAAAGTAACACGGACTTTTTAACGGCTAAGTATTTGGGTTGCAATTTTCCAAACGGTGTTGTGTTAGATTACGGGTTAGGCGAAATGGACAACCGCTGGGTTCTGATAGAAGCAAATGAAGCTTGGGCTAGCGGACGATATGATTGTGACCCGGAACAAATGTTTAATACGATAATCGAATCACAAAAGAATATATGAAAAATCCAAAATCAAAGATACCATCGTGGGTAAAACATATAACGCAGGAAGAAAATAAAATAAAAGGGTTTTATGCTGAGAATCGTTTTTTGAGTAATTTCTGACCCGCAACAGTTTACTACGACGGTTTAAAATTTCCTTCCGTTGAAAACGCCTATCAAGCAGCAAAGGTTTGGGATGATGATCGTCGAGCGTTTCAAGGATGTACCGCCGCTAGTTCAAAATTACTATGGCGGACGGTTCCGCTGATAGACGAGAGACCCCGGAACAATGGAATAATCGCAAACAAGAAGTTATGATAGGACTCACCTTCCAGAAGTTCCTATTAAATAAGGGACTTAGACAACGACTCATTGACACAGGAGATAATTATCTTGAAGAGACGAATGCTTGGGGTGACACATTCTTTGGTGTAGACATTAAGAAGGGTGGGGATAACAGGTTGGGTAAAATACTCATGTCCATCCGAGATTTTTGGGCCAAGATGGAATGAAAAAACATGTTTCGTAGGTCGTTCTGTAGTATTGTCTAAAGGGTGTGGGAAATATGAAAGGCTTAAGGCGAAGATTATATCCTTCGATCGTGTGAAAAATGAGGCACACATCCATTTAAAACTGCTTTCATAAGTGTTTATTCAGTAGAAAGTAAGAAAAAACATCAAAATAGATGAAAATATTTGTTGACATTTGATTTTTTTGGTCTACTCTGATACTTATAGATTACAACAGATACAAATTTCACAAATGAGATATACAACGTCAACCTTTACACCTAAACACTCCCTGTGGAGCGTGTACGCCATTGCGTCACCTACATTGGAAGCTCGCCAAGGTGATAATATGGGAGTAATGGGCCAATAAGGCGTCTAATAAACAAATAATAGACAAACCTTACGGCCCAACTCAGAAATGAGTTGGGTTTTTTGTTTAAGAAAGAAAAAGAAAGAAAAAGAAAGAAAACAGTTGACAGAAGTTAAAATAAGAGTAGGATACACAACCAATCAATTTTAGTTTAGCGGTTTTTAAATAGTTTTTGCACCGTAGCAAAAAATAAACGACGAAGGATAAGGAGACAGAAAATCCCAAACGACCTTCGGAATCATCTGAAATATTGTTGATTTGAAAATCGTTGTTAGAGTTCTTTTTAGAATTGGGGAAAGAAATAATTCAAGACCGATTTATCGCGCGAATACATTCTTTTCCCTTACTTTGTGGTTTGTTAGTTCCAATTAAAATAAACTAACGTCATGCTTCGGTTCCTATAGCGGCGAATAGCGCTGGCTCTTAACCAGTTATACAAACACCGTGGGTTCGAGTCCCACCCGGAGCACCACTTTTATTGATACGCAGCCGGAATGGTCGCAGGCACCGCACTGTTAATGCGGCGTGGAGAAATCCCCGTTATAGGTTCGAAGCCTATCGTATCAGCCATTATAATAAGTTCAAGTTTGTTCAAGTTTTCAACTTGAACCATATTTATTGATATGCATTACTTGATTTACAAAATTACCAATAAACTGGACAACAAAATTTACGTCGGAAAACACAAAACTGAAAATAAAAATGATAATTATTACGGTTCCGGATTATTGCTCAACCGAGCAATGAATAAACACGGAAGAAAATTCTTTTCCAAGGAAATCTTAATGGAATGTTCGTCGGAGGCTGAAATGAATCAGAAAGAGTCTGATATAGTGGATGCGTTGTTTATTTCAAGAGATGATACATATAATGTAAAACTCGGCGGACCGGGTGGATTTGATTTCATTAACAAATGTGGAAAAAATATCTACGAGAATCATTCTAAAATATCAAGAGAAAATGTTAAAATTGCACACATGTCGTTTTTAGAAAAATTGAATTTTGATGCCGAATTTAAAGAAGAATGGAAAGCAAAGATATCGGCGAAAGTTAAATTAAATCGTGTTATATTTGGAAACCCGTTTTCAGGTGAACATCACACTGATGCGACCAAGAAGCGGATAAGTAAGTCGATGCAGGGGAAGCACTCCGGGAAGAAAAACCCAAATTATGGAAATCGTTGGATTACTGATGGTTCAACAAATAGGTTGATACTCAGAGGTTTGAGTCTTCCAATTGGATTTAGGTTTGGAAGAGTATAAAATAGATTTATGTATAATCGGACAGACATATCGGATTTCCACACTGTTAACTGGGTCGAAACCCGCCGGCCGAATAGACGACTACCACATCCCAATTTATTGACAAGTAGCTCAGTGGCAGTAGCGTCGGTCTGTTAAACCGAATGTCGTTGGTTCGACCCCAACAGAGAGAGAACGTATAAAAGATTAACGCGGAATTAGTATAACGGTTATTATGTGGCTTTTCCAAAGCTGATATGTGGGTTCGATTCCCTCATTCCGCACCATTTCGTATTTGCGTTTCAAGCCATGATGATAATGAGTGATATACGACTCTTCTAATGGATAAACTAGAGCGCCCATTTTTGCTTCGGTTCCTGTAGTGGCGAACAGCGCTGGCTTTTAACCAGTTATACAAACATCGGGGGTTCGAGTCCCTCCCGGAGCACCACTTTCGTCGGTTAGTTCAACGGTAGAACACGCGTTCGATAAACGTGAGACCGGGGTTCGACACCCCACCGACGACCAATTTGTAAGGAAGTTCGCTTAGAGGCAGCAATCTTATAATGAGTAGAGTCTAAGCTCCAGCCAAAATCCACCATGATGAGTTTTTAAATTATCGGATTCGACGCAAGTTGTGGCAGGAGGTAATTCGCTTAGAGGTAGTTAGAACTTTGGAATTGACCGAAGCTTACCGTGTGACAAAAGCAAGCACATAGAAATATGGTCGCGAAGCACTAACCGCTCTTTTGGCGTAATAGCACACTTACAAACATTTTATGTACGGCCATGTCCCAAGGATTAGGCGACAGGCACTCCAAACGCCCGTGAGGTAGGTTCGATTCCTACGCCGTATGCCAATTCAATCTGCGGCATTAGTATAACGATTATTATATGGCTCTTCCAAAGCTGAGATGAGGGTTTGACTCCCTCATGCCGCACCAATTTTAGCTAAAAAGGTGACAGTGGAGTAATTACCCGCTGTGCGACCTAACAGAAATGTGAAGATATCAATCTTCTAATGGACAGGATACCGGTTTCAAGCTGGAGATGGTGGGTTCGAGACCTCCTTGACAATGACGCACATTTCTAAAAACTTTCTGTCGGTCTACCAAATGGAAAGAGGCAGTTCATTCCCGTCAACCGGGGACCAAGGTATTAAATAGAATCTTGGAAACGTGGTTCACATTTTATAGCGCTTGACGTTGGATATCGAGATGAATACTGCCAGAAGATTTCCAATGCAGCAAAATTATATCAATTTAAACACGGAAATCCATTTAAAGGGAAATCTCACTCAACCGAAACAAAGCGGAAAATGAGAAATGCTAAAATCGGAATGTTCGATGGGGTTAAAAATCCGTCTTTTGGAAAACATTGGATTACTAATGGATTTGTGAGTAAGTTAGTCCCAAAGGGGAATTCTCCACTGAGGGGATTTCGGAAAGATGGAGTATAATTTTTAGGTGATATCGCATAGTGGCTATTGCAGGAGACTGTAAATTTCCCGCCTTCGGGCAATCGTTGGTTCGAGTCCAACTATCACCACCACTTTCGAATTATAATGGGGGTCTCGGCAACTGTAAAGTCACTCGCGTTTCGACCGCGATTTAGTGTGGGTTAGAATCCCACGACCCCTACCAATTTTTGGTGAATCTGTGGAAGTTCCACTATCCTCTAATATGGGATTCGGGGACAGGGAATTTTCACCATTACTTTCACGGGGATGTGAGATCAATACACCGTTAGAGCAAGGCCCAACGGTAGGGCTGTCGGCACGGTTAGCTAATCCGAGTCTTTTGTAGGTTCGACTCCTACCATCCCCACAAATTTTATATTTAGGCCATGCCTACATCCCTTAGTGGCCGATAGGGCTTGTTTTGTAAACAAGAGACGTAACAGTCCGCGCTGGTTCGAATCCAGCTGTAGGCTCCATTTTTTTGGAGATTGTAGCTCACCGGTTAGAGCAGCCCCCTCACACGGTGCATGTATGTGGTTCGATTCCACACATCGGTATTCAGAACATATCCTCAAAACTTTATGCAGAGTTGGTTTAGTGGTAAAATAGGAGCTTGCCAAGTTCTAGTCGAGGGTTCGATTCCCTCACTCTGCACCATTTATGTCAATAGCTCACCGAAGAGCAGTCTACCACGCTGGTAGAAAGGTGGAACACCGCTTACACAGTTCCTTGACGTGATTAATTTACGCCGCGTTGCCGGAACGGTCTAACGGGACTGCCTGCAAAGCAGATGCATGGGAAACCATAGGTGGTTCGACTCCACCACGCGGCTCCATTTAGATTTATGGTTACGTGGTGGAATGTATACACACTACGCTTAGAACGTAGCCCCTTAAACGGGATGAGGGTTCGAGTCCCTCCGTAACTACCAATATAAAAAGGATAACTGAGGCGTTTTGCTTAACTGGTCAATACTCATTGGTATGAATATGTTCATGTGGGAGAAAAATTTTAATGGAAAGTGAGCTAGTGTGGTCATTTCAGCGCGTGTTTGAAGAACACGATAACAGAGTTCGATTCTCTGACTTTCCACCAATTTAAGTGTATCTTAACGTGCATCAAAACGATACCGTGGATGGCCTGTACAGTCATGACCACGGCGATGACAGAGGGAAAGACTTCACCAATTTTTTAAGGGTCAGTAGCTCCAATGTAGAGCAGCTCGTTGAAGCCGAGCGTGTTGCTGGTCCAAGTCCAGCTTGGCCCACCATTTAGTTAACAGTGCGTATGGGAGAATGACTATGATTAAAAACATGGCAACCCGACGAAAGTTGTGCGCAGAAGGAGAATTCGCCTTCGGTTGACTAAAAATTATGGTCATGTAGCACAATGGTAGTGCGCTCTCTTGATAGGGGAAGGGTTGGGGGTTCGAGTCCCTCCTTGACCACCAATTTTAATCGGAACAGGTTTTCATTACTGCTAGTCGTGTGAGTAATGGAGTCACGTTATTGAAAAATTTTGTTGGGGTTTAGTATATTGGTATTACCATCGGCTTTGACCCGAAGGAAGAGAGTTCGATTCTCTCAGCCCCTGCCATTTTTTGGCTATGTGGTGCAATTGGCTAGACACAGTAGATTCAAAATCTACCGCCGCAAGGTATAAGGGTTCGACTCCCTTCATAGCTACCACTTTTAGAATTTAATATAGTCTTAGGGTTCGCACACCTTAGACTTAAATGGGAAGCCCACGATATTAGATAGGTTAGGTGGGCGATAGGTTAGCCAGCAAGCCGCTGGGTGACTCGTCGCCGGGGCGATAGGTTAGCCAGCAAGCCGCTGGGTGACTCGTCGCCGGCAACGTTGATTCCCCAATCGACAAGGCCGCAATGGGGCAATTCACCGACCTAAACCAATTTACAGCAGAGTGGACTGGAGATGGACCCAGCTGAGTCTCATAAGCTCAACCACGCGGATTCGATCGCCGCCTCTGCTACCATATAATAAGTCCTAGATTGTTTAAGTTTAGTCTCGGACCTATACTTATAGATTTTTTCGGAGTGTATTGTCAGCGGTAGACGGCTTGCTTTGGAAGCGAGAGGCCGTGAGTTCGAATCTCACCATTCCGACCATTTTAACGTTTTGATGTAGCAATCTCTGAGCACCTTGCCGCCATTTAAAGCTCCGGTTCAAGCTGGAACATAGGCATGAGAGACTACATTAATCCACCGCGTCTGATTCATGGTGACTGGTCGCCCCTTCGGGAGCGATAGTTATAGACACGTTGGTTCAATTCCAACGGCGCGGTACATTTACGGAGTATTAGTATATGGGCTAACACATTGTCCTGTCACGACAAAGAAGCGGGTTCGACGTCCCGCATACTCCGCCATTTAATGCAGTAGAAGCTCAATGGAAGAGTAAACGCTTGCGAAGCGTGAGGTTGGTTGGGTTCGAGTCCCCCGTGCTGCACCATTTTTGAAAATGTAGAAGCGACGGCTCAAATCCGTCTTTCCGACCATCGGTAGTAGTTTAGTGGCAGAACGCTACATTCAATTTTTGGCCCAGTCTGTTAAGGGTAGGCAATCGGTCCTTCAAACCGAGAATCGGAGTTCGACTCTCCGCTGGGCTGCCATTTTGCAAACGGTATTGCTTTGTATGTATACATACAACGTGATTGACCGGTGACTGATTAGCGGGTGACTGCGAAGCCACAATAGAACGCGAATCGGACACTTAACTTTATTCGGTTGACATAAAGAATAGATGATGACATATTTATTGGTAATGGAGACATCAAAACCAACCAAAGCACATTGGCTGCATCGGCACCGAACGCGTGGGACAATGTAAGCCAAGTTTGTTTAGTCAACTGTGGAATAAATCAGAACGCAGATTTTAAGCTAGGAGACAATACGATACAAGTGGTTGTGAGAAACACGAATTCTACAACTGGAAAAGTTAAATTGGCTGACTGGAATCCCAGCGGATTCTTGTTGTATCAACAATATGGTGATATAACAATAGATGGTCGGATAATACCAGAGCCGCAAACGTATGGTGTTATATTTACCAGCGTGTGTTTGGTTGCATTCATTGCTCGCAAAAAATTTCGTACGCCCCCGTCATCTAGTGGTTCAGGATAGCTCCCTTTCACGGAGAAAATCATGGGTTCGAATCCCATCGGGGGTACCATTTCGAGTATAAAATACAGTGGCAGTATAGCTCATATCACACCGTCTGTAAGTGATGGTAGACTGTAACCTCGATACTTTATGCAGTTGTATGCCGCTGCTCATTCATACGAATGTGTGTGGTAATTAAATTTTTTTATTATCGGAGAAGAAGTAATGCGGGATAATAAAGATTCTATAATCGAGGGGTTGTAGCATAGAGAATAATGCAATTGGTGTAAGGTCCACCCCAAAGATTCTAGTATAATTCTTCTGTTTTCATAATATGGCTTCAATGTTCCATCTCGGTTGTAATGCTGGTTTCCGTTAACTTCTATACCAACAAATTTATCTGGGAATGCTATATCAATCGAATAATATTTTCCTATTGAAACTGCGGCGGGAAATTCTGCCTCCAACGCAACTTCGTTGTTTAATAAATAGGTTTTAAGTGCCTCACATGGAATTGATTTAAATTTAGAATGACGTTTCCACGGGTGTTTGCCTAGATTTTCTAATAGATATTTTTTTCGTATATTTGAGAGGCGGGTTCTCGTTTCTAATGTATGTGATTTTTTTCTAATTTCGACCCCAAGGTACTTTAATCGTGAGGTCACAGTTTCGCGGTAGACTCCAAAATAAAGGGCAAGCTCTTTTGCCGTTTTTCCTGATAAGTATAATTTTTTTAACTCTTTTTCGTTTATCTTTTTTCTAGGAATCATATACAGCACACCTTTACAATAAATATAAGGGAAGCGGTATAAATACCGATTTATAAAATGCATCCGTCGGCAATTGGAAAGTCAGGTTGTCTTCTAAACAACATTAGTGTCGGTTCGAACCCGACCGGATGCGCCATTTGTGGATAACCCGGTTAAACCGCCAGTGAGGTCGCACCTTGCATTAAAAAGTCAACCACCCAATCTTAGCGGATTGGCAATAGACTCCGAGGAGCGGAATTATTTCCACATCATTTTACGGCCCTATCTTCTATCGGTTAGGAAGGCTGGTTCTCAACCAGATAAGCGGAGTTCGATTCTCCGTAGGGCTACCATTTGAAGAAGTAAAAACCAGTATAGCCCAAAGATAATTCAGTGGTCTGGTGAGATGCATCTCATGTTTGCTTGGGTCTTCTTCAACATTTTCGCGTCAGTAGCTCAATGGTAGAGCACATGCTTCCAAGCATGATGTTGCGGGTCCGACTCCCACCTGACGCTCCAATTTATTGTCTGATAGTGTAATGGTTAGCACAGGAGTCTTTGAAATTCTTAGTCGTGGTTCAAATCCCCGTCGGACAGCCAACGGTGTGTGCTCGGCATACAGCTGGTGGTTGCCAACAAATCCAAGTACAACTTGAGGTGATCGCAATGTTGGTATACGTGACCAGTGAATTTTTACGGTTGTCTAGTCTTCGGGGTAAGGCATTTGCTCGACATGCAAGATTAGGTGGGTTCGAGTCCCACGGCAACCACCAATTTCAACACTAATTTAAATGGGCCGTTAGCTCACCTGATAGAGCGCCTCGCTTGCACCGAGGAGGTAGTCGGTTTGATCCCGTCACGGTCCACCACTTATGGGGGTATAGCTGAGAACCATGACGACCAAATACTAGTAAATGGGAGTCCAAAATCTATAGCGTCTGGGGTGAAACTCAGAGACGGAAGGTAATAATCTAGTGATAGTCTTCCTACCCCCACCATTTAAGATGCCTTCCCCATAGCGGCGATTGGTTCGGCCTTTTAAGCCGAAAAACACACACCGTGGGTTCGAGTCCCACAGGCACCACCACTAGGAGGTTTGGCTACACCAAAACAAAAGGGCCAAAAACATATTGAAAAACTCTGTTGCAGGAATTGCATCGGAGCATAAACAAAAACGCGGTGAGGCGTTCGGAAGAGTAGCAGAGCAATCTGCGAGGGATACGAAGTCTATGAAACGCGGAAAATCCTCTGTCACAGACAGAGAAGCCGTCCCTTCTTTAGAGGGACGGTAATTCACATGAAGACACAATTTGAATCTAGTGAGTTTAATGATACGTTTAAAAAGAATCTAAAGCTCATCACCGAGCATCTGAATACACCTCTGTCTGAATTGGGTGGTTCTGGAAAGTACGAAATTCAACTCAGCGAAGAAGGTCGTGGGAAAATAGAAAAAGTTAAATTTGTTTCCCTCAATGACGCATCGAAGTATATTCAAGATCGTTGGCAGGGTTCCGAATACATGGATGGTATTGCAGGCTTTCACACAGACTATTCTTCATACACATTAGTAGGATTTACCTTAAAAGATATTGGAACTGTGTCGTGGGAAGATGGTCATCGAGAGTTTGAGTTTTCCAACCCTATTACTGAGGATGAGACCCAAGACGCCGCCGACGACGGTGAACATTATGCCACCGCGGCCCGCGACACTCTTGGAAGAGTGTCTAGCGAAAACATCAATTATTCTGTCGAGAGAACTAAGGAGAAAGTCACTAAGATTATTGCTAAACTTAAAGGTTCTCACTCGAGTGCATTTACCAAGGCAATCGAGACGTGGACAAGAATAAACGAACTCAACGTTGAGCTTAAACGGATGGAAGAAGAATTTAAACAGGCTGGTCTTAGAGATAAACTTTCAGCGTTGTTCGGCTCAGAATTTGAATATACCACGCGGGTCGTAGAGACTGTATCTCTTTATGAGATTATGTTGACGGCTCAGCCGGTAGTGACTACCGACAAGTCCGTT
>Ga0335396_10004266_pt1 | contig 15612 bp, 16 predicted proteins | sample FRY02_FD_205743 | JGI IMG/M metagenome (GOLD analysis project Ga0335396, IMG submission 205743) | Freshwater microbial communities from Lake Fryxell liftoff mats and glacier meltwater in Antarctica - FRY-02 (spades assembly) (version 2) | ecosystem: Environmental > Aquatic > Freshwater > Ice >... | reverse complement strand
CTGCCACCCGGAACTGGCGCGCAGGTTGAAGATCGACATCTGGTTCTGCGATCCACATGCTCCCTGGCAACGCGGCAGCAACGAGAATACCAACGGACAGCTCGCGCCGGGTCTTCCCCAAGGGCGCCGACCTTGGGCACCATCAGTCCGACCGAACTCAACGACGTCGCCCGCCTGATGAACCAGCGACCCCGCAAGACCCTCGGATGGAAAACACACGAAGAAGCCATGGCCGAAGAACTCGCGGCCTTCAGATCAAACGTTGCACTTGAAACTTGAATCCAAGAAGACCGATCCGAATTGGGATCGATGGTATCTGCAAATTGCGGGCGGGCTGACGTCAAGGCGCTCTTGTTCAGCCGGGGACGCCGGGTGCGAGACCAAAAACCTCGACTGCGGACGTGCCGGCAGCAAGCGCGGAGATCCAGCCGGTTTCGCGGGCAAGTTTGGCTTCTGCATCCGCGATGCGCGTCCTGACGACCATCGGGGTCAGCGAAACCAGGCCATCGTCGTCGCCAAGCACCAGATCGCCCGGCGAGACGAGACATCCACCGATCACGACCGGAAGGTTGACGGCACCGCGGTCTGTTCCGGTTGGGCCGCGAGGTGTGATCCAGCGCGAAAAAACCGGGAAGTCGTCCCAACCGCCAAGGGTATTCGTATCACGCACGGCCCCGTCACATATCAAACCTGCGATGCCCTTGTCCCGCAGGTAGCCCGACAGAATGTCGCCAATCATCGCGGTATCGCGGTGGCCTGCGGCGTCGATCACCAGCACCTGTCCGCGCTGGATCACGTCAAGCGCGTGCAGAACCGCGCCGAAGTCGGGGGCTTCACAGCGCACCGTGACGGCCTGACCGACAAGCCTGAGTTGGGTGCCTGAAGGCCGCAGCGGGCGGATCGCCGGGTCGATCTGGCCTGCATCCCGGCCAAGGTCGACGGCGACGGCGACAGGAACGGACATCCAGCGCGCGATTTCGGTTCGGGTCAGGGTAAACGGGGGCGGGGTGTGGACGGTGACGGACATGGTCGCCTTTTCGTTCAGGAAAACGGGTAAGATTTCAGAGCTTTGCCAAGGGCTTCCATCCCAGTGCGGATGTTGGTCTCTGACTGGGCCGAGAAGTTGATGCGCGCGTGATTTGCCTGTGGGGTCGTTGGATAGAAGCTGGCTCCGGGGACATAGGCCACGCGGGCCTGCGGCAAAGCCACGTCGCGCATGAAGGCGGTGGCATCGAATCCTTCGGGGAATGTGGCCCAGATGAAAAGACCGCCTTCGGGGTCGGTGACGGTAATCTCTTGCGGGAAATGCTGGCGGATCGCGTCCAGCATGGTTTCCTTCTTGCGGTGGTATGCGGCGCGCAAAGTCGCAATATGGGCCGAAAGGTCATAGCGGTCCAGAAACAGGCTGGCCGCAGCCATGTTCAGCGTCGATGTCTGGGTATCCGCCGCAACCTTCAGTTGGCCCATGCGTGCAATCAGGTCCGGCGATGCGACAGCCCATCCGACTCGCAGGGCAGGGACCAGCACCTTGGAAAAGCTGCCAAGGTGAATGACCCGGCCTTGGGTATCCAGGGATTTGAGCGTTGGCAGGCTGTCGCCTGAAAACCGGATGTGGCGATAGGGCGTATCTTCCAGAACGATCAGATCATGGGCATTCGCAAAGGCAATCAGCTCGTGGCGGCGCGACAACGACAGGGTGACGCCGGTCGGGTTCTGGAAATCCGGGACGGTGTAGATCATCCGCGCACGGGGGTTGGCGGCAAGGATGGCTTCAAGGTGGCTTGTTTGCATGCCATCAGCGTCCATCGGGACGGTCGCATATCGGGGTTGGCTGAGTTCAAAAGCGATCAGCGCACCTAAAAAGGTGGGGTTCTCGGTGATGATCACATCGTCGGGGTCAATCAGCATCCTGGCGGCAAAGTCGAGACCCTGCTGCGAGCCTTGCAGTATCAGCACGTCATCACCGGTGCAGGGCGTGCCATCCGTTGTCATCAGTAGGGCGATCTGGTTACGCAGGTGCGGCAGTCCGTTCGAGGGGGCGTACTGCATCGCGGCACCGCCCGGCGCGCGGATGATCTCATGAAAGATCGCGTCCAGCTTGTCCGCAGGGAACAGAGTTGCGTCTGGATAACCGCCGCCAAAAGAAATGATCGACGGGTCGGCGCCAAGGGCCAACAATTCTCCGATCGCCGATGATTGGACGCGTGCCATCCGCTGCGCATATCTGGGGTTCATCTGGCCTCTGCCGTGGTGGATTCCGGTTGCAACAGATACGCACACGGGCCGCGTTTGCAAGGGGCGGGTGTGCGACGTCAAGGCTCGTCACAGGGCGGGTGGGTGTTGAGGATCAAGGCATCGGAGTATTGGGCAAGGAGACGAGCCTGCACCACCGGATCGGTGGTCTTGGCCGGGGCGCGAACCTTGACCATGGAGAGCGCCCCATCGCCGAGCTTGCGAAACATCAGATTTTCGCGCAGGTCACACGGCATCTGCTTCATGCCGCCACCTGCGTCCGAGCGGTGATGGCGATCACGCAAAGGTCGCGGTAGCGCGCCATGGCCTTCGGGCTGGACGAGACCGGGTCGATCTCGAAAGCCTGCAACTCTCTGATATTGCGGGCCTCGGCCGAGGTCACGACCTGAGCCCGCTTGGCGTGGAATCTGGCGTGGATCGGTTTGGAAAAATCAGGCGCGGTCGGCAGCGCGCCGGCCTGCGGCTGATCAAGGATGGCTTGGCGCTTGCCGATAGCCGGGGTGATCGCGGGTTCGGGTTCTTCAGCCACGACCGAGACCGGCTCGCACGCCGGTTCGCTATTGCCGTAATCCAGCACCAAAGTCAGGCGGGCCTCGGCCTGCTCGAAAGTGCCTGCGGGCAATGTCGAGGTGAAGGCTATGGCCGCGCGCTCTTCGCCGATCCGGGCAACCAGCGGGCGCGCCAGATTGTCGCCCGCTTTTCTGGTGCTGCTGGCAGGCTCCGTCAGTGGTGCGCAAAGCCGCTGGAAGAGCGTTTTGATCTGCGCGGCGGAGCGGCCTTGGTTTTCATGACGTTGCCTTTCATGCGCTGGTGATGTGGGCGGAATGGCCATGGGTCGGAACGGCGAAGATCATCGTGCGGCCGTCGCCGGTTCCGGTGCCGTAAGCCTGCGCTTCAAGCCACGTCACGAATTGCTGGCGGGTGCGGCTGCGGGGTATGCGGCCGCGGGTGGCGACAAAGCGGGCGGCGTTCTTTGGGCAGAAATCTTCGTGGGTTGTCAGGGCTGTCGTGGCGGCTCTGGGTTGCGTTATGATGGTTGCAGACAGCCGCCGAGACCAAATGATGAAACTCATAAGTCACTGAGTAAAATGTATTTTGGTCAGAATTGGAGTGTCCCGGCGAAGCTATTCCGGGCATCGCGCTGTCTCGGGCGCGGCAATGCGCAAAGCCATCGCACCGGATGTATCACCATCCTGTCAGAAGTCACGATTGACACCAAAATACCGGCGCCAAATGGGTTGCAAAGACCGATTCAAGCAGCTTAAAGGCCCACGGCAAGGTGTCTTTCTTGCGCGCTTGGAAAAGCGAATGAAGGACAGCAGGCTAAGACCGCCAAGGTCCGACTGCAGAAAATGAAGGTCGAAATAATCGATCGGGCCCGAGCCACGGTAATGGTCTTCGATCTGGCTTGGCGCGAGCAGATTCCTTGGCTTGACTGGCCGCTGCAGTTGTAAATCCTGAACAGATCAGCCGTTCGTGTTTCGCTCGGCATGCCGTAACTGGTTCATGCGTCGATGCAGGCACTGGTGGACGGCGGTTATTTGCAGGACCCGGGCGAGCCAGTCGGTCTGATCGACGAAGCGATGATGCGCAACATTACTGGGTTTCTGTTCGACGGGGGTATTTTGCGAGATGGTGACGGAAATCCGCTGGCGATGCGTCCAGATCTGTCAGACTGGTTCACCAACGAATATCTCCTGCGATAGCTTGTCATCACGCCGCGTCAGGTGGGGTTTGTCGGACGCACCCATCTGTCGCGCCGTGACCTTGCGAAAAGTCGGGTTTCCCGACCGCCAAGCTGCTGAAGGACGCAATCCGGCTGCTTGCCATGTCACAGACATTTTCGGTTGCGAAATTATGCAGCCTGGTTTTTGCCACGTGTCAGCTTTGGGCGGCCAACATGGCAACCGCTCGGGTGAACTCGCTCTGATGATAGCTGCGCTCGTCTTCACCGGGGGCCGCGCCGCGACCCACCGCGCGCGCCTGCTGGTGAAACCCCTTCGCCGCATCACCGTCCCCTAGCTTGCTGACCACAAGTGCGGCCAGAAACGGCGCGCCGGTTTCGGCATCCTCGACCATCGTTGCCTCAAGCGCGCTTGTTACCTTGGCGATAGACCCGGGCATATAAAGCCCCAATGCCCCGGCAAGCTGGCCGTACGTCACCGGCACATCAGCCGCAGACAGGCCCGTCAAATGCACCCGGACAAGGTCGCGCAACGCGCCGCCGGCGGTGGCGGCCGCTATCGCGGCACGTGGCGCCGGGATTTCATATGCGGTTCCGTCAGCAGCGATTTCAGCCGCCCAGACCCGCTGGCTGGAGCGCATGATCAGCCGTGTCTTGCCCGCATCCGCGCCGATGCCAGATTCGGACTGGCTGACAACCTCGCCCGATTGCATCGCCGCCCGCAGGGTTTCTGCGTCCATCCCGAGGCGCGGTGCAACGTAGTCCGGCGAGATCAGAAACTGGCCATCCTCGCGCATGATCATATCCGGCGGGACGGGACGATACAGCAAGGGGCGCTTCGGCGTTGCAGGATCTTCCGGTTCTTTGCTGTAATACGGCGTCTCACCGGCGGCATGGTCGGTCACGTCGATAATGTTGCGCACTTCGGGCACCGCAGCCCGGATCATGCTTTCAATCCCTTCGCGCAGCGTGGCGGCAGAGGACGCACAGCCCTGACACCCGCCCGACATCAGCATGCTGACAACGCCGTCCCGCACCTCGGTCACGCTGACATGCCCGCCGTGGCTGGCAATCGCCGGGTTGGCCTGCCGGTCCAGCACATCTTGGACCGCCAGAAGGATTTCGGCATCGGTCCGGGCTTGGCCCGCTATCATGACCCCTTGCCCCAAGGGCGCCGAATGCTGCGATATGCTGCTGCGCAGAGCCTCGGCGATCAGATGTTTCAAGACGTTCCAATCGCCAGCATCCGACTTGATCACAGTCACAACCGCGCCGGATACATCAATCTTTTTTACCCCGGCGATGGCAAAAATCGCCTTGGCCAAAGGGGCATTCTGCGCCGACGTTGCATCGGCAAAGGTCGCCAAGGCACCGCCCTGCACGTCCTTGTCCAACTCGAAGCGCATGCTGTGCGGGTCAGCGGGCGAGGTTCCAGCACGGATGCGCAACAGCGCTGTCATGTCAGACATCTTCCACCTCGGGGGCCAGCATGCCGCGCAAATGACCAAAGGTATAAATTCCCGAACTATGGCCATCGCTGAAGCTTGCGCCGATGGCATAGTTGCCAAGGCTCCAGATCCGAGTGGGCACGATGTTCAGCGGCACAGTCGTCGGGTCGAGCCTCGCGCGCCCGCTCATCTCGTCGACGCAAGCCGCACAGCGGCAGGCCAGGCGCAAATCGCGCACGTCGATCAGCTGATCATGACGGTCCTGCCAGTGTACAATCAGCGTGCGGCCGTCGCTGCGATCCAGCGCCACCGGCACTTCGGCCGCACCACCTGACTGGGCTATAAGGGTTGAAGGCCTAGGTTTGCTGGCGTCATCTGCCCAATGCCAATCGAAGGGTGTTGGCATCCCAGTCACGGCCTGCGCGCGCCTGGACAAGGTTGCGGCAATGGCGCGGTAGGCTGCCGCTGCGGGGGTGTCGGGATAAGCAATCACCAAAGGCCGCCCGTCGTCGCCGCAATCCACGATCGCCGGATCAAGCGGGACTGCGCCCAGAAACGGCACACCAAGGCTGGCCGCAATTTTCGCCCCGCCACCCTGATGAAAGATATGGGTTACATCGCCGCAGGTCGGGCAGGTAAATCCACTCATGTTCTCGACGATGCCAAGGATCGGAACCTTGACCTGCTCCATCATCCGGATGCCGCGCCGGGCGATTTTCAGGCTGACATCCTGCGGCGTGCTGACGATCACGGCGCCGGTCAGCGGAAAGCTTTGCGCCAGCGTCAGCTGCGTGTCGCCCGTGCCGGGGGGCAGGTCGAGGATCAGATAGTCGAGCGTGCCCCAATCCACCTCCAGAATGAACATGCGCAGGTATTTCGACACCATCGGACCCCGCAAAATGGCGGGCTTGTCGTCATCGGTCAGCATGCCCATCGAGATGACCTTAATACCATGCGCTTGTGCAGGCATCACCTTGCCCGAAGGCGACATCGACGGGCTTTGGCCTGTCTTGATGCCCAGCATTCCCGGCACACTTGGGCCATAAAGATCGGCGTCCACAAGCCCGACAGCCGCCCCCTGCGCCGCCAGTGCAAGCGCAAGATTGGTGCTGAGCGTGCTTTTGCCCACGCCACCCTTACCGCTGGCCACGGCGATGATCTGGCCCAGATGCGCCATGCTGGAGGTCTCAGAAACGCTGGGCGTTACTTCTGCAGGTGTCATTCAGTTTTCCTTGGGCCAGCGCCGGGCAGGACCAGCGTTCGGTCCTGGCTTGCGGCAAAATTGATACATAAACGGCCAAGATCGGCCGGAGCAAGTTCGGCGGCGACGCAGGCACAATAGCTGACAGCATCGCCGCCCGAAAAATGCCGACAATCGCCACAGGTTCCAAAGGCGACCGTGTCGCGAATGCCTGCAAGCTGTCCCACAAGGGCGGGCAACGCCTGCCGCAAGGCCGATTTCAACCCTGTGTCCAGCCGATCTATCGCATCCGACAGTTCACGCAACGGGTCGTCGCACATGACCAGCATCCCGGCGCCCGTCAAATCGTACCGCACGCTTCGCCTGTCGTCCGCAGACTCGTGCCGGGCAAGATAACCTTTTGTCAGCAGAGATTTGATGGTTTGCGATGCCGTGCCGCGGGTGGTGGCGTGAAAGCTCGCAAAAGCAGACGGTGTTCGGGAAATATCATTGGCGCGCGCAAAAAATCGGAGCGCCGTCCACTGCGCCGCCGTCAAATCCGACCCCGTGTCGCCACCGCGCGCTGCCCGCCCAAGATAGACAAGCAGTTCGGCGATTTCATCTGTGCTGGTCACTTTGCTTCCCATATATCAAAGGTAGCGTTTCGAAATCAGATTGACAAGAGGATTCCTTAACGAATAGTATCGAAACGAAACTACATGTGAAACAGATGAACAAGCCTTTCCCCTTGCCCCGAGCCAACAGCGCACAAGTGCCGCGCGCAGAATTTCTGGACGCTGCAAACGAAGCCCGGCTCGCCAGATGTTGGCGCGACAAAGGTGACGTCGCGGCGCGCAATCGGCTGGTCACTGCACATCAGGCACTTGCGATGGGGGCGGCCAGCCGAGCCGGGGGCAAAGGCCGCGAGCTTGACAGCGACATTCTGCAACACGCGAACCTCGGGCTGCTGAAAGCTGCCGATCGCTTTGATCCCGATATGGGTTTTCGATTTTCGACCTATGCGGCCTGGTGGATCAGGGCGGAAATCCAGGACTACAAAGTGCAGAACTGGTCCTTGGTACGGCTGCCAAACTCGGCCCCCTGCCGCAAGCTGTTTCACAATCTCAAACGTGTGGAAACAAGGCTGGTCGCGTCGGGCGAGGTTCCACCGGAACGGCTTGTTGCACAGATAGCGACCGAACTCGCAGTAACGCCCGAACAGGTTGTGTTGATGCAACAAAGACTGGCCGCTCGGGATGGGTCGCTGAACCGACCCGTCGGTGATGATGGTGGCACAACGCAACTGCAGGATCTGCTTGAGGATCCGGATGCGGACGTCGAAAAGGAAGTCGGCGCCCGATTGGATTCCCGTGCATTCTGGCGCACGATGTCTGCCCATCTGAGCCGGCTTTCCAAGCGCGAACAGGAAATCATCATTGAAACCTACGTGTCTGACACCCCGAAAACGCTTCTTGATCTGGGCGAAAGGTTTGGCGTTTCGCGCGAGCGTATTCGCCAGATCCGCGAATCCGCACTTTCCCGGCTCAGAGTGTCTTTCTCGGATACTGCAGCCTCCTGATTGGTCGCCAGAAATCTCAGGGCCATCGGAGAACGCATCGCGCAGGATACCGACCCGACAAATCTAGGACACTCAAATCCGCACCGCCCTGATGAACCGCTTTTCAACCTTCGGCACCGAAGAACCGTTCGCATGAACCAAGACCATTGGGGAAAGGGAAGTGGCGCTTCTGGCGCGCAGTGCACAACAATCCCCTGCCAAGGTCGCGCGATCTTGAGTGAACGTTTCAAGTTGCGTCAGTCGAGACCCGTCGGAGGAAGTCCCGGGTGCGGGCGTCTTGCGGCGACTGGAATATCTGGTCGGGCGGTCCCTGTTCAACAAAGCGGCCGCCGTCCATAAAGATTACCCGGTCTGCGATTTCGCGGGCAAACTGCATTTCGTGGGTGACGATCAGCATGGTCTGACGCCGCGCCGCCACGCGGCGCATCAACTCCAGAACCTCGCCTACCCATTCGGGATCAAGCGACGAGGTCGGTTCGTCAAACAGCATCAGTTCAGCGTTCAGCGCCATGGCCCGGCCGATGCCGACCCGCTGCTGCTGCCCTCCGGACAGAGCTGCCGGATAGGCGTCGGCCTTGTCGGCCAAGCCAGTCTCGCGCAGGATCGCATCCGCCCGCGCTTCGGCCTCGGCGCGGGGAAGCTTCTGGACGACCGTCAGGGCCTCGGTGATGTTCTGTCGCGCTGTGCGGTTCGCAAAGAGCGCGTAGTTCTGAAAGACAAAGGCCGTCTTTCGGCGCAGCGCCAGAATCTGCGCTTTCGTCGCGCTGGCAGAGTTAACCTCCAGATCCCCGACACGGATTATGCCCGCGTTGGGGTGATCAAGAAAATTCAGACAGCGCAGCAACGTGGACTTGCCCGTCCCGGACGGACCGATGACGACAATCCGCTCACCCTCACCGATGTCGAGGTCGATACCGTCAAGAACCGTGGTGCTGCCAAAGCGTTTGGTGAGGCCGCGCACGGTTATCATCGGGCGTAGGCCCTGCCAAGCCGAACTTCCAGCCGACTCTGAAGCTGGCTCAACGACTCAACCATGATCCAGTAAATGACCGCTACCACAAGAAATGCCTCGAAGTAAAGAAAGCTGCCAGCGGCTTCCTTCTGGGCCGCGCCCATCATCTCGGTCACGCCAAGGGTGAAGGCAAGCGAGGTGCTTTTGATCATATCAATGAAGTAGTTGAGCAGCGTTGGCGTGGCGACACGGGCGGCCTGCGGCAGGACGATCCGGCGCATCATCTGGCCTTGAGTCATGCCGATCGAGCGCGCTGCCTCCCACTGACTCCGGTCGACGCCAACGATGGCGGCACGGATGCTTTCGGCCATATAGGCCGAGAAATGGAGCGTCAGGCCCATGATTGCAGCGGTCACCCCGTTGATCACGATGAATGCGGATATCACTTGTGGCAACCCGAAGTAAAACAGGAACAACTGAACCAGCAGCGGTGTTCCGCGAAAAAAACTGATGAAAAGCCGGACAAAAAGATCAAGGACGGGCACTTGGGCCACCCGCTCTACCGCCATCAGCCCGGCTAGCGGGAGGGCGAAGACCATTCCCGCCGTGGCCATGCCGATCGTCAACGGCACATAGCCAAGGATGACCGGCACCAGACCCAGCATGTAGTCAAAGTCGAGGCCCTGCACCGGGTCAGTTCGCGCGCGTGATGTCGCTGCCGAACCACGTCTGTGAAATTTCAGTCAGTTTGCCGGACTCCCGCAGCATAGTCAGCGCCGTATCGACTCTGTCGCGCAGTGCAAGGCCCGCCTCGTCTTTGCGAAACGGCAAGGCGTTGCGGATCTCGCTGAAGGGTTCCCCGGCAAGGGCAAGTGGCAGCGGGCTTTGAGCGATGACCTGCGCGGACGACACACGGTCCATCACGAACGCATCGATCCGTCCAAGGGCAGTATCCTGTTCGATGTTGCTCTCATAAGTGCGGATGTCGATCTCGTCAGCGTAGGGCAGGTCGCGCAACAACTGCTCGAAGTTCGATCCGAGGTTGACCCCGACGCTGCGACCGCGAAGATCCTTGACCCCGGTGATCGTCGTTTCGTTGCCGACCTTGACAACGACCTGCGCGCCGTCGATGACATAGGCTTGGGTGAAGGCAAAAGTCGCTTCACGCTCGGGAGTGATCGTGATCTGGTTGGCAATTGTGTCGATGCGGCCAGAGCCAAGCGCCCCGATCAGACCCGAAAAGGACATGGTGACGAACTCGACCTTCAGCCCAGTCTCTTCTGCGACGGCATTCATCACGTCGACCTCGAACCCCTGCAATATGTCTTGGCGCACAAAGGTAAAGGGAAAATATCCCCCGGACATGCCGACACGCAGGGTGTCTTGCGCCACGCCAGCGGCAGCGAGGCCGACTGACATTGCGGCGGCGAGGTTGAATATTTTGAACATTGCGGGCTCCTTGAATCGCCGAAGGACAGGTGGAAGGATTGCCATCCTTGCAGGATCAACGACCTGCTGGCCAAAAGGTTCCCTTGTCTTTCCGTCCTCGTCGTCCGGCGAAGATGTATCGTCGCAGCCAGGCGGCCTTCGATGACACTGCTGCAGCCGCTGATCTATTCTGGTTGCACTGGCTTTACTCCAACCAGAAAGGCCGCCAGCGATGCGATTGCGTCGCGAGCGCCGCTCTTGTCGCCGATCTCGGCGGTTGTCTGGATGATTGCGCCGATGGCCGAGATCGCGGGATATCCGAAGGAAGCTCCAGACCCGGCCAGATTATGGCCAAGCGTCGCAACTGTCTCAAGATCGTGCAGATCAAGCGCCACCTGCATTTTTTCAGCATTTTCGCGGCAATTTGCCAGATATCTGGGTGATTGCAGCGCAAGCCTTTCTGCCGAAAGGGTAGACCGGATCGAAGGCGAAGCGCCGTCACTGCCCGGCGCAACAGCAACATTGGTGGTGTGTTCGCGGATCGCTTGCAGCAAGACTACCTGCCGAATCGGTTTTGTCAGAAATGCCGTACACCCGGCAGCCATGCACATTTCCCGGTCGCCTTTCAGGGCTGACGCGGTCAGCGCAATGATCGGGGTCGGATTGCGGCCGTTCAAATCCTCCCATGCGCGAATTATGCGCGTGGCCTCAAGCCCGTCCATTACCGGCATCTGTCGGTCCATCAAGACCAGATCATACTTCGCCGCACGGAACATTTCGAAGGCCGAAGCCCCGTTTTCGGCAACATCTACGGTATACGGTGTGCCTTCCAGATAGGCCAAAGTGATTGTGCAGTTGTCCGGCGAGTCCTCGGTCAGAAGAATCCGCAACGGGGCCAAGGGCAATTCCGCGCTTGCGCCTTCGGTAACCGCATCCGCGCGCGGACTGCTGGTTTCCAACTCCAGCGGCAGGGCAAAACTGAACGTGCTGCCCATTGCAACTTTGCTGTCGACCCAGATGCGCCCGCCCATCAATTCGACCAACCGCTTGGAGATCGTCAGGCCAAGGCCGGACCCGCCAAAGCGTCTGGTGGTGGAGCTGTCAGCTTGGGTAAACCGTTCAAACACCCGTGCCTGCTTTTCATCCGGAATGCCGATGCCGGTATCGCGCACAGAAAAGCGCAGAGACGTTGGTGACAATGGATCGCCATCAGACTCAACCCGCAAGGAAACTGTCCCTGATGCGGTGAACTTGATCGCGTTGCCTAAAAGATTCATCAGGACCTGCCGCAACCGGGTAGGGTCACCGATCACGTTGTCCGGCACATCGGCTGCAATGTCGCATGACAAGGTCAGCCCTTTTTCCTGCGCCCGGGCGGTAACCATTTCAATGGCGATTTCCGTTTGTTCTTTCAGGCTGAAACCGGTTCGTTCCAGTTCCAGTTGCGACGCCTCGACCTTTGACAGATCGAGGATATCGTTGATCAGGTTCAGAAGATTTTCACCCGCGCGCCGAAATATCTGGACGTATTTGTCCTGCGTGGCTGAAAGCCGGGTTTGCGCCAACAGATCGGCAATGCCCATGATGGCATTCATCGGTGTCCGAATTTCGTGGCTCATGGATGCAAGAAAATCCGATTTGGTCTGACTGGCGCTTTCAGCAACCGCGCGGGCCTCGTTCAATTCCAGTTCCACGCGTTTTTGTTCGGTCACGTCGCGGGCTGCCGCAAAGACGCCTTGCAGGGTGCGGCTGCGGTCATAGAAAGTTGTGGCGTTGTAAGAGACAACCGTCTCTTTGCCGTCGCGCGCACGGGCCGTCAGTTCGTAATCGGTCACGGATTTCTCGCTTAGCACCTGTTTGATAGCAGCTTCGGCTCGGTCCGGGTCGGTGAAGCAATCCTTGAACGGGGCGCCGATCAACTCGTCACGGGTAGAACCGGTCAAAGCTTCCATCTGTTTGTTCACATCGGTGATGATGCCGGACGGGTCCGTGGTCATCAGGGCGTCGATGTTGGATTCGATCAGACTGCGGGTGTAGAATTGCTGGTCGCGCAGGCGTTGGTCGGATTTCTTCTGTTCTGCCTCGACCAGTTTGCGCGCGGTGTTGTCGGTGCCGATCAGCAGATAGCCGATGATCAGATCCTGCGCATCGCGCAGAGCCGTGACCGAAACGACGGCCGGAAAGCGACTGCCATCCTTGCGGATATAGGTCAATTCGTAGATATCCTCGATCCCGCGCGACGCCTTGAACACCAGCGCCTCGAAGCCCGGAGTGATCGCCGTGGCCAGTTCTGCGCTCAGCCACTTGGCCCGCACGATCAGTTCTTGCGGATCAGAAATATCAGCGGGCGTGATCTTGTTCATCACCTCTGCCGCCGTGTAACCCAGCATCCGTTCCGCGCCAACGTTGAAAATCTGGATGACGCCTTTGGCATCGGTGGCGATGCTGGAAAAGTTGGCAGAATTGAAGATTGCACGTTGCAGGGCACCCGCCTTTAACTGGTCACTTTGCGACAAGGTGCGCTCTGTATCGACAGAGCCGACCAGATAGGCCTTGTCTTCGCCATCAACCGGCTTGGCATTGGTTTGAAACCAGCGATACATGCCGTCTTTGGCACGGCATCGGTTGGCGAACGAAACCATTGGCAGGCCCTGCGAAAGCGATTTCATCGCGTCGCGCACCACATCGTGATCGTCCGGATGTACCAGATCAAGCAAAGGCTGGTCGATCAGTTCGGCGCGGGTGTACCCAAGGACCTGTTGCCAGACGTGGTTCACGTCGCGCAAAAGACCGTCAAAACCCAAGATACTTTTCATGTCGCGCGAAAGCGATAAAATTCCCTGATCCAATGCGGAAGGTGCATGATCTGACCCGCCAGAACCTTTAGCGGTGGTTGTGTCTGTCATCGGGCAACTCCTTGCCGCTGATCGAGAGCTCTGTTGCAACCGCAGGCCGCCGCACCGGAGCAGCCTGAAGGGCAAAAGCGAGAGAGGCCTGAAGCTGCATGTCTCCATAGGGTTTTTGCAAGAAGTGCGACCCATCCAGAACCATACCCTCTGAATGGCCGGAAAGATCCCCGCCACTGGTGTACAAGACGCAAATCTCCGGGCGCAGATAAACGGCCTGTTTCGCGACCTCAAAGCCGCCAACGTGTTGGTTCTTCAGGCGAATGTCCGTAAACAGCAGATCAATGTGACCCTCCGCTTGCAGAATTGCCAATGCCTGATCCACATCATAGGCGCAAAGCGTCACATGCCCCAACTCCTTGACGATAAAAATAGCCTCCATATTGACGAAAACATCGTCCTCGACGATCAAAACGGTGGCCATCTTGTCCCTTTGCTTGTCGATCCTGAATTGACCGATTTTTACCGTTGATGCATCTAAAAACAGACGAACGCGGGTGTATAACGCCCGACAGAGCAACTGGTTCCCTCAAGGTTGGATCTTTTTTCACCAGACGATTTTCTCAAGGCACTGAGGGCGCGAAGGAGCGAGCAAGCAAGCGTGATGCAGAGCGGTTTGGAGCCGCATCAAAGTCTTCAGCCGCCGTCGTGGCGGGCAAGCAGGTAGAATACTGCACGAAAAGTGCCATTTCTCAAGTTGTGATTTCGCGTGGATACGGTCCGTTAGTTGCATCCCGAAAGCAGCACTTTTCTCCTCTTTTCCTTCGACGGAACGGAACCCTACGCGGACATCGAGCGTTTGAAATATAGTCAAATGCGTTCGGGAAAAGGAATTCGGGAATGATAATCGCGGGAAAAGTGGCTGCTGTGACCGGTGCCGGTCAAGGAATTGGACGTGGCATCGCGTTGCGTTTGGCAAAGGACGGTGCCGATATCGCGATTATCGACATCAACACCGCCAAGATGGCCGAGGTCGCTGCCGAAATCGAAGGGCTTGGTCGCAAGGTGACAACGTTCAAGGCTGATGTCGGCAACCGTGCAGAGGTCTATGCGGCGGTTGATCATACCGAAAAGACGCTTGGCGGGCTCGACATCATGGTTAACAACGCAGGCATTGCACAGGTCAACCCGATCGCAGACGTCACACCGGAAGACGTCGATCTCATCTTGAAAATCAATATCCAGGGCGTTCTCTGGGGTATCCAAGCCGCCGCCGCCAAGTTCAAATCCCTGAACCGCAAGGGCAAAATCATCAACGCATCATCTATAGCCGGGCACGACGGATTTGAGATGCTTGGTGTGTATTCGGCGACAAAGTTTGCCGTCCGCGCCCTGACGCAAGCCGCGGCGAAGGAATATGCCAGCAACGGCATTACCGTGAATGCTTACTGTCCCGGCATCGTCGGTACGGATATGTGGGTGGAAATCGACAAACGGTTTGCAGAACTGACAGATAGCCCCGTCGGTGAAACGTACAAGAAATATGTGGATGGAATCGCCTTGGGGCGGGCACAGACCCCCGACGATGTTGCCGCCTTGGTGTCGTACCTTGCGGGCCCAGATTCTGATTACGTGACCGGACAGGCCATCATTTCCGACGGCGGGATCGTGTATCGCTGACAACGCCACACGCCAAACGACGGCCCGAATCGCGCCAGCCTGCTGCTGGGCATGGTTCCGCGACAACTTATGATCATGCGTGGATTTATTGCTTTTGACGATTTCGGATACCTCCGCGCCGAGTGTGCAAGGCAGTAGGGCGACCGGTTCGCGATTGAAAGTTTTAATTTCGCAAAGAAATGATCGACGGGCCGGAACGGTTTCTCGCAGCATTCGTTGAACTTTTTGCCCGCTGATGTTCGCCACCTGACATAAAATTCCTGAGGGCAGCTTGGTGTGCCATACTGGGCGCAAGAGATGCCATGACCTCTGCTTTTATCTTGGCCCCGCCGACCGGTCGCAGCTTGGGCTCAAGTTTCAAGTGCAACACCCAGCGCCCGCAGGGCATGGGATGTTGCGATGGACAAACGATACAAGCACCTCAACGGCGAGGAACCTAGGGCGTGTTGACGTTCACCGGAGCCGGATGACGGTTGATGCGAGGGCGATGAAAGCGCTGAAACTGGTGTCGGTTTTGCAGCATCTTGTGGCGATACCTCTGTATTCCTTGAGCTTTCCGAAG
>Ga0335396_10004264_pt1 | contig 15615 bp, 21 predicted proteins | sample FRY02_FD_205743 | JGI IMG/M metagenome (GOLD analysis project Ga0335396, IMG submission 205743) | Freshwater microbial communities from Lake Fryxell liftoff mats and glacier meltwater in Antarctica - FRY-02 (spades assembly) (version 2) | ecosystem: Environmental > Aquatic > Freshwater > Ice >... | reverse complement strand
ACGGACAGCGCAGCGGCGGCCGCGGCATCGAAGTCACGGTCCAGCGCGACGACGGCCAGAGCGTGACGGTGGCGCAGCGCGACGACGGGGACGTCCAGCTCGGTGATCGCGTACAGATCGTGCAGGACGGTCGTGGCACCGCACGCGTCGTGCGTGACACGTCGCGTACCCCAGACTGAGATGTTCACGGATAATTAGATCGAAAGAGTGCGAAAGGGATCCCTTCAGATGTTCGGCAAATGGCGTCTCGGCTTTCTGGTCCCGGCAGTCCTCGCGACCGGCCTCAGCGCCTGCAATGGCAGCAGCGGCGCGGTCCAGCCGGGCGTGGTCAACACCTCCTCGCAGGGCTCGAGCTATCGCGGCGAGAACGGCCGGGTCGTCTCCATTCGTGAGGTCCCCGTGCGCGGCGGCCGCAGCTCGGGCGTGAGCGACGGCACTCTCGTCGGGGGCGGGCTGGGCGCGGCCGGTGGCGCGATCATCGGTGGGGCCACGACCAATTCGGTGGGCGGTGCGCTCGTCGGCGGCCTCCTCGGCGCCGTGGCGGGCGGCATTGCCGGCACGGCCGTCGACCAGAATTCAAGCCGGCGCGGCATCGAGGTCACCGTCCAGCGCGACGACGGTCAGCGCGTGACCGTGGCGCAGTACGATGACGGCGACGTCCAGATGGGCGACCGCGTCTCCATCGTCTACGACCGCAACGGCGTCGCCAAGGTCGTCCGCGACACCGGTTACCGCCGCGACTAGGCGGCTGGCGGGAGCGGTTGCCGGAGCCTATATAGCCCCGTCATGGCCAGCATTTCCCCCCACAATTCCCTGGGTATCGACAAGGCGCCCCGCGACACCCGCGTGGTGGTTGCCATGTCGGGCGGCGTCGATTCGTCGGTGACGGCTGCCCTCCTGAAGGAGCAGGGCTACGATGTAGTGGGCGTTACCTTGCAGCTCTACGATCACGGCGTCGCGGTGGGGAAGTCGGGCGCCTGCTGTGCCGGCCAGGACATCCAGGACGCACGTCATGTCGCCCAGCGACTCGCGATCCCGCATTACGTGCTCGACTATGAGAGCCGGTTCCGCGCCGAGGTGATGGACTCCTTCGCCGATGCCTATGCGCGCGGCGAGACGCCGGTCCCGTGCATCGCCTGCAATCGCACCGTGAAGTTCCGCGACCTGCTGAAGACCGCGCGCGAACTCGGCGCGGAGGCGCTGGCGACCGGCCACTATGTCCGGCGCGTCATGGGCGAGGCGGGGCCGGAGCTGCATCGCGGCGCCGACCCGGCGCGCGACCAGAGCTATTTCCTGTTCGGTACGACGCGCGAGCAGCTCGACTTCCTGCGCTTCCCGCTGGGCGACCTGCCCAAGAGCGAGACGCGCGCGCTGGCCGGCCGCTTCGACCTGAGCGTGGCGGACAAGCCCGACAGCCAGGACATCTGCTTCGTACCCAATGGCAACTACGCGTCGGTCGTGCAGAAGCTGCGGCCGGAAGCGGTCGAGCCGGGCGACATCGTCGACATGGCGGGCGCTGTCGTCGGCCGCCACGAGGGCATCGTGCACTACACGGTCGGACAGCGTCGTGGCCTGGCGCTGGGCGGGCGTGACGGCACCGACAACGATCCGCTCTACGTCGTGCGCCTCGAACCCGCGACGCGCCGCGTCATCGTGGGGCCGAGGTCGGCACTCGGACGTGACGAGATCGGGCTGTATGACGTGAACTGGCTGGATGCTCCTCATGAGGGACGCCTGCCGGTGCAGGTTCGCGTGCGCTCCAGCCAGTCCTTGCGTCCGGCAGAGATCGAGCTGACGGACGAGGGGGCGGTCGTGCGCTTCGCCGAGCCGGAAGTCGGCGTATCGCCGGGACAGGCCTGCGTGGTCTACGACTCTGCGACGGGCAGTCGCGTCCTGGGCGGCGGTTTCATCCGACGTCCGACATGATCCTGTAATCGCCGCGTCACCTGTTGCCCGGATAAGGCCGGGCATGACGAGTGACATCACCCAGCGTCCTTTCTCGCGCCGCGATTCCCTTGCGGCCCTCCTTCTGGCTTTTTCGGCAGCGGCGCCCATGGCAGCGCGGGCGGACAGCTATCCCGCCAAGTCGGTCAAGCTGATCATTCCCTATCCGCCCGGCGGCGGCACCGACATCACCGGCCGCGCAATGGCGCAGCGGTTGTCCGAAGTGCTCGGCCAGACGGTCGTCATCGAGAACAAGCCCGGCGCCACGGGCATGATCGGCGCCGCGAGCGTCGCCAAGGCGCCGGCCGATGGCTACACGGTGCTGTTCGGCGCGGCCAGCGAGATGGCGATCAACGCCAGCCTGTTCAAGAACATGACCTACGATCCGCGCACCGACTTCGAGCCGGTGACGCTGGTGGCGACCTTCCCGCTGGTCTTCGTGGCGCCCGCGACGAGCTCGCAGTCCCTGCAGGAGCTGATCGAAGCTGCTCGCGCCAGGCCCGATACGATCAGCTACGGGTCGATCGGCAGCGGCAGCCCGCAGCATCTCGCGGCCGAACTCCTGTCGAGCATGGCGAAGGCGCGGTTCATTCACATCCCCTACAAGGGTTCGGGCCCGCTGGTGCAGGATGCCGTAGGCGGACACATCGACATGGCCGTGAGCAGCGTGCCGCCGGCCGTGCCGCTGGTCCGCTCGGGCAAGCTGCGCGCGCTCGCCGTGACCTCGGCGGCGAGGTCGGCGGCTCTGCCCGACGTGCCGACCATGGCCGAGCTGGGCTTTGCCGGCTACGAGTTCAACACCTGGGTCGGCGTCGCGGTGCCGAAGGGTACGCCGAAGGAGATCGTCGACAGACTGCGCGTCGGCCTGGTCGGCGCGCTGGCCGCCGCCGAGGTCCAGAGCGCCTTGCGCGACCAGGGCGCGGTGCCCGTCGGCTCGACGGCGGAGCAGTTCCGCCAGTTCGTGCGCGACGAGGTTGCCAAGAGCGACCGCATCGTTTCGCAGGCAGGCATCCAGCCGGAATGACGATTTCCGAGGGCCTTGCATGGTCTATCATGGCCTCATGAACGGCTCCCGGCCCAAGAGGGCGATCCTGATCGTGTGCGACGGCCTCGGCGCCGAATGGATCGGCGACGCGCGCACCCCGACCCTGGCGCGCCTGCTGGCCGGCCATCGCCGCGCCAGCGACCATCGCGCGGTCTTCCCCTCGGTCACGCGCGTCTCCGCCGCCTCGATCGCCACGGGCTGCTTTCCCGGCCGGCACGGGCTCGAGGGCAACCAGATGGCACTCGTCGAGGCCGGCCGGATCACCGTCCACAATGTCGGCGCGCCGTCCTTCCGCGAGACCATGCGTCGTGTGACCGGGCGGACCCTGCGGGTGCCCACGATGGCCGAGCGGCTGGCGGCCTCGGGCGGCCAGGTCGCCTATTCGAACGTCTCGCCCGGCGCGGCCTATTTCCTCGATCCCGATCATTTCGGCACGGTGCTGCATCGAGCCGGCTCGTTCGGCCCCGGCGGCACCTCGCTCACCGGCGACGCTCATCTCGATGTGAGCCACGATCTCGACGGCGACATCGAGATGACGCGGCGCTTCTGCGAGGAGGTCGTCCCGTCGGCGGATTTCCGGCTGGCCATCCTGTGGCTGGCCAACCCCGACCTCACCCTGCATCACGACCCTCTGGGATCGCCCGAGCATCTCCATGCGCTGGAGGTTACGGACGGTCTGGTGGCGAAGGTCGTCGAGGCGGTGAAGGGCCATGAGGACCGGTTCGACACGTTGCTGGTCGTCGGGTCGGACCACGGCCACGAAACGATCGGCCGTTCCGTCCATATCGGCAACTGGATGGCCGAGAACGGCCTCGAAACCGAAGTGAAGGAGGGACGCATCGGCGTCGCCTCGCAGGGCACGTCGGCGCTGATCTACGCGACGCGTGAGGCGAGGGCGGCCGTGGCCGATTTGCTGCCCAAGATGCGGCAGGAACCGTGGGCAGGCTCGATCCTGACGGGGAATGCGCTGGCGGCCACCGGCCTCACCGGCGAGACGTTGCTCGCCGCCGTCGATACGACACGCCACGACGAGGCCAACCCCTTCGGCGTCGCGGGTACGCGCTGGCTGGTCGAAGACGGAGAGGGCACGCCGGAAATCGGCTGCGGCCACCATGGCGGCCTGGGACCGGGGGAAACCCGGCCGTTCCTGACCTTCATTCATCCCGAGTTCGGCCAAGGCGAGGCGGGCCGTACGACGAGCCTCGTCGATATCGCACCGACCATCCTGCGCTTCCTGGGGGTGCCTCTGGACGGCATGCACGGCGTCCCGATTGCGCCTAGGGGCGCGCGGTCACAATCAGACAGTTAGAAAATGCGCCACCCGGCAGGTGTGGTTAGCCACCAAGCGCCGAAAAAAGCGGATCCGAACAGGATCATCCAAAGGCCCATGCGCCAGAGGTTCATGTCGCCCTCACCGTGTAGCGAGCGATCGACGACTTTGCGCTGAACCGGATCAAACCAGATTTGGCGCTCCTTGAAAGTGAATCTGAAAAGGCCATAGGTGAGAAGCAGCAGCAACCAGGGCAGCCAGAGCTGGTTGAGAATCAGATTTTCAAACCCTGAGACGTAGCAGTCGCGATAGCGAGCCTTGAAGCGGAACTCGAAGCCAAACTGGGGAAGAGGAAGGGGTTGTTTCGCTGACGTACATACGCTGTAGATGAGCAGAAATACGACAAAGCCGACCGCCGAAAATGCTGCGGTGATTTCCATAGTCCATCTGCGCAACATTGGCAGCATTTTGCCCCAGGCCCCCTTTTCTTGACAGATTGCGGCCCTGCCGCATAAAAGCGCCAACCCATGGCTGGGTAGCTCAGCTGGTTAGAGCACGGCACTCATAATGCCGGGGTCGGCGGTTCAAGTCCGCCCCCAGCTACCATTGGGTCTTTTGTCTTGTAAAATCAGGCAGTTAAGGTGGCCCTCGAAAGCGAGGGCCACTTTGACGTTCTGGGACCGTTCTCGCGGCGGGCCGGCAGCTTCGGGCACAAAAAAAGGGCCGCCCGGTGAATTTCCAGCCGGCTCCCTCCGTCAGCCTCTAATTTCATCTCAGCCCACGCCGGCACCCAGTGCGGGTGGGGTGGCCGGGTCTTCAGCGGTGTCCCGCCTTATGGCGCACAGCCAGCTTGATCAGAATGCCGCGCTTCCTGGGCCCGGTCGAAGTCGGCCGTATATGGGTGGTGAGACGGAAGCAGAACGCCCCGCCGCTAATTGAAATCGTCACCGTCGGCTTGCCACACCCGCAACAACCGCCGTGCCAACCCATTGAGTCCCCGTTCGTGAGGGGTCACATGGGAACACAGTTAAGATTGCCGGCCAGCTGGGCCCGCAACTTGGTCAGCACGCCTGCTCCGCGGGACCAGCTCGAAGCGCTAATCCAGGCAAAGCTCGACGTGAAGGCCGCGATCCGCGTCCAGTTCGACGCACTGGCCGATCGGTTCGGCGTAAAGACGCGCGAGGTCAACCGTGCCATGGACAGCATCGACGATACCATCAGTGATCTGGTCTACGAGGTTGAGACCGAGCTGAATGATGAGATCGACCGCCTGGGTGACGCCGCATGACGAGCATGGTCCCCCGGCACCCAAAAACGGCGCCTGAGGTGCAGCGCGTCCTGCAAGCCGTCTTGCGTGCTACCGACGGGCGGCCGCAGGCCTGGCGCGGGCTGGATGTGCTGGGCCTGTCCGAGAACAGCGTCGGAGTGCAGCGCGCCGTAGCGGAGGGCGTGCTGCTGATCGAGGGCGGGCACAGCGTCTGTCTCACCGACGCCGGTCGCCGGCTGGCAGAATGATCTAGTTCAGCGGCTCGTTATCGGGTCGTTGCGTCGCCGCACCCTCCGAAATCTCGGCGAGCAGATCGGCCATGTCGCCGAGTTCGTATTCTCCGACGTTGCTGCGTAAGATTCCCACACCATCGGGTGACATCGCTAAAATGACGTGGCGGACATTGACGCCAAGCGTTTTCAGGCGCTCCCGCATGATCGTATCGACTTCAGTGAGAATGTGCTGGATCTCGGTGATCTTGCTGTCTGTCATAACTCCCCAACGCACATGATGGCCGGTGGTTCACCGTGAGACGGACAGGCTTTGCGATAACCGGCTAGGATCGGCTTATGTGCAATCTCTACGAATACGACATGACACCAGAGGTTATGCAGACCCTGAAGGACCACTTCAGCCTGGCCGGCACCGCCTACCTCGACGTGCTGCGAGGTCGAAACGGACCGCAGAAGGTCTATCCGAACTATGAGGCGCCGGTGATTCGGTCCCTGGCCACGCTCGACGGCATCGTGCGTGAAATCTCGCCGATGCGCTGGGGCTTCCCCGCGCCGCCGTTCTACAAGATCAGGGCCAACGTCACGAACGTTCGCAACACGGCCAGCGGCTACTGGAAGCCCTACCTGAAGCCCGGCCAGCGCTGCCTTGTGCCGGCCACGGCCTTCTCCGAACCCGACCGCAACACCAGCAAGCCGGTCGTCTTCCGTTGGTTCGCCCGGCCCGGCGGCGAGCTGTTCTACTTCGCCGGGATTTGGCGCGAGTGGGAAGGTGATCGAGGGACCAGGAAGGTGCCGAACGTCGGCAAGCACCTTCTGTTCTCGTTCCTGACCACGGAGCCGAACGGCATCGTCGACCCGATCCACGAGAAGGCGATGCCGGTGCTGATCCACACCCGGGACGAGGCCGAGCAGTGGCTCGAGGCGCCGGCCGAGGAGGCGATGAAGTTGCAGAAGCCGGCTCCCGACGATGCCATTGTGCTGCTGCCCGAGGAAAAAAAGGCGGCCTAGAAGCTTGGCCTGTGCCATGGGCCAGGCTTGGCGGCCGGTACGGGCTCGGCCGGCTTAGGTTTGGCAACGCGCCGTGCAGGTTCGGTGAGCGCGAACCCTTTCGGCACCTCCTGCTCGATCTCGGCACGCACCCCGCAGCGGGAGCACACGAACGGGCAGGGCTCGTAGGGGCGATCGAGATCGTCGCGGTGTACCTCCATCGGAGCGAACCGCCGACACGGCGGGCAGATGACGTGCCACGGGCCCTTCAGGATCGTGATCAACGCCCGCAGCGTGCCGGGCCGGTGGGGCCAGGGGCCGACCATCAGGACGCGTTCGTGATGTTAACGTGGTCGCCGCGCCGCGGCGGCCGTGGCTCGTGGACCGGCCTGTCATCGAGGCTCACCGTCGCCTGCCCGCCGGGGCCGTGACCGCCGCAGGTGTGCGTGAGCTTCATCGCCTTGCGGCAGGCCGGGCAGACGATGGCACCGATCGGCTTGTCGAGCAGCCGGTCCCAGGGCGGCTCGTCGAAGGCGACCATCTTGATCGAGTAGCCGGCTTGACAGCCAGTGTCCGCGAGCCAGGCGATCTCTCCGGCATGAACATAGTCTCGGAAGGTCTTCAGGCGGCCAAGCGGCGCGGTCGCGCCGATATGGCGGCGCATCATGGCGCGCCAGTGGTCTGGCAGACTCCAGTCCTCGCGGCCGCGCCGCCGGATCTCAGCGGTATGCCGCTCGGTGCATTGTCGGCCGCTCGACCACAGCGGCAGGATCGTGGTGCAGCGGAACCGGCTGGCGCCGATCACCCGGCCGCGGAAGAAGTCCGACCCGGCGTCGATGGTGCCGTGCCGGCCGCAGCGGCAGCTCACCACCGCCTCGAGGTCGAAGGCGGAGAGGTCGCCGAACGTACGAAGAGGGTGGACGTAGGTAGGCACGGCGCGCTCCGGTTTGGCTGCGACCCCTGTCACCGCCGCCGGTTCTCTCGACGCCGAGTCCTACCGCCACGCGGGCAGGGTGACGATCCGGGTTCTGCGCATGGCGGCGTGAGCACGACGCAGGTCGTCCGCGGCTTGCGGTGCAGGCCATACAAGGGGCGGGTTGCCCAGATGGAGAGGCGCAACCATTAATTAAGCGTTTCGTTGGCGGGCAAAGGAGAACCGCACATGATCGCAAGAACCTTACTCGCATCAGCCTTTGTGATGACCGTCCTTCCTGTATTCGCCCAATCGGCCACGGAAAGGTCTGTGGTAACTTCAACTGTCGCTCCCAAGACTCAGGATTTTGTCGCATCAGCCGCGCAAAGCGACATGCTGGAAATCGAGACGAGCAAGCTCGCGCTTGCTAAGGGCGACGCCTCCATCAAGGCTTTTGCCACGCAAATGCTAGCTGACCACACCAAGACCTCAGCAGAGCTCAAGGCCGCCGTCGCGGATAACAAGATAACTGTCAACCTTCCGATCGCGCTGGACAAGGCGCACCAGGCCAAGGTCGACAAGCTCAAAAAGCTGGACGGTGCTGACTTTGTAAAGGAGTACAAGGTGATGCAGGTCACCGCTCACAAGGACGCGGTATCCATGTTCGAGCGGTATTCGAAGGGCGGCGAGAGTGCCGTACTTAAGGGCTGGGCAGGCAAGACTCTGCCGGACCTCCAGCATCATCTGATGATGGCGCAGGAACTCGAAAAGAAGTCCTAGCCGCTTGTCTCCGGTGCGCCGGCGTCGTCAGTGTAAAGCCCGCCGGTGCGGCCGCCGGTTCTGTCTCGGAGCGGGGTGCCGGGGGCCCGTCAGGTGGCGAGTGCGGATCCGGCTCACCGGGCGGCCGGATCTTCAGCCGTGTCCCGCATTATGGCGGACGGCCAGCTTGATCAGCATGCCACGGGCCTCCTGGGCCCGGTCGAAGTCGGCCGTATAGCGCTCCAGTTCCTTGTCCGTCACCCAGCCGAATATCGTTTTCAGGCTGAAATTGTTCGCCAGCAAGTCTCGGTGATTTCGCAGCCACCAATGGGTCGCAGCCTTGCGCATGCTGTGCGCGCTGAGGCCCTCGGGCAGTCCGCAGTCCCGGCGCCACTCGCGAATGCGGTTCCCGAGGCCCTCGGTGCACGAGTAAGGGCGATCATGGGCCGAATGGATGAAGACCAAGCGGTCGGCCGGCACCTCGGAGATCAGGGCGTCCAGCTCAGGCACCATGGGAATGACCGCAATGCTGTCAGCTTGGCGGAAAGCGCTGCCTCGCCCCTTGGTGCAGGTATAGGCGAGGATTCGTCCGACGTCGGTCTGCTTGATCATCAGGCGGTTGAGCAGGATTAGGTCGCTGAGCCGCGCGCCGGTCATGAGCAGCAGGCGCACGACCCGGTTCTGCTCAGGATCGTCCTTGGACGCGTGTAGCCAATCGTCGACCTGCTCGGCAGTGAACGGCGTATAGCCCCGGCGCATCCTGCCGTCAGTGCCGCGCTTGGGCTTCGCTTTGCCGACGTGAAGGCATGGGTTCGCCGCGTGCTTGCCGACGTTGAACATTAGGCGAGCCTCGGCGGCCTGCGGTTCTTCGCCGAGCAGCCAGATGAAAAACTGATCCATGGCCTTGCGCAGGTGATTGGCCTGGGCCGCCTTGGTTCCGCAAGTGCCCATGACGTAGCGGACCGCATCAGGGGCCTCGGGCCCGTGCAGCCAGTCGCTCAGGGCCGACTCGCCAAACGTGCGCTGGCCGCGTTGGACCTTGGTATTCAGCACCTGGTTGATCTGCGAACGGCGCTGTGTCTGCGTCAGCCGCTTGTAGAGTTTGAAGGTGTCCGAGGCCAGATAGGCGGTGAACGCCATCTGCAGCGAACTTGGCGACGGCCTCACAATGCGGCGATAGGGCGAGGGGGCTGCGGCTCGTGCGGCGGCGATCACCTTGTAGCGTGCCTTCGCCTCGGGAGCGGCCGCTTCTCGGGTTGTAGCGGCGAGCCGATACTTTTGGCCGTTCACCATCAGATCGAAGAAGGGCACACCGTCGCGGTGCCCTGACTGTTTGATCCGATATTCCTTACATTGTCTCATTGGTCGGTCGTGCTGCTCTAAGTCAGGGAGCTTCGGCGCAGCCCGCTCAGCCGGTCAAATGCCCGATCGAGCTGCACCAGATCCCAGACAAACTCGCCATCGAACTCGCTCGGCTTCGGCAGCCTGCCGTCATTCACCATCTGGTCAAAAGTTGCCAAGGTAATGCCGACGTAAATCGCTGCTTCGTCATGATCGAGCCCGCGGCGGGGTTGCGTGGTGGCCTGGTTGGTGAGGCGGCGCTTCATGTCCGCCTCCCCGTACCGACAGAGGCCGCGGGTAGCCTCCGTGCCCGATGACTTGCTTCGTTTGCGCGGACAGTCCAGTCGGATGGTCGGCGCCGCTTTCCAGGCCTGACATTGCCCAAAACGGTCGCCGACAAAGAGCTGGACCGGCCGCGGAGATCATCCGAGCCGCGCGCCAGGATCTGGCCGAACTCGGCGAGGCGCTCGTCCGTGGACATGTGGTCGGGATAGAGGGGATCGGGCAATCTGTGCTTCCGGCGTCTTAGTGTGCACCAGGAAAACGCGTATCTTGTCGGCGAACTGGGACAGGGCACCTCCCAAGATTATTTGCTCACATCGACATCTCACTGTTGCCTGTTAACTAAACAAAGAATAGAAGAGACATCATGAAGTCGGAGACCCTTGGCGAACGGATCCGCCGTTGCAGAACGGAGCGAGGCATAGGCCTCCGGGACACTGCGAGGCGGACAGGGATTTCGGCAACCTTCCTGTCGAGAATCGAAACCGGGGCCGAGAAGGCGATCCCTGCCGAGAAGGTGATCCGCAAGCTCGCCGACATATTGGAGGACGATTTCGACGAGTTGATGGCCCTTGCTGGCCGGATCTCGCGCGATGTTAGCGATTACGTGAAGGCCGACCCGGGGATGCCGGAATTCCTGCGTATGGCCAAGGAGCGCAACGTCTCGGCAGAGAAGCTCATGGAGCTGCTGAGCAAGTCAGACACCAAGAAGGGCCGTAAGTAATGCTGCGGCTAAAAGTTCCCTATTTGAGGCCAGCCGACCTCGATCATGCCGTGCGGAAATTGCTGCACGGCTACGCTGCCTGGAAGAAGGCTGAGGTCGTGCCGCCCATCGATGTCGATGAGATCGTCGAAGGCTACCTCGGCCTGACGCTCGAAGTGGTCGATCTCAAGGAGCGGGTTGGCTTCAAGGATGCCTTGGGTGCGACTTGGCTGGATGAGGGTTGCATCCGTATCGACGAAGCACTGGAGGGCCAGGAAGGTCGCTTCGCCTTCACGGTGGCGCACGAGATCGGCCATTGGCAACTCCATCGCCCTCACTATGAGATGAGCAAGTTGGCCCTGCCTTTGTTTGCCCTGGAAGCCGGCGACGCGCCGACGGCGGCCGTGGTGTGTCGAGCGACGGAGCGCAAGGTGCCGGCAGAATGGCAGGCTGACCAATTCGCGGCTCGCCTGCTGATGCCGGCCGCATCGGTCCGCACCGCAGCTCTGGCGGTTTGCAACGGCAAGCTGCCGGTCTGGGATGGCCTGGCTGCCAACCGCAAAGCAGGGACGCTGGATAGACGTCTCTACGCTTTAGCCGTCGAGGTGCTCGGCGTAGGCAACTTCGCCAACGTTTCGAAGGAGGCGATGAGCTATCGCCTGCTCGACTTGCAGCTGGTCAAGGATTCAGCCGAGGCGATGCCGGAACTGTTCTGATGTCCGGCGCTTTTTTGCGTAGTGTGTTTAGGGTTTAGGCAACATACACAGAGAGGTCAAGCGATGCGTCACCGCGAGTGGAACCCAAAAGCGTTCTTCAGAAAGATTTCCCCAACCGTCATCGCCCAGTACGAAGCGGCCAAGGGCGTCGTCCTGATTGTCGACCGGAGCGAGAAGGCGGACCCGAACCAGGCCTATCGGTCCTGGCAGGCCTTGCCGGAGGGGCAGCGTCGTCAACTGGAGGATGAACTGCTGCGTGTGAACGACATGACGAGCACGCACGCCCGGCCGTATCTGGATGGTGCCGCGCGGCTCTGCTGGATGGGAACCTCGGACGAGTCCCTCATCGAGGAGAGCAAGAACTGGTCGGTGAACGACCTCGCCATGCAGCTGTTTCTGCGAGCGCCTCGGGACCTGCATCTCGCGTACAAGAACTACGCCGTCGACATGCTCGATCATTTTCGCGAATACCGGGGCAGGTATGCGAAGGAGATGAAGGCAACGCCTGCCGCCAAGGCTCGCCTGCAACAGGCATTGTCGGAGCATTTCCGCCTGCATGGCGGCGGTGCGCGCTGCAAGGTCGAAGACTTCGAGGGGGACGACAAGATCGCGGTGTTCGTTCTTCACGAGGACGACGTCAAGCCGTTCGATCAGTTCCGGGGCGATGATGCCGTCGCGCCCGTCTGGATGCGTCTGGTGAACAGTCTTGCCGCCGTGTTTTATCCCGAGACCTGCACGCTCCTGGTGAAGGCGCCGCGCAAGCCCGAGCGCGAGAAGCTGCGTGATCTGTGGGCCGAGATCATTGCGGGGGATCCGGAGTATTTCGAGGACCTCGCCAAGAGTCCGAAGTTCAATTTCGCGCCCCTGTTCGATCCCCATTTCAATTTTCCGACCCACCCGGCAGACGGGCTTGGCCAGCCGTGCATAACGTCGGTGGTGACCTGCCCGGGTACGGCCGAAACGCGGAAGATGGCTTTCCATCTTGCTCCGAATCTCAGCCAGCGTCAGCTGCTCACCGCGCTGGCCTTTCATCGGACTGCCGCCGATGGCGGTGCCGTGGAAGGGGTGCGCATTCAGTTCGAATTTGGCGATGCCACAGGTCGTGCCCGCTTCCGGACCGTCAGCCTGTACAACCCCAACAGTACAAACCTGAGGGACACGAAGCGGGACCGGATCATTCGCCGTTATCTCAAAGAATGGGGGGTCGATGAAACCCGCAGCGCTTTCTCCATGGCCGCTCCTGCTGTCCAGGTTGCAGCTCGCGCATAGCGCGGTCGTTGAGCGCGGCGAACTGGAAGCGGCCGGTCTGGACGCCGAGGGCCTGCTGCGCGCGCGTATCATCGAGCGGATGGACGCTGCCCGATGGTGTCCGCCGGACTGCGAGCAGATGTGCCTACCCAACCTCGACCTGGCGTCGCGGTGCGGCGACGGCCTGGTTGGCGTGGCCTGCCCCAACGATCCTGCCTGCTGGCCGGGATGGCAGTGGGTACCGCGGAGCGCACTGGAGACGTATCGCTGCTCGGCGGAGCGGGTGTTTGCCGCTCTGCGGGAACGGAACGGCCTTGCACCGCTCGATGTCGTGCTCGATCCGTCCATCGTCCCGGTTGGCGTCCTGAAACGCCGCGGGCGAAAAATTCCAGTCGTCTGGATGCTGGAACCAGAGGCCTCTTTCGAAACGATGTGCAGTGGTCTGCGTCACCGGCTCTCCGTCGACGGTCTCATCGTGCTTCTAAGCCGGCCCGCAGGCGCGATTCTCGACGTTTGTCGGCCCGGCAACATCGTGGTCCTGCGCGTGCCGGAAGCCAATGATGGAGATTTGCGCCTGTGGCGCGCTCTCGCTGCCATCGATCCATCGTACAGAGTCGCGCGGATCAAGGATCGTCGTGCGATCTTCGACGAGGTGACGATCGAATTCGCGACGATCCCCGGGGAGCGACATGTCGTGCGTATCAACGGCCAGGACTGCAGTGGATTTCGCATCAGCGACATAAAGTTCGCTCGGCTGCTCCTGCTTGCCGGTAGCTGCGCGGCGGAGGCCGATATCGACGGGGGCGGCTGGATCAACAAATCCCAGTTGCTGGGCGACGAGAAGGACCATGATCTCGAGGATCTGCGCAAGGAATTGGCCGGCCATCCTGTTCACGGGTTGTCGGCGGCCGAGATGAAAGCGCTGATCAAGTCGGCGCCCGAAGGCGATGGCCGGATCCGGCTGGCACTCGTCCCCCATCACATCAAGTTCGACAGCAGTCTCGGGTCGCTAAGTCTGGTGGCCGGTGAGGGCAATCAGCGCGCTCGCCGTGGAGTTCTGACGCCCGGCGGCGAGACTCGGGTGGTGAACTACCGGAAGGCCCGGAAGACCGTCGAGTTGCTGTTGAAGAAGGCGTCCAAGCTCGGTGTGCCGGTGCGGGTCAAGACCTCGGGATAGGGGAGGAGACGGCTCGGGGATACCGGAGCCGAGGTGCAACTCCGGCTTCGACTCCCCCATCCACGGAGCAGCGAGAGTGGCCTCCGAAGGCGCTCATTGAGGGCGCGAGCACATGGAGGCCAACATATGGGCACAGCACCCAACTCGCGGGAAATCCGCTGCAAATCCTGCGGCATTCTCCTCGCCAAGACCGACGCAAGCGGCATGACCGTTCGGCGGGGCGACCTGCAGGCGACGTTTGACGGCGATTTTCATGCCTCGCTGGTCTGTTACCGCTCCAGCTGCAAGACGCTGAACGTGATCAGGCTTTCGACCTCCGGTCGAACGAGCCGCGACACCGCATAGGCGGCGCTCCTCAACACCCCCCTCCGATCCATCAGAGCGCAATGACGCCCCTGCTCGGCCCCCGTGAGCGCTTGACGCCCGGCCGCAAGGCAGGCGTCCCGTGCGAGCACTTTGGCAATCCCTTCATGCCGGCTTCATGCGTTCTCTTCAGACAATCGAATCCGGAAGCCAATTCCAATCTCTGAGGCTGAGGCATCCGGAACTCAGCCGGTTCCCGGATGGCGCGGCCGTTCTGGATTACCTGCATGGCAAGACTGGCGACCTCGACGAGAAGGATCGTCTGCTCGGCACTCTTGTGGAGGCGTTCCAGTCGGGAAAAGAGGGGCGTTCCGTCGCGATGACGCTGCTGTGGCTGGCCCTGTGGCCGGCCCTCGACGGCATCTATCGGCGGCTCCTTCGCCATTACCGTAATAATCCCGACGACCTGGTCTCGGAGATCTCGGAGCAGTTCACCCTCGTCGTGCACCGAACTCAGCTGGGCAGAGTCCATCGTCTCGCCGCCACCCTGGTGCGCAATGTCGAGCGCGATATCCGGCAGGTTTTGCGAGGCGTCTGGACGGAATGCACCGGGCGAATGGACCTGCCGGATGACGACGCTCTCGGTGGCATGTTGGCGGGTCCGCCGGTGGGAATTTCCTGCTTCGGGCTGCCCGTGGGCGCAGGGGCCGACGTCGAGACAACCATGTTGGCAGCTCTCGTCTCCCGCGTCGTTGAAAAGGATGCCGACCTCGTCGTTGCCATCGTGCTGTTGGGCGAGACGCAGAACGAGGCCGCTGCTCGCCTTGGAATTGGCCATGAAGCGGCCCGGAAGCGATTCCAGCGCGCGCTTCGACGGATCCGCGATGGCCTGCAAGAAAGTTGATCTCCACCTGTCCCGTTTCTCCGTCGGAACCCGCGTTTTCCATTCAGTACCGCCGGATTGGCCGGCGGCTGTGTACGGAGACCGCGCCTTGATGAGCGAAACGTTGACGGCCGCGAGCCATGAGCTTCACCGCCTTCCTGGCCTGTTTCGTCGATGGGAGCTGGCGCAGGTCATCGAAGCTGGCGAGGACTACCGCATCGAGGATGCCGGTACGGCGGGTGACGGAACGGCGCTTTTCGCGGTCTACAAAGCCGCGGCTAGCCCGCTGTCCGACAAAAATTGCGGGGCCACGCAATGAATGGTGGCTCCTCAAATCGACGCTCGGTCGCTCGCCCGGCGATCAACGAGACGGCGTTTTGCGCATGGGTGGCGCAGGCCGTGCCTGGTGACCGGATGGAATACCACCGCGGCCTCCTGGCGATGGACGCCAGCATCGACGGCCAGACTCCCAAGAGCGATGCGCGCCGAGAACTCGCCCGTGTCGCCCGCCGCGCCTGGTGGGCCGCCTCACAGGGCTTGGTCC
>Ga0335396_10004260_pt1 | contig 15637 bp, 15 predicted proteins | sample FRY02_FD_205743 | JGI IMG/M metagenome (GOLD analysis project Ga0335396, IMG submission 205743) | Freshwater microbial communities from Lake Fryxell liftoff mats and glacier meltwater in Antarctica - FRY-02 (spades assembly) (version 2) | ecosystem: Environmental > Aquatic > Freshwater > Ice >... | reverse complement strand
ATCGTTCTCATAAGAGATTAAATAACCGAGCTGAAAATGCTCACCAACCTACCCGCCGAAAAGAAAAGATCCTAATCAAATTTAAGTCTCCTCAGGGAGCTCAAAGAACATTATCATTGATGGGTAAGGTACGCAATATATTTGCTATTGATGTGGGACGATACACAAAAAATGATACAGAACAGAGAGCTGCATTTGCTGTTACTAGATCAATTAGGGATGAGGCTACTATAAGGCTTCTTGCTGCCTAAATTCTAAAAATATTGTATTGCTCGCAGCTGTTTTACTTAACTTGTCGGTGCCTCGAAATCCCCTTTCGAATTGCAGAAAATTAGTTGAATTTTTAATAAAAATCAATATAATACGTTACGGGTAAACTTTATGAAACACAAATCTATATCAAAATTTAATATAAAAAATTGAGTAGTTATGTCAAAAGCTTTTAAGGATCAAGACTATTATAGTGGCAATCAATACCACCATAACAATACTTCTGAATCTTCATCATCTTCTTTTTCTATAAACTCTCGTAAATATGCACAAATTAAAAATGACACATTAAGCTTTCCCCATCCTGAAACTACAATCTGGCATTTTGATGATTTAATAATGTTAAAAAAAATTGTAGCAGAACATGTTCGCAAAAAAGTTACAAAAATTCATATTAATGGGGAGCCCCATAAGTTAGAGACTGATACATTAACTGGACTACTGTCTTGCTTAATTGGAATTCCGGTAAGCATTGATTTAGTAGGTGGAAACTATACCGAGGAACAAAAAAAGTTATTGTCCCAGTGGCAATTGGATAATATAGCAGATAGTGGTACCGAGGTCAGGTACTTTGACGACTCATCAAATAAAATAATCGGTGCAGATGCAATTGGTAATGAACATTACTGCGGCTAATATAATAACTGATCTGACAAGACTTTTCCGGACAATTTTTACACAGCTTTTTGCAGTATTTTGTATTGTAGGGTTTCACATGCCTCTGGCGACAAATAAGGTGGATTAAACCCGCAAATACGACATTTCACACTACCTATATTACAGTTCCTGTTTACTACACTTACTAAATAATTTATTAATCTGAGGTTTTAGATGTCAAAAGCAAATAATCTTATTGTAACTTATGAAATGTTTAATGAGCTACTAAGGGAAGTAGATGCTAAACAGGATCCTAATGCTCAAGGTAAATATGATATTATATAATTAAAAGAAGAAGCAGGAATGATGCTTCTAAGCTAAGCGACTTAAGTCATAACAAAAATATTGTAGATTCTTAGATGTATAAAATTTGAGTAGTGTGCAAGATAAAGATGGAAATTTAAATTGGTGTATGTAAGTGGCTCCCCGGGCCGGACTCGAACCAGCGACCGAACGGTTAACAGCCGTTTGCTCTACCACTGAGCTACCGAGGAATTAGTGATCGTTTTCTTTATAACAAATCTTTGCGTTATGGTCTAGCACTTTTTCTTTAACATACTAAAATAATTTGGATAGCCTATGATATATTAGTATGTTGATGTATTTGCGCATTCATTATTAGACCAAAGCCAATAAGCATTGAGGCCAGCATCGTACCACCATATGATATAAAAGGTAATGGTACGCCTACTACTGGCAACATTCCCATTACCATGGCCATATTTATAAATACATGCCAAAATAAAATTGATGTAACGCCAACTACCATAAGCTTACTAAATATAGCGCGGCAATTGCTTGCAATCGTTAGAGAAATAATAATAATTAAAGAGTATAATATAAGTAAAGATAGCCCTCCAATAAAACCAAACTCCTCGGCAAAAGTCGAAAAAATGAAATCAGTTTGATGCTCTGGTAAAAAATCTAAATGACTTTGACTGCCTTTTGTTAGACCAGTTCCAAATAATCCGCCTGAACCAATAGCAATTTTAGATTGAATAATATTATATCCTGCACCTAAAGGCTCTTTTTCAGGATCTAAAAATACTAACACACGTTTTTTTTGATAATCGTGCATTATTTGCCATGCTAAAGGAATAGAGGCGCAAGTAATTAAACCTATTGCGATAAAATTTCTTATTCTAAAACCTGCTGCAAAGAACATCACAGAGGCAATTAGTATATTCATTATACCAGTTCCCAAGTCAGGCTCTTTGATTATCAATAATACTGGGAATATTACACCAATTATAGGTAATAAAATTTTATGTATTTTACTAAAATCTTCATTTTTTAATGTATGAAAATATCTCGCTAACATTAAGACTATAGCCAATTTTATTGGTTCCGATGGTTGTAAGCGAAGAATACCACCGAAATCTATCCATCGTTTTGCTCCCATCGAGATAGAGCCAAAAAGTTCTACGCTAATGAGCAGTATTAAAACTGCAAAGTAGAATATATATGAGAACTCAAATATTATCTTTAGATCAATTATGGCAATCAAAATAGCGAGAGGTAAAAATATACAAAAATTTATTATTTGCTTGTAAGCCCAGGGTTGAATATTACTATCAGATGCTGAATATAGTACTACAAAACCAATACAACAAACGATACTGATTAGAAAAATCAAAGTAATTGGTAGTTTTTTTAATTGTTCAAAATAGTTTTTTTGAATTAGCATTTAGGATTATATCCTTGTATATTGAAAATAAATGACGTGATGGTAACCTAATTAGGAAAAACTCCAGAGATTGTTGCGTCGCCTGTTGGCTCTTAGCAGCGACCTCAAAAGAGCTATCCTCGGAATATTAGGAGTATAAAACTCTTCATTTTTATTGAGTAAACTCATAAAATCATTAACTATAAAATAATATGCAATTATCCTTATATAATACCTTAACTCGTAAAAAGGAAATCTTCCAGCCTTTGAATAGTAATTCAGTTAAAATATATGTTTGTGGTCCGACAGTTTATGATCGTCCTCATATTGGTAATGCTAGATCGGTAGTAGTATACGATATTTTATATCGATTATTAAATAAAATATTCGGTCAGAATAAAGTATGTTACGTCCGGAATATTACTGATGTTGATGATAAAATTATTCTTCGGGCAAAAGAACTAAATATAACTATCAAAGAGTTAACGGATAAAACAACCGTAGAATTTCATAGTGATATGAATTACCTTTTTTGTTTGCCACCTACTATTGAGCCTAAAGCTACCCTGCATATTGATGATATGATTATGATAATAGAAAAATTGCTTAGCACTAACCATGCTTACATTGTGGATCAACATGTTTATTTTAATATCTCAATGTCAGATGACTACACTAAATTGTCAAATCGTAATTTAAACGAAATGTTTGAAGGAGTGCGGATTGAAAATAGTGAATCAAAAAAGCATCCTCATGATTTTGTTTTATGGAAGCCCGCAATTGCAACAGATGATCATATATGGAATTTTGATAGCCCATGGGGTAGGGGGCGCCCAGGTTGGCATATAGAATGTTCTGCAATGAGTTATAAATACTTAGGAACAGATTTTGATATTCACGGTGGTGGCGCGGATTTAATTTTTCCTCACCATACTAATGAAATTGCTCAAAGCAAATGTGCTTTCCCTAATTCTTCTTTTGCTCAATATTGGGTACATAACGGTTTTCTTACATGCGATGGCGATAAAATGAGTAAATCTCTTGGTAATTTTATTACAGTTAAAGATTTAATTGATAAAAATATTAAAGGTGAGGTCGTTAGACTGTTTTTACTAAGTTCTCACTACAGAAAACCTCTTGATTATAATAATAAAGCTTTAGAAGATAGTACTAAAATGCTGGATTATTGGTATAGATCAATAGAAAATACTAGCATTATATATAATTCAAATTTGCCAGATGAATTTTTATCCGCTTTACTTGATGATATTAACACTCCACTTGCTATAAAAATTATCAATGATTATGCCAAACTTAGTTTTACTGCATTAAGCGTAGAAGAAAAAAATATTGAAGCTGCAAAAGTGCTAGCATGCGCTAATTTTCTTGGCTTAATGAATCAAAGCGCCTTTCAATGGTTTCAGTCTGAGATTGATAGAGATTATGTTAATCAGTTAATTCAGCAACGTAATAAAGCTAAATCGGATAAGCAATGGATATTAGCTGATCAAATTAGGGCGCAATTACTGCAACAAGGTATAATGTTAGAGGATAGAGAAGGTGGTACTACAGTAGCGATTAAGGCAAAATAAGCTTTGCTACATTAAATTATAAGCTGCGTGAACTCTAGGAGCTTAGCACCTACGTGAGTTAAAATGAGATTAGCTCATTAGATCGTCCGCTCTTATTTTGTTCGGAGTATATATCTAGGTCATCGCTATGGTAATAACATACACTGAGTTAGCTCCAGCCGTCTTTAACAATTTACTGCACTTATTCACTGTTGTGCCGGTTGTTAATACATCATCAATTAACAAAATCTTTTTATTTTTAATTGAGTGTTTTTTATTAAATTTTAAACTATTTGTTAGGTTTTTTTCTCGTTCCCTTTTAGTTAAAAAAGTTTGAGATTTAGTCCATCTTGATTTGATCAATATATCCGGTTGAATAGGCTTTTTTATATTTTTGGCAATTTCTTTTGCTAATATAAAGGCTGGATTATACATTCTAAATAATCTTTTAAACCTATTCATTGGCACAGGAATAATTAAATCTATTTCTTCTATATCATGGCTATAGCGTACGCAAAGTAGTTTAGCAAAAGTCTTAGCAAGGGCTGTTTTATCCTGATATTTAAAAGCATGAATTATTCTTTTACTATGCTCGTTAAATTTTAACAAGCTGCGTGCCCTATCATAGCTAGGATTATTAGCAAAACATTTACCGCAACATAGATTTTCTGAAATCAATATATCCAATTTACAACCGCAAGAAAAGCAATAAGGTCTAGAGATAAATTCAAGATTACCCCAGCAATTTGCACAGAATTCTCCTTTACTAAGTGTTAGCTCAGAGCAAGCAAGACACCGTGGCGGAAGAATAAAATCTATAATTGCTTTCATCTTTTTAATTCATTGCTCTGAGGATTCATATGATGAACTGGTGCTGTTTCAACAGGTCCTTTAATATCAATTAAATGATTTTTTATTAGCTTATCATGCACTATTTTAACTGCACTCCAATCTTTTTCTGGAATATCTTTAATATGGTTTGGTGGTTTCTCAATTGATTGTTGAATAGTAGGGGAAGTAGATGTTATATTTGCATTTTGACTATCTATGATAGTAATTTTTGGCTTTTTATATAAATCTATTACTCCTTGAATCTGAGATTTTTTAAAATAACTAAAACCAGTTTTTACGGAAGAAATGAACTTTTGTAATAAATTCTTTTTAGGTGGAGCAATAAATTCTGATTCTTGGTTAATTTTCTGACTAATTGTAGAGAATTTATGATTTAATTCCTCATGATTTAAATTATTAATATGTGGATCAGCTAAAAACCTATTTAAAGTTTCCTGGTCAATTTTTTGTTGTCTTGTTAATTCTCTTAAAGCGGTTAAATTTTTATAGGAATTGCTATAAGGCTTTAGTTCATTAATTTCTTCAACTATTTTCTTTTTTTTTGCCCTATTATCCAAGCGTCCTGCGGCTTCACCGGTCACACCGCCAAATATAGAAATTGCTGATAAGGCTTGTGTAACTGGATTGCCATCTAAGCTCTCCAGAATTGCGGATGAGCCTTCAAGTACGTTATCACGTAATGTTCTTAGCAATTCTATAGTTTTACTAGAAACCTTTTTAGGCAAGGGCAATATAGTTGTTGGTCCAGTTAATGCATCTATACGGTTTTGTAAGAAGATTTGTAAATCAGGGGAATTTATAGCTAATTGCTTATCTTGCATTAATTGTTTTTGCTGGATAATTCCAACCTTATTTTGTTCTAATAAGCTTTTCTCTAATCCTAATCTTTTAGCGCTGCGAACCTCTAAACATTCTTTAACAATACCATAAGTGACTATGACTAAGGCCATCGTGCCAATAACAGCGCCAATTGGAGTAGGGGCAGATGCTAAAGCTAGAATTGCCATACTAGTTTTGTAAGCACGTTTTACCGGCTTACTAGTTAATGTTTTCCAGATCGTGCTAAAACCTTTTACAATTGCATTACCTACTTTAGTACTTTTTAACTTGTCTATTACTTGTTTTTGCTTTTCTTTAAAAACTTTAATAGGAACTGTTAATGCTGAAGCTTTAAATGTTAAAGAAATTGCAGCCTTTACAGCCTTCCCAACATTACTTAAGTCACCATGTAAAGCTTTTATTATAGTAGTGGTTAAGCCGATACCAAAAGAAGCTGTTGTTGCTAAAACTTTTGCAATTCCTAGTCCAAAGGTTAACCTATTTTTTTTAGGTTGCGGTTCTTTTTTATTATCTTGAGTTACGCTTAAATCTTTATCGGTCATATTTTTTTGTGATGCAATTTAATATTTGCTTACAAGGGAAAGGCTTTTATCTCCGTCCCATGGCATATTGTAACAATAAATTTTTAATAGGGGGAAAGGTGTCTATTGCTTTAAGCCCAGTACGTCTTAAATACCATAAGGCTTTTGAGTTGTTTGAAAAAATACTATTTAATCCCTCAGTAATAGCGTACATAGCAAGATTATCATCTTGGCGAGATTTTTGATATTCTTCTAATATTTTTTGATGAATACCGTAAGAACTAATTAATTTTACTAAAGATTTAATATCTTTTATACCTTGGTTCAGACCTTGACCCGCTAGAGGATGAATAATATGAGCGCTGTCCCCTAATAATACTAATTTATTATAATAATATTTATTAGTCAACCGAGCTTTAAGAGGAAAAGTGCTAATACTGTTATCAATTGTAACCTTACCTAAAGCATTACCACAATTTTTTTGGAGTATATATTCAAGTTCTGAAATAGGTAAATTCTTCAGCAAAAGTGCTTGCTTTTCTTCAATCGTCCATACTACTGAAGAGTTTTTTTGGTCAAATAAGGGCAAAAGAGCTAAAGGTCCAAATGTCATAAAGTGCTCAACTGCACAATTTTCATGATCTCTTTCATGATGAATATTGAAAATAAGTGCTGACTGGCTATAAGATTTTTCTATTCTACTTGAAAAAAATGGCTGTTTAGCTTTGGAGTTATAACCATCGCAAACAATTAATAGCTCACATTTGACAGTATGATTATTGTTAAGATGTATTATAGAGTGGTTAATATAACTACTTACTTTATTATAACTACATTGATCTATTATAGTAATAAATGGACTAGATTTAACCAGATTAGCAAGTAGCTTTTTAAACTCTTTATTTTTAACTATATAACCTAACACCTCTTTATTCTTAAAAAAATGTAATATTTCTGGCGCTTTATTATTTACTACATAAACATCTAACATCTTACTGCTAATGGATTCAATTGCTGACCATATATTTATATTATTCAGAAACTGGCAAGAGGACGGAGTTAAAGCTGTAGTTCTCTCGTCATTATAAAATATTTCATCCTCAATTGATTGAGATTCCAATATAGTAGTTTTAATATTTTTGCTCGCAAAAGTAAGAGCGGTAAGCATACCGCTTAAGCCTGCACCAACAATTATAACATTTTCTTCAATCATTTAGTTGGCTGTTTAAAATATTTTAAATAAGCATTGCCGGCTATAAAGCTTAGGATAAAATAAATAATAGCAATATCTATATAGGAGCTATTTGCTTTAAATGTACTAAGAAAACAGATAAATAAGGTAATTACGCTAGTTAAGCTATTTAAAACTAAAAGTTTAGTAAAAACATCTTTGTTTTTAAGAAAAATATATAATAAAAAACTGATGAATATAAAAAGTATAATAATAAAAAGGTTTAACATATGACTACTTCAATACATCCTTCATTGAATATAAGCCATTATTTTTAGTAGATAGCCACTGAGCTGCTTTGATAGCTCCATCTGCAAATATTTCTCTATTTAGAGCTTGATGTTTTATGGTGATTACCTCATTATCACCTAAGAAGAATATTTCATGTTCACCATAAACTTGTCCTCCTCTAATAGAAGTAATACCAATTTCGTTAGTTTGCCTTAGGCTATTTGGGTAGCGATTATAAACAACGCATTTATCAAATTGTTGATTTTTAGCAGCAGCTATAGTTTGGCCTAACATTATAGCTGTACCAGACGGTGAGTCTTTCTTTTTACGGTGATGAGCTTCTAAAATTTCTATATCAAAGCCATTTCCGAGGCTATTAGCAGCTGTAACAGCTAGTGAAGCTATTAGGTTAGCACCTAAACTCATGTTAGCAGAATATAATATGGCTATTTCCTTACTGGCTTCTCTTATACAAGATAATTGTTTTTCAGTTAAGCCGGTAGTTCCAATTACTAATTTATTTTTATTTATAGTAGCATAATATAATAAATTCTCTAATATTTCTGAGTTAGAAAAATCAATAATTACTTCAGAATTTTGGCAGAATATAGCTAAATCTTCAATTTGGTTAGAACTATTAAATTTACCCGAGACTAGGTAATTACCTAAGCTAATTCGTTCTATTATTGTTTTCCCCATTTTACCGCTAGAACCACAAACACCAATTTTTATAGTCATTTTAGTTCTCTATAGGATCTTGAAAAATATAATAATGGCTTTAAATTATTCTGTATAATAGTACTTTTAACTTGCCCGATAAAAATAATATGATCACCAGCTTTATATTCATTAATTTTATCGCATTCAATATATGATACTGCGCCTTCTATTAATGGACAATTGCTGTATTCACCTAGAAAATAAGGAATATTAGCAAATTTATCGTAATGTACCTTAGCAAAATGCTGTGATAATAGTATTTGATTTTCAGCTAAAATACTTATAGCAAATTTTTTACTTTGCTTAAAACCTTTTAAGCTAAAAGATTTATTATCTAAGCAAAAAGATATTAAAGGGGGGGATAGCGATACTGAAGTGAAAGAATTAGCGGTAAGGCCAAATAATTCTTGGTCTACTATTGTTGAAATAATAGTAACTCCGGTAGCAAAAGTACTCATGGTTTTTTTAAATTCCTCAGCCTTTATTGTATCAAGCATTACTGAGATAACCATTTTTCCTTGATTGCATCTATAATACCATTTTCTTTTAAAGTTTTTAGAGCTTCATCAATATTTTTTTTATGAGGGGAATTTTTATGCATAGCAATAGCAAATTGTGAAGAAAAATTATTCAATAGGAAGCTATTAAAGCTGGCATTATTTTCCATAAATTTTTTACTCTGTACTGTTTCTAAAATCACAGCATCAATAGCCTTAGCTTTTAATTCTTCTACCAGCATTAAATTGGTCGCTAATGAAACAACTTTAATATTTACTTTTTGTGATAAATCATTTGCTATACGTAGCCAAGTAGTTCCCATACCCGCCCCTATAACTTTTCCTTTTAAATCTTTTTCGGATTTAAAACTATCTTCGGCTCTATATAATACTGAGACTTCAGTCGTAAGATAAGGCGTTGAGAAATCAACATGTAATTCTCGTTCAGTAGTAGGATCTATACCAGCGACAATTACATCAATATTTTTGGTGAGTAAAGCTGGTAGGAGGGCAGGGAAATCTAAGTTTTTTATTATAACTTTTTTACCTAATTGTTTTCCTATAGCATCTATTAAATCAATATCTAACCCTACAATTTTATTATCTTGAATAAATTCATATGGCGGATTGTCAGCAGAAGTTCCAACAATTATATGTTGCTCTTGCTCATTTTCACTACAGTTGGTTAATAATAAAAACAATATAGTAAGGAAGAAAATTTTTATCGGTTTCATAAGTTAAATATTGTTTAAGATAAAATATCATTATAAAGAGTAAATTTTATTCCTGGGCTTTAACTCTTCATTTATTCTGAGTATAATGTTTGCGCTTTCTTTAATAACATAAACATAATATGTTTTACCTACGCTCTTCTTGCAACCTTTTTTTTGCTAATCTTTCGTTTATCAGCTAAAATTATTTTAACAGGTTTTTTGGGTTTAGAATTTGTCATTACGGTTTTCATCTTGCTATTTTTCATTGATAGACTGTCAAAATGTTTATCTAATAATTGAATTATTTTTTGATTTCTAGCAACAGCAGTTTTGCTGCCCGTAACAACTGCTAATAATGCTACATTATTTCTAGATGCAGTAGTGATTAAATTAAATCCTGAAGGGTTAGTGTAACCGGTTTTTAAACCTTCGGCTCCTTTATAATTAGCGGTTACATGATTATGTCCTTGTATAACTCGTTTTTTAAAAGTAAAGCTTGTTTGGGAAAAGAGAGGATAGTATTGCGGAAAATCTCTTCTAATAGCCATAGCTAATTTTGCTAAATCCCTAGCAGTAGTTTTTTGAGTAGGATGGTGCCAACCTGAAGAATTCTCGAAGTTAGTATCTTTCATCCCTAGCTGTTTAGCGCGATTATTCATTAATTTTACAAAATTTTTCTCTGAACCTTTGATATTTTCAGCTGCAGCAACAGCGACATCGTTAGCTGACCTTACTATTAATGCTAAAATTGCTTCTCTTGCAGTGATAAATTCACCGGCAGCAACTCCTAATTTACAAGGAGGCATTTTTGCTGCATTCTCAGAAATAAGTAATTTTTGATTCATACTTAATTTACCTGATTCAATCTCTTCAAATAATATATATAAAGTCATAAGTTTCGCAAGGGAAGCAGGGTGAACACGGGTATTAGATTTATCTGTATGTAAGACTTTACCGGTTTTAATATTTACCACTAGACTTGTCTGGGGGGGAGGTAAAACCTTAATAGTCTTAGCTTCGCTAAAGCTGGTAGTAAATATTATTAATAAGGCGATAGAAAAAGCAGAATTTTTTTTGAGCATATTTTTAGTTTTAGTATTTAAAAGTTTAATTAAAGTTAACCGTCATGAGAGTTTGTTAGAATGACGGATCAGTTGTAATACTCAGTTCACTGCCTTGCTATTAAGATAAACTAATATCGCAAGCCCTGGCAAGGCCATTATGATTGTTAGTATGAAAAAAACATCCCAATCTAACAATTTTACTAAGGTTCCGCCATACATTGTTATTGTATTATTAAACAAGGTAGCGGAGCTACTTAGCAAAGCATATTGCGTTGCTGAGTATTTTTTATTGCATAAAGCACTTAAATAACCTACTAGCGCTGTGCTTCCCATGCCACAAGCAAAATTTTCGATGGATATAGCAACTAATAAGGAATTAAAATCTGGCCCTTGATGGTTTAACCAAATAAACGCGAAATGCGTAAGGCTTTGAGCTATCCCGGTGACTATTAAACCTTTGAAGTTGCCAAGGTAATAAACTACAAAGCCACCTGCTGCCGCGCCCGCTAGAGTAGCGATTACGCCAAATACTTTGACTGCTAAAGCAATTTGTCCTTTATCAAAACCTAGTTTTAAATAAAATGGTCCACTTACTATTCCAAGCATAGCATCCCCAAGTTTAAAGAAAATTATTGACAATAAAATAATAACAGACCCTTTTCGGGTGAAAAAATCTTTGAAGGGCCTGAAAACCATTTTTTCTAACGAATCAAATGAAAGGCCAGTTAATTTTTCTCGTATAATTTTTTGTTCGTTAACCGTGATGATAAAAATTGTAGATATAACAAACAAAATGCTCATAGCAACAAATGTCTGCGGCCAACTATTTGTCCAGTGGGCGAACCCCAACGCCCCTGCGCCAGTGATAAGCATACCAATTCTATAACCAAGCATTACACTACTGCCACCAAGAGCCTGCATATTTTCTTCCAACTTTTCAATTCTTAAAGCATCAAAACTAATGTCAAATGTTGCAGATGAAAATCCAAGAATAATAGCTAAGATATATATCGATGAAAGAGAAATGGATGGTGAGGTAGTGCTTAGGCAGAATAATACCACTGCAGTTATAGAGCTAGAAAATATAAGCCAGCTTTTCCTATGACCAAACCTTGCTAAGACAGGGACTTTAAAATAATCAATAATTGGTGACCAAAAAATTTTGAGTGAATAAGGCAATCTAGCGATAGCAAAAGTAGTGATGATAGCTATATCGATATTTTCCTCTGTTAGCCAAAAGCTTAAAGTCGAAAAAATAATAGGTAAGGGCATACCACTAATTATACCTAAAGCAAATATTTCAAATAATCTATAGTCTTTAAAAATTTTAAATATATTCATATGCAAGTCTTTTTCCAGGAGTAGGTAATCGTTATTGTAAAAAGAGGGTTGGTTTATCAAATTTAGCAGATAAAATATACTTGCGAAACGGGTACTCCAACTTTAAGTTAAGCAAACTATTTTAAGCATTATCATCTTATGGAGGCCTCCTGCTAATATTATTTCACCTTAATTAAGGCGCTTTTTGCATCATTCTTTTATGTACAGAACATAGCTAATTTTTCTTTTCTAAAGCTTTTTTTAAAGCTGCACTATCTAAAATCTTTTTGGGAGAAAATAAGCTACCATTAGCTTTTATCCCTAAAGTAGCAGAGATATTTTTATTATTTATATTATTGATGCTTTGCGGATTATTAATAATGTAAAATGATAATATTGCCGAGAGATCAATATCATAATTATAGATGTTTAAAGCTATTGAGGCAGCACCGCTTGCATAGTTAGTACTAAAGCTAATATCTCGTAATAAGCCTATTCCTTTTTTTAACTCAATATTACCTTTTAAATTTTTTATTTCAGTTTGACCACTTGTTAAAGTATTAGTTAAATCTTGGTCTAAAAGAGATAGGTTATAATTTTTGATATTTATTTTTTCAATCAGCTTGTCTATAGAAAAATTATTAATTACAGCATCTTTTAATATAAAAGCAGATTGAACATCTAAATTATACAATAATTTCTCAAGCGTATCACCCGTGGTAAAAACTTTACCATTAATACTGGCGCTACCATTGGTAGCTAATATTCCTTTGGGTAAAATAGCAGATAATTTAGCTAAATCAATTGAATTTAGAGCGAAAATAAAGTTAATACTATTGGGATTTAACAATATGTTTCCACTACCTTTAAGATGGCCAGATAATAAATTTGCTTCTAAATTGCTTATATTAAATAAAATACTATTATTACTGGTGGTAAATTTAAGATTTTCTAATATTAAGTCGCCTTGTGACAGTTTAGATAAAAAACAATCTAGATGTAACTGTATTTTATCTAAATTAAATTCATTGAGTAATTTATTTCTTAAAGCTAATAATGAATTAGGGGATAAGAAAGTTGCTCCTATAATTCCATCTTCTATTTTTATATTAAGTACTGGTTTTATATCACTAGCTAATAACTCCAAGCTAGTGGATAAATATTCTTTATCTTTTCTAATATTGAAATTGCTAATTTTTATGGTTGTTGGTGAAATATTAGCTGATAAATTTATTTTACCGAATGAAGTATTAGAAAAAATTAGATCATTTAATGTAATTTCAAAGTTACCTGTATAAGATAAAGCTCTGATAGGGATAAATTTACTTAAATATTCAGCACTTTTCATGTCTTCAGTTAAGCTTTTAGCAAAATCAATAATAGGGGAGATCACTGGGTAATCTTTTTTATTTAAATCAAGGCTAGATAAGTCTAATACTGCAAGAAAATGAGGGGTGGTTCCAATAAACTTTGCGGATACTCTACCGCTAACTTTGATATTATCGGTTTTTAGTAAAAAGTTTTGTAAATACAAATCAATCAAAGTACATTTTAAATCAGCTGAAAAAATAAAAGGTTTAGCTTCTTTAATAGTAGCAATGTTATATCCTAAAGCATTTAAAATAGAATTAAGGTCACTATGATTCAGATAAATTTTACCGTCAAATACGCTACGAACAGCATTTTGGGTTACATTACCTACTAATTGGAACTGTCCTCCTGAAGCAATACTTCCCGAAAATTGTTGAATATTAAGAACGCCATTTTCTAGACTAGATAAAAATTTTACGTTATTTACTGTATCCTTGTTTTCTAATATCAAATGCTCGATAGAAAAGTTTATTTTTGCTTCTTTACCATTAAAGATAAACCGCATACCGTATTCTTTAGTTGTAAACTGATTTACAGTATTTAAAGCAATAAGCGTACTTAAATCGATCTTTGAGAATGATAATTCTATATTACTGCTAATATCGCTTTTTTTTGCAAAATATATAGTACCATTTCCAATTATAGAAGAAGAGTCAATTTTGATATTTTCTAATTTTAATATTTCTTCGGTAGGTATAATATCAAACTTAACTACTAATTTTTCTTTAGAGTTGAGTTTTTCTAAAATAGAGCTTAAGTCTGGCACCATATGATATAGAACAGTACTTAGACTTTCTATTTGATATTGCCCACTGCCTTTTATTAATTCAGCATTTTTATAAGTTTCATTTAGTTGAAAGTTATAATCTTTATTATTGATATTTAATTGTAGTTCTATTAAATCGTTATTTTTATCAAAGAAACCTGAAAACTCGCTAATATTATGAATCTTTCCTTTAAATATATTTTTACTTGAGAGAGGATTTGGCTTAAAGAGAGAGTAATTTTTTATAGTCAAGAAAGGATGATTATTTTGGTCTACAATATCTAGATTTGCGATTTCTAAATTAATATTAATTGTATCACTTTTAATAAAAGTGCTAATTAATTGATCGTGGTTAACAATGTTAAAATTATTATTATCTAAGTAGATTTTTGCAGCAAATATTTTCAACTGCGAAATTTGGGGCTGAAAAGTTATTAAAGATAGAGGAGAAAAATTTACTTTAATGTTTTCTAATTGTATTTTTCCCTCTTCTTTTATAGAGCCGATAGTTAAATGAGGCCAAGGATATTTAACTAATTTGACATTACTGATTTGTTGGGGGTTAATATTTAAAGAGGTAATAAGATTATTACTTATAGTTTTATAATCTACTAAAAATAAAATACTAGCTGCAAATAAAATAAGAAACGTAGAAAAAAGTAAAAAAGTTACTGCAATTTTTTTGATCATGTTGTGTATAATATATTTTACTACATCTCAAAAATTGAATTCGCTTTACAGTGATAACGAAGGACAACTCTTAAAATATTATAAAAGTATATTACCATATTTTTTAAATTTCGCTAGGAAGTTCTATAAATATTTTGATTTTAATTAATAAAAACTTAAATTATTTTACTGTTACTAAAATTAACATTTTACGTCTCTTCTCGCCCTAATTTTAACATTTGATTTATTACTTGTTTTATTCCCTTTGTTTGTGTTTTATTAGCTACTAGGATGGAATCCTTGGTATTAATAATAATTATATTATCAAGACCAATAACGGTTACTAGCTTGTTTACAGAGCTAATATAGCAGTTTGTAGTATCATGGGTTATAATATCACCATGGCAGTAATTATAATCAAGGTCTTTAGGCTGAAACTGCCATAAAGAATGCCAATCCCCTAAATCGCTCCATTTAAAATTTACTTTTATCATAGCCATGCGTTCTATATGCTCAATTATTTTACAATCAAGAGAAGCGTTCGGAATTTTAATCTCTTTTAGGGTTGTATTCCCCGCCCCTTGGGGCGTATAATATAGGTGCATGAGCACCTATATCCATAAAAGTCATAATGTTACGGTACTAATGTATCATTTAGTATTTCCAGCGAAGTATCGC
>Ga0335396_10004251_pt1 | contig 15650 bp, 10 predicted proteins | sample FRY02_FD_205743 | JGI IMG/M metagenome (GOLD analysis project Ga0335396, IMG submission 205743) | Freshwater microbial communities from Lake Fryxell liftoff mats and glacier meltwater in Antarctica - FRY-02 (spades assembly) (version 2) | ecosystem: Environmental > Aquatic > Freshwater > Ice >... | reverse complement strand
CCAAAGGCAACCCTGCCATCGGCTCCAGATGATCCGATGGTGCTTTGTACTACTTCGACACCGTCGAGAGCCATGATTTGGTTTTCAAGAAGAGCCGAGGCCTTGTCCTGTTCTTCAAGGGTTGCATTGGTTGGCATGCTCAGCTGTGCGTCGAACTGGTTTGAGCCACCTCCATCAATGAAATTCGTTTTCAAAAGTGGAACAAGTGAGAGCGTGTAGCCCAAGATCAATACTGCTGCTGTCAGAGTGACCCACGGGTGATTCTTGGTGCCATTAAGGATAGGAATATAACCGCGCTGAAGAAGGCTCCGCTTTTCACGTTGTTCCTCAATCTCGCGCTGGTTCGCCTCGAAGGCAACCGGGTCTGCTGCTTGAGCTGCCAAAAGACGCTTTGGCATGCGAAGGAACCAATAAGCCAAGACCGGAACGATGGTTAGCGACACAAGCAGTGAGGCGAGCAACGCTATTGCGACGGTGAAAGCGAAGGGACGGAATAGCTCACCAACTAATCCGGAAACTAGGGCGATAGGAAGGAAGACTGCAACGGTGGCTAGGGTCGAAGATGTGATTGCCAAGGCGACTTCCTTGACTCCGGAGAGAACTGCTTTCACGCGTTCCTCGCCATAGCTAAGGTGTCGGTTTATGTTCTCGATAACCACAATCGAGTCATCTACTACGCGGCCAATTGCGATTGTCAGGGCACCCAGGGTCAAAAGGTTTAGGGAGTAATCCGCAAACTCCAAAGCGATAAAAGTTATAAGCAATGATGTCGGAATCGAAATAGCAGTAATGATCGTGGACTTCACGCTCAACAGGAAAATCAAGATCACGATGATTGCAAACCCGAGACCTAGTAGCCCCTCCACGGTCAAGTCCTTGATACTTTCTTCAATAAATGGCGCCTGGTCAAAAATAGTGACTACTGTCACATCTGTCGCTAGAGCGGCCTTCAGCTCGGGGATTAAATCTTGGATGCCTTGCGAAACGTCAACCGAGTTGCCGTCCGGAGTCTTCGTTATCGAAATGGCTAGGGTTTCATTGCCATTCGTTCGGGCAATTGAGGTGATCGGAGCATCCTCATAGGTGACTGTTGCAATATCTCCAATTGTCACAACGCCAAGCGCATTTGAATTCGGCGTTGCCGAGATTAGAGGAAGTGACTCCATCAAGGAAACCGTGTCAACAGCATTTCCCATTTGAATCGAGATGCTGCCATCTTCGTCGGTCAGAGAGCCAACCGGCAAAACCAGCCCGTTAGCACGTAGGGCTGCGGAGATATCTCTCTGACTGAGACCATTCTGAGCAAGAGCTACCTGGTTGAGCTCTAAATTGAGTCTTTTTTGCTTTCCTCCGGACACAGCAATGTCTCTAATGCCACTCACCTGCTGGAAAACCGAAGGTGCAATCTTGTCAAGCTCTGCGCTGAGGCTCTCGTTATCACCATTATTTGCCGAAATTGCAAGGACGATGATTGGAACCGAGTCAAAGCTGCCCGAGATAACTTGAGGGTTCACATCTGCAGGAAGCAAGGCCTCAACTGCACTAATGGCGCTATTTAGCCTTTCAGTCGCATCAGAGGTGCTGGTCCCGAACTCGAAAGAGACTCGTAGGACCGATAAACCGGTTGAAGAGGTGACACTGGTCGATTCCAATCCCTCAAGCCCAATTACCGCGTTTTCGATAATTACCGAAACTTGACTGTCCACAACCTCGGGCGATGCTCCCGCGTATGAGGTCACAATTGCAGCCGATGGAATCTGGATGGATGGAATTAGTTCTTGTTTTAGGTTTCCAACGGACAGCAGGCCAAATACACCGATGATCAAGGTAATTAGCGCAACAACAGCGCGATTGGCTAGCGACAGTCTGGAAATATTTGACAACGAATTACCTCTTTGATTGGTGGCCGAACTAACAACTCAACAGTTTAGGAGATTAGTCCCTAAAATAACGAGCCGTTTCCTTAGAAGCTCCTGTCAATTAGATGCTCAGCTCGGCAACAAACTGAACCGGGGTTCCGAACCTGTGACCGGTCACAGTCACTGACTGCTCCTTGAAATATGGCAACAGTTCAATTCGTCCAGATTCGGTCAACTCATGGCTGTAAACAGCAACGTCGCAGTTGGAAAGGGCGCTGTTGGCATCGACTTCTGGTGCATTACCAACTAGTCGAACTCGTCGTGGGCTCGCTGCTAACCTCTTTTCAAAGCCCTCCTGGTCTTGTATGCCAACCCGCAAACCGGATTTTTTTAGCAGGGAGATTACGTTCTTGTCCAATTCAAAAGCACTGATGTCGAGGTTCCCCAGCACTAGAGCGATAGATAGAGCTCTCATGGTTTCTTGACTGGTCGCAGTCTTGTCAATACGAAGCACGCAATCGCTTCTTCGATAGCGAAGAACATTCCTCTCGCTGTCCAGGTTAGAAGGATCAGTAGCGTTGCCGAAGGTTTCTGTTAGGGCCACTTGGTCAGACTTGGCAGCGCGAATAAGTGATTCCATCTCAGCGTCTGACAAATCCGTTAGCTGAGCTATAGCAAGCAGCTGGTTCACATTCTTGTTCAGGATCTCAGCACTAGCAGTCGAATGCGAGCTCTTCCAGTTGGTCAGGCTAAGGATGTAATTCGGTCCACCAGCTTTAGTGCTGGGGCCGACACTCGATCGCTTCCAGCCTCCGAAGGGCTGACGCTGAACGATAGCACCGGTGATCCCGCGGTTTACGTATAGGTTTCCAGCCTGAATTGTGGCGAGCCACTTTTCTATTTCTACTGCATCCAGGGAGTGGATCCCGGTTGTTAGTCCGTAGTCCACCGAGTTCTGAAGGGCGATTGCTGCTTCCAAGTTAGGTGCGATCATGATGGACAAAATTGGACCAAAGTACTCGGTCAGGTGACTGGTCGAATTCGGCACGACATTAATTCGGATTCCTGGGGACCATAGTTTTCCAGTTTCATCCAGCTGGGAAGGCTCAAGTAGCCATTTTTCTCCGCGGCCAAGCTTTGTTAGACCCTCGAGAAGCTTTCCTGAGGGTGGAGCAATCATGGGACCCATTTGAGTCCTGGGGTCATTGGCATGACCGACGTGCATACTGCTTACCGCATCATGCAGCTGGCGCAAGAATCGCTTTGACTTGTGGACAGATCCGACCAAGATAACCAGCGAGCTAGCTGAACATTTTTGACCAGCATGACCAAAGGCGGAGTAGGCAATGTCCTTGGCGGCTAGATCGTAGTCAGCGCTCTCCGTGACAATAATTGCGTTCTTGCCGCTGGTTTCGGCAAGCAGTCTTAGGTCAGGGCGGAAGCTCTTGAACAGTTGGGCTGTCTCGTACCCGCCGGTTAGGATCACTTGGTCGACATCGGGGTGGGACAGAAGCTGCTTGCCAAGGCCAGACTCACTTAGTTGGACTGGGATGAATACATCTTGGTCAATAATTTTGGAAATTATGTCTGCAAGAACCGCACCACACCTTGCCGACGCGCCAGCAGGCTTGAAGATCACTGCAGAACCTGCAGCTAAAGCAGCTAGTGCACCTCCGGCCGGAATGGCAATTGGAAAGTTCCACGGGGGAGTCACAACGGTGACGCCAAATGGCACTGGGCTTGCACCATCTATGTTGTCTAACTCAAGGGCCCGCTGCGCGTAGTAGTGTGCGAAGTCAACAGCCTCTGAGATTTCAGTGTCGGCTTGATCTATTGTCTTGCCAGCCTCGGCCATTGCAACTTCTATTAGACGGCCCCTGTTGGCCTCCATCGCGACGCCTATTTCGTGGAGCTTTGAGGCGCGAGCCTGCAGAGACTCGCTACCCCAGCGCGCTCCACCATCGACAGCCCTGTCAATAACTCCTTGAAGTTCGGCTTCACTGGAAATTGTTTGGTTCGCTACTAGGTCTAAACCGATATCGCTGGTGCCCGCACGACCAATAATTTTGTAGCCCCAGGCTCGGTTGGCGGCCAAAGACGGGTCAGTGTCCGCGGCATTTGCAAAGCCTCTCGCTGGCGGAAATGCCACGTCGTTGTGACGGTCTTGTAGTCGGTTGGGGATTGGGATTTCCAAATCCAGCATGGTTAGAGAAACCTTGAAGCGTTCCTCTTCTACTTGGAAAACATCCGGGTCGGTCAACCTAAACGCGTTGGATAGGAAGTTCTCCTTAGACGCGCCCTCCTCTAGTCGCCTAATCAGATAGGCAATGGCAACATCGAATTCTTGCGGGTGAACAACAGGGGTATAAAGAACCAGAGTTCCAACGGTTTTCCGGATCACATTAGCCTGAGCCTCAGCCATACCAAGAAGCATCTCAAAGTCCATTCCGGTTTGAGCATTTCGCTGCGAAGCTAACAGCCAGGCGAACGCAAGATCAAATAGGTTGTGTCCCGCGACGCCAATCCGAACGTTCGCTACCCGGTCTTCGGTCAGCGCATAGTTCAAGACCCTCTTGTAGTTAGCATCGGCTGCCGCTTTTGATTCAACCGTTGCAAGTGGCCAGCCGTGGGATTCCGCGTCCACTCTTTCCATCGGCAAGTTTGCACCTTTTACAACCCTGACCTTCACCGGAGCGCCTCCAGCTAAAACGCGACCTGCAGCAAACTGTTGAATATCGATCATTGCTCTGACCGCATCTGGCAAATAAGCCTGAAGGACGATGCCGGCCTGAAGTTGAGTAAATTCTGGTTTTGACAGTATGCCCTTGAAGACCGCCACGGTCATATCAAGGTCGTGGTACTCCTCCATGTCTAGGTTTATAAACTTTTGCTTTTTTGACTCTGAGGCAATTCGGTACAGCGGGGCGAGACGCTCGATTACGTCATGAACGGTTTCGTTGAAGGACCAAGGGGAGTGAGGTGAGACAATTGCTGAAACCTTTACCGAGACGTAATCAACATCTGGCCTGGAAAGCACATCCTTCACCTTCTGCAGCCTGCGGTCAGCTTCCTTGTTTCCAAGAACCGCTTCTCCCAATAGGTTGACGTTCAGAGTCGAACCCTGCTTCGAAAGTCGGGAGATGCTCCTACTTAGTTTGGTTGGGGTTGCGTCAATCACGAGGTGCTCCACAAAAGAACGCAACACCTTGCGAGCAATTGGAATGACAATCCACGGAAAAGGCCTGGCTAGGTTTGCTCCGAGAGACACCATGGCTCGCAGAATCCAGGGCAAAAACTTCGGCGTGATTTTGCGAAGGCGGTAAAGATTCTTGGCTGCAACCTTCAGACTCTCAGGCCTGATCACCCCGTCGACAAAACCGACCGTGAAGTCAAGTCCGTTAGGGTCTTGCAGTAGGCCCGAAAGTCGATTGGCAGCTTGCGAATTTTTTTGTTGTGAGGAAGTCAGCACCCAGTGTTGAACCTGCTCGGTCACCGCGGCCATTAGCTCATCTTTTGCCGGGACAACAGGAATTTGGGTAGTGCTAAGCGTCATTGGTTGGCCGTCTCTCATTGGAATCTACACAATTAGTCTAATTGGCAAATTACTCTGGAAAGTAGCTCCCGTCCTGGCTTTATTTCCTTATGCTCTTGGACTGATTCTCGCCCATACCAAAACCTTTCTTGACAGGGGCTTGTAGACTATTGACGGCTTCAAAGCCAACCCCGCCTTCGTAGCTCAGTGGATAGAGCAGGAGCCTTCTAATCTCTTGGTCGCAGGTTCGATTCCTGCCGAGGGCACCAAGTCAACACCGAAAGCATTTGTTTTTCGGCAAACCCGGTGTCTTATGCCCGCCCCAATAACAACTAATCCGTTTCAGCGACGCTCTTCCGCGATCGAATTACCGCCGTCAATCACTATTTCTTGGCCGGTCAGGTAAGCGGATTCCTTCGAGGCTAACCAAAGCGCGGCGGCGGCAATCTCCGCCGGCGTTCCAGAGCGACCAAGCGGTGTTCTCAGGCCCTGGCTGGCCTCATCGGCCAACTGAGTGTCGGTGGCTATCCATCCCGGCAGGATGGCGTTGCAGGTGATTTGATGCCTGGCCTCATCCAGCGCTAGAGACCGCATCAGTCCAACCACCGCAGCCTTTGCTGCGGCATAACCGGGCTGATGTTTCATCGCCATACGTGGGCCGGTCACCGATGAAACCATGATGATACGGCCTCTGGTGGATGCTCGAAGAAGTGGAAGTGCGGCTCGAGTCACTTTAAAAACCGTGTCCAGATTTCGAGAAGTTCCCATTGCCCAAGACTCATCGCTGATTTGGGTTAGGTCGGCTGTCTCGTCAGCGCCAAGGGGAGCCTTGGCCGAGGTCATGCCCGCATTGTTTACCAAAATGTCGAGCCCCGTAAGGCCGGAAAACAGTTGTTGGACCTGGTCGGAGTCCGTCAAATCGGCGATTGTGGCTCTGACTCTAGGAGCACCTTTTCCTGAAGCTTCTTGCATCAGTTCTATTAGTTCGTCGGCACGCTCATGAACCCTTTGGGTTGTTGAGGTGATGTGCACCGAGGCACCCTGAAGCAGTAGGTGTTGCGCGATGGAAAAGCCAATGCCACCTTTTGCGCCAACTCCGGTTACCAAGGCGGTGGTTCCAGATAGATCAAACATGTTTTCAGGCTAGCAGGATGCAATGGAGTGACAAGAGTTATTGATGGCACCCTCGATTCCTGCCGAGGGCACTTTTTACTTTGCGGGCACTTGACTATCTTGAGTTTTGGCGCTGACGCGTTCCTGTGGCACCCGGCGAATGGGGTCTCGAACCAGATGTTCTTGACTGCTGATTTTGAGGCTTCCCAGACTCGCTCAGTGCTCGCTTTCGCTGGGCATTTCGACCAGTCGACTTACCAGTCTTTTTGGGTTGGGCTGTTGGAGCAGTTGGCTTCACATATTCGGCAACTTCTCCAATGAGAGCTATTACTTCCGGTGACTTTTCAGTAACTGACTTTGGCTTTACGGAGATTTTGGCCTTGCTCAGCAAATCGGATAAATCTTTACGTTGGGTAGGCAGAGATATAGTTACCACATCACCTGAAGCTCCAGCCCTTGCTGTTCTACCCGAGCGGTGAAGGTATGCCTTGTGCTCAGCAGGTGGGTCAACGTGGATCACGAGGTCTACTCCGTCAACATGAACCCCTCTTGCTGCAACGTCTGTAGCCACTAGTACTCTGGCCCGACCAGCGCTAAACGCCTCCAGATTTCGATCCCTAGCGGCCTGGGAAAGATTCCCGTGTAAGTCAACGGCCGGAATGCCAGCCTGAGTTAGGGCCTTAGCAAGTTTCTTGGCGTGGTGCTTGGTTCGCATGAACAAGATTCTTCTTCCTGTTCCGGAAGCCAGGGCATAGACCAATCGCTTCTTTGCTTCTGCATCAGATGCTTCAAGTACGTGATGGGTCATCTGGGTAACCGGGGAATTGGCCTCGTCAACTGCGTGCATAACCTGGTTCTGCAAAAACTTGTCTACGAGCTTTTTTACGCCGTTATCCAAGGTCGCCGAGAACAATAGGCGCTGGCCACCTCTAGGAGTGGCGGTCAGAATTCTGGTAACTCCGGGCAAGAAACCAAGGTCTGCCATGTGGTCAGCCTCATCTAATACGGTTATCTCAATCGCATCTAACTTTAAAATGCCTTGACGCATTAGGTCCTCTAGACGACCTGGGGTCGCGACGATGATCTCGACACCATCCCTGAGTGCTTGAACCTGCCTCTTTTGAGGAACCCCTCCAAAAATTGTTGTAACTCTAAGGTTCATAGCAGTAGCCAATGGCTGGAGCGCATTGGTGATCTGTGTAGCCAGTTCACGGGTTGGTGCTAGAACCAAGCCTCTTGGCTTACGAGATGCGTCTTTACTGTTAGCAGAAACAGCAAGTCTGGCAACCATTGGGATGCCAAATGCCAGAGTTTTGCCGGAACCAGTTTTGCCCCTACCTAAAACATCTCTACCGGCCAAGGTGTCTGGTAGCGAATCAACTTGGATTGGGAACGGCGAGTCAATGCCTTGTGCACTTAGCACAGCCGCAATTTTGGCCGGCACGCCAAGGTCAATAAAGGTCTTTGAAGACATAATGTAATTACTTTCATGTGATGCGGTGCATCACTTTTGAGCCCAAATTTTTGGGAATACGGCGAAGACATCGATGGAGGAATTCGTTCGCCGGAGGAAGATTTTGACCACAGTTTCGTGGGGGTCGTTCTACGACGCAGAGCAGTGATGTAGCAACGGCTCAGCACAAGTCTAGGGGAGTTATGTAAAAAGCCATAGGACTAATTACGCATGTTCGATTCCTGGCGAGGACAGCGCATGGTCGTTGCTTTGGTGGCTCGAACTGTTCTCCGTTGGTGATAAGCACCCTCGCTGTTGTCATAAACGCACGAATTCTAATTTGATCAGTCCAAAATCCGGTCTTAGATTGGCTCAGAACACAAGGCCTGTGACACGGCCGGCAAGACAAATTGAGGAATCACAAGTTAGGAGGAGCAGTTTTACAAGCTCCAGCCAACAATTAGTGGCCAGCTTGATTTCCGGGGAGCAGACGGAAATCGTCACTGAAATGGAACCTAGAATTTACTTCTCCTACGTGGCTGACTGAGTTTCAGACATTATAATTTTGCTTCAAGGCTCCAGGACAGGCCTTTAATGACAATTACGTCCAATGACTGGCTAGGTGACACTTTGACCGTTAGCTCCGCTAAGGGCCTTCAAGACTCTTCCTCTAAAACAAACACCTCGGCTGTCAGTTTGAGAGGCCTTAACAAGATTTTTGGCGACATCACCGCTGTTTCAAACCTTGATCTTGAAATCCCACAGGGAGAGTTCTTCTCAATGCTCGGCCCCTCAGGATCGGGCAAGACCACGGTCCTCCGCATAATTGCAGGTTTTGAAACCGCCACGGCTGGTCAGGTATTTCTTGACGGGTCAGACGTTACAGAGTTGGCACCGTTTGACCGTGACGTAAACACCGTTTTCCAGGACTATGCGCTCTTCCCACACATGAGCATCCAGCAAAATGTTGAGTACGGTCTGCGTGCCCGCAAAATTCCAAAGGTCGAGCGAGCAAAGCTCGCGTCTGAAGCCATTGAATCTGTCAAGCTCACGCACTTGGCCGATAGGCTCCCTCATCAGCTCTCGGGAGGTCAGCGGCAGAGAATTGCTCTCGCACGAGCACTCGTGCTTCGTCCAAAAGTGCTTCTACTGGATGAGCCACTAGGGGCTCTGGACAGGCAACTTCGTGAAGAGATGCAGGTCGAGCTCAAGCGAATTCAGCGCGAAGTGGGCATAACTTTCATTTTTGTGACGCATGATCAGGAAGAGGCCATGCGCATGAGCGATCGAATCGCAGTTTTTAGTGCCGGTCGCATAGAGCAAATAGGCACCCCGCGTGAGGTCTACGAAAACCCAGCTTCGACATTTGTTGCAAGCTTCCTAGGGGTTTCTAATTTAATTTCTGGCCCCGCAGCTCAGGAGCTGCTCGGATCCGATCAGATGGTAAACATCCGGCCCGAACGAATCAAATTGGAGAGCGAAAAATCAAAGGTTTCCGACGGTGAGATTGGCATGATGGCGACCATCACCGACATCGCATACACCGGGGCCAACACTTTGTACGTGTTGGAATCCGACCTTGGGTTGCGACTTATAGTGACCCGACTAAATGAAGAGTTACCGGGGCAAGGCTTAGGTCTTGAAGCGGGCGACAGGGTATTGGCGTCATTCCGTAAGGAGCACGTCGCCAAGATTCCAAACAATCAATGAATCCATGAGAGGAAACAAAATGAGAAGAAGCAAACGGGTTCTTCCGGCCCTAATAGCGGCTGGCGCGTTGGTGCTATCTGGTTGTGCATCAACGAGTGGCGAACTAACTCTTACTGTTCCAGACGTGCCAATGAAGGCCGAGCTGGGAACGTTCGAGGGTGAGCTGAACATTGTTAACTGGTCCGGTTTCGTGGACCCAAAGTGGGTTGACCCATTCACAGCTGAAACCGGTTGCGTTGTTAACTCTCGAGTTGCTGGCACCAGCGATGAGATGGTCACATTAATGCGCACTGGCGAGTACGACATTGTGTCGGCTTCCGGTGATGCAGCACTTCGCCTAATCGTCGGAGGGGACGTTGCGCCACTAAACATGGACCTAATCCCTAACTTCAGCGATGAAATTGCCGACGGAATGAAGGGTCAGATCTATGACGTTGTAAACGGCAAGCCCTACGGCGTTCCAATTGGCCGTGGTGCAAACCTATTGCAGTACAACGAAACAGTAACTGGCGGAGCTCCAGAGAGCTGGGACGTAGTTTGGGAAACTGACAGCCCATACGCTGGAAAGATCACCGCTTATGACGCGCCAATATACATCGCTGACGCAGCTGTGTACTTGATGTACCACAAGCCTGAGCTTGGAATCACGAACCCATACGCACTAGACAAGACTCAGCTAGCCGCTGCTGTTGAGCTGCTCAAGCAGCAGAACAGCATCATCGGTGAGTACTGGTCAGATCCAGTGGCTCAGATCACTTCGTTCGTAGGCGGCAACACGGTTGTCGGAACTTCATGGGAAATTCTGAAGAAATTCGCAGCTCAGGACAACCTAAAGACAACCCTTCCTGTGGAGGGTTCAACTGGTTGGTATGACACCTGGTTGGTATCTTCAACCACACCAAACTCGAACTGTGCGTACGCATGGATCGACTACACCAGCCAGGCAAGTGTTAACGGGGCGATCGCTATGAATTTCGGAATGGCTCCTGCAAACATTGCTTTCTGTGCCACGGATGCAGACACTCAGGCTCACTGCGACCAGTTCGCAGCTGAGGATGAAGCGTTCTGGGATCAAGTCTGGCCATGGACCACTCCAATTGACGAGTGTGTCGATGGACGCACTGATGTTAAGTGCACCAGTTTCCAAGATTGGACTAATGCGTGGGTAACCGTTAAGGGTTAACTACAACGCTTTGCCGGGTGAAGGGTAAACCTTCACCCGGTACTACCAATATTAAGATTCAACAGGCCTCATCCGCGCGACCAAGAAGGACGGTGAAATCATGAGCGTAGTAACAAAGGCCCCTAAGCGTCCGGTTTCCACCTACCTTCACAAGAGGCCAACAACTCGCTTGATTGCTCTTTTGGCACTGCCCATGACGTGGTTGGTTGGCGTCTACATAATCTCTCTAGCGCTTTTGCTAGTGACGGCTTTTTGGTTTATCAATCCCTACACTTCGAAGGTGATACCTGGGTTCACGCTAGAGAACTTTGTCAATATTTTTACCGTTCCGGCATACTTCTCGACCTCAATCAGGACACTCGCCATTGCAGTCTCAGTAACGGTCGTTTGCATAGTCTTTGCCGTGCCACTAGGAATTTTTATGGCAAAGATTGCAACGCCTCGAGTCAGAAGCCTTTTGGCCGTTGCCGTCACCCTCCCGCTTTGGGCCGGGTATCTCGTCAAGCTCCTAGCGATGCGCCTGACATTTACTGAGCAGGGTTTGTTCAACTGGCTCATGGAGCCGTTTGGAATTACCGGACCCGGCTTTGGAATTCCAGTAACAATCTTGACCTTGACCTATCTCTGGTTCCCATACATGGCTCTTCCTGTATTTACGGCAATTCGACAACTCCCGCCGAACTTATTCGATGCTTCGGCGGACTTAGGCGCAAAAGGCTGGCCAACCGTTTTCCGCATGGTGTTGCCTCTAATAACTCCGGCCATAATTGCCGGCAGCGTGTTTACTTTTTCTCTGAGCCTTGGCGATTACCTTGCAGCCAGGTTTGTCGGGGGCTCAACACAGATGATCGGGTCAATCATTGCCTCCAACATCAACTTGAACCCGCCAGTCGCCGCGGCTTTTTCGATGGTGCCAATTGCTTTCGTCGTAATGTACCTCATGGTCGCTAGGCGAACTGGCTCACTGGAAAGGATGTAGCGTCTTGCTGAGATTTTCTAGAGGTTCCCGCTTGTTTCTGATGGCCAGCGTTTCATTCGTGCTTATTTTTATGTACGCACCTCTTTGCGTTCTTATTCTGAACGCGTTCAACGAACGCCAGATTTCCGGATGGCCTATAAACGAATTTTCCCTCAAGTGGTGGGTTATTGCTTACGAATCAGAGTCCATTCGTGCTGCCTTGTGGAACTCAGCAGTCCTCGCTTTTGGCGCCATGACAATTGCCATGATTCTAGGTTCTTTGGTTGCATTTGCGCTCAGTAAATACGACTTCTTCGGGAAAGGAGTTGTGAACTTGTTGGTTGTTCTGCCAATTGCCCTACCTGGCGTTGTCACGGGTGTTGCTTTTAGTAATACCTACAGTAATTTCTTGAGTCCTGCTGGGTTTCAGATCGGGTACTTCGGCATGATTGTGGCGCATTCCACTTTTTGTATCGTGATGGTCTTCAATAATGTATTTGCGAGACTCAAACGGATGAACCCATCTTTGCAGGAAGCATCAATGGACTTGGGGGAGGGGCTCTGGGGAACTTTTAGGCTCGTTACCTTCCCTCAGTTCCGAACGGCATTTGCAGCCGGTGCTCTATTGGCTTTTGCTCTGAGCTTCGACGAGGTGGTTGTGACAATCTTCACTGCTCCTCCTGGAGTAGACACATTGCCGCTCTGGATACTGAAGGAGATGGCAAGACCTAATCAGGCCTCAGTCGTGAACGTAGTTGCCACCGTTGTGATCCTGTTGTCGCTAATACCCGTCTATGTCTCACAGCGACTATCTAGAACCGAAAACGATAAGTAGTCTCAGTCAACCTCAAACTCTGGGCGGTAAAGTTTCAGACATGAAAAAAATCTTGGGTCTTATTAGATACGCCGTTATAGTCCCCGCTCTTGCTTCGATGATTGGCGCCTTGTTGCTCATGGCTCAGGGGTCTATCGCGATGCTAGTTGCGGTCTATAACGCTGCTGGAAATTTGACTCTGTTGAAATCTTCAATCGTTGAAGTTCTAACAGCAGTTGATGCAATTTTGCTTGGGACAGTGCTTTTGGTAATTGGCTACGGACTTTATGAACTCTTCATCGACACTGACATTGATGTTCCAGACTGGCTAAAGGTGAATGACCTTGATGATCTGAAATCAAAGCTTATTGGCGTGGTCGTTGCGATCATTGCCGTTGTTTTTGTCGGCGTCTTTGTTGATTCCAACCGCGCTTCTGATGTTGTCGCCTACGGCCTCGGCGCTGGCGCTCTAGTTGCTGGCCTTGGAATCTTCGCTTTCGCTACCCGAAAGACAGGCCCATCGAAAAAGCCTAACGACTGAGATCACCTTGCCCGTAGTGCCTGATTCCCGACAAAAGTGAGCGCTTGAGCGCCTTAGTTTGAAATTGACGTTCTAAGAACGAGCCTTGACCCTCCGCTGTCTATGTGCGTGAGCTGCCAATGTTTACCCGAGAGAGCATCAAACAGCTCTGTTCCGAGCCCAGCAGCACCAGATCTAGGACCGATGCCGTCATCGGTTACGACTAGCAAAATTTCGCCCTCTCCCTGAATCAGTTGAACCGTTATCTTCGAGGCGAGTCCGTGCCGCACGGCATTAGATACCGCCTCCTCCGCAGCGAGCATTAGGGGTGCGGCAACTTGTGGGTCTATCTTTTCTTTGCGTTTATCGGTCATTAGTTCGACTGCGACAAATCCCTCCCAGCGGTCGGCTAGTTCCCTAAGCTGCTCAGTAATTGACTTAGATGACACTCGGAGATAATCGCTTGGCTCAGCATCCAATAACGCCTCGACCTCGCTGAGTATGTGACTAATCTCGCCTAGGTCTAGGGGCCGGCTCTCTAACTTGAGGGCCGATGTGAGAAGTTTGTTCTGCAAATTAGAGTGAACATACTGCGCCAACGCCTTGTTGTTTATTCTTGCCGTAGCCATCAGAACCTCTGAGTCCATACCAGTTTGACCAACCAGATCTAATAATTCGGATCTAATTTCAGCGCGACTCCTCACAACCTCTGTTGCAAGAGAGGCGAAAACGCTTAATTGCACGAGCCAGAAAAGCAACGCGGCCCAAGAGCCTACTTCGCCAAAGCTCAGTGGCATTTGGAAGATTAGCAATGAGCCAGCTATGGTGCCGAAGGTGGCCAACAAATTTCCAACGATAACAACCAAAACTGACGTTGCTTTATTAGGGCGAGGAATCAGTCGCATCAGTGCAAGAATCGCCAGCGCGATGCAAACCAACAATCCCGATCGAGCAATTGCTTCTAAAACCGGAAAGACGACCAGATTCAAAGGGAAATGCCCAAGTAGCAAACCGGTCCCGATTATCCGAAGTGGAAAAGGGTTTTTTCGAAGGGCTAAGAACAATACATCCGGAAGGGTTGCCCGGGTTTTGTTCGTTTTTTCTTGATCCCAAATCTTGTGGCTTAGTGGTCGAAGTTCGGTCTCAATTATTGTGCGAAGCTGCGCTGCAATCTCTGCGCTGCCAAGGCTGTTTGCTGCCTGTTCCTTGAGGGCTGATAGCGAAGCCCTGGATGCTGTCATCAACTCACTGAGCGCCATGCTGTTTTTATTCGATGTCAGGAATCCCGGATCTTTAAGCGCTTGTTCGACCTTCTCGGCTAGCAATAGTTCGCGCTCCAACCTGTACTTTGCCAGGGTGGCTGCGCCTAGAGCAACTAGCGGAACTGTCCACATGCCGCTGACGGATGTTTGAAAAATGCGGTCTGTTAGCGCGGTTCTTAGTTCATCCTCCACCCCGAGTATCCAAGACAAATAACCGGTGGTGATGCCTTTTAAAAATCCAAGAGACGCCCCAAAGCCAATAACTGCGGATATTGCCGCCGGTTTGCTTGCTCGATTGCGAAAGACCGTGGCTGCCGCGAGCTCTAAGTATGCCCAGCAGATAACCAGGGATAAGACATTCGCCAGCAGTAAAAGACTATATCGCTGGAAGGAATCGAGTCCCGTCACCCAGGAGCTGTCTTGGACCACGTTTGCCGATAGTAAGGAGATTGCGAGCAAATACGGGGCCAAAATTAGTAGGGACTTTCGGTCTAGAAACCAGCGACCACCGACGTCCTGCCGAATCTGCTCCCAACTAAAAATCATCTTGACCGGCCTCAGTTCCTAGAGACCTGAAATAGACCTTCGCCATGTGAACGCGTTGATTTTTGGAGCTATCCTGACTAACACCCATGGCTTTGGCTAATCTGGCAATCGCCGTCTCTTGAGATCTTTCTGTGACAAACCTTCTTTTGGCTATTTCGGAGTTTGAGTAGCCCTGTGCCATGAGCCGGAGTATTTCAATCTGTGTGCTACTCAAGTCACCGAGCTGACTGTCGGTGTTTGATTTGGACTTCGCCGGTGCATGCCATGTTTTTGGGTCTAAACAAGTAGCGATGGCGGCAGTCAGAACACGGATCTCAGTGACTTGTTTCTTATTGAGGTACACCGAACCGTATGGCAGTTGTGGAAGGTTTGGATTCAAGAGTCTTGGGTCTTCAAAGCTTGTGAGTATCAGGATTCCAATTTTTGGCAAGTCTCGTCTTAGGGCAACCGCAAGGTCAATTCCGGTGGGGCCTTTTCCTAAATGTAAATCCAATATTGCAAGTTGCGGATTGAGCCTGTTGGCTTCAGCAAGTGCCACAGTCGGCGATGCTGTCTCGATAGCAAGTTCTAAGCCCTGTGACTTGAGAGTGCTTGAAATCATCAACCTAGTGAAGTCATCATCTTCAACGAGCATTGCCTTGATAGCCATAGGTAAAAAGTATCAACTACCGAGGCTAGGAGCGAGTAAATAGTTGATTCA
>Ga0335396_10004214_pt1 | contig 15746 bp, 2 predicted proteins | sample FRY02_FD_205743 | JGI IMG/M metagenome (GOLD analysis project Ga0335396, IMG submission 205743) | Freshwater microbial communities from Lake Fryxell liftoff mats and glacier meltwater in Antarctica - FRY-02 (spades assembly) (version 2) | ecosystem: Environmental > Aquatic > Freshwater > Ice >... | reverse complement strand
TCGCCCTTCTCAATCCGAAAGTCCACGCCCTGTACCGCGGCCTTTGCGCTGCCGGGATAGGTGTAGGTGAGGTTGGAAACGGTTATCATTGGATAGTTACTCCTGTTCAAATGACGATTGCGCCCACTCTATTGCGTGCTGCGTATCGCATAGGGTGGCAGAGCCACAAAAAGTCTCCCGCAGAGGCGCAAAGACGCAGAGGAAAAGCGCAACTAACGCTCTTGACGTCGATCTTTTTGCCGTACGGAGTAGGTAGTGATGTTTAGGGATATTTTTTCGAGACTACAAGACAACGGAATACGCACTACACAATACGCTCCTCCCGCCAACGCTCCATAATTTGCGGGAATTCGCGGGCGATGAATGTGTAGAGGTCGTGCATCTCTTGCAATCGCTGGCTGCGCTCCGGGGTTTCATCCGCCAGCAGGGCCAGCCCCCGATCCGCCATTTTGCGAAAACCGGCGAACTGTTGGGCCGAACGTTCCATCGCCGATGTCCACAGGTCCGGGACCAGCCGGTAATAGTCCCGGCGCTCGCCAGGCAGGCTGACCCGTTCCAGCATCCCAAAGGTGATGAGCAGACGGGTGGTGGTACTGATGGAGCTTTTGCTGGCCTGGAGCGCATCCACCAATTCGTGCATCGTCTGGTGGGGCGGATCGCAGATGAGCAGCCAGGCCAGAATGCGCCCGGCCATACGGGTCAGGCCGATCTGCTCGGCGAATAGTCCAAACTCTTCGATGTATTGCTGTTGTGAGTTCATAGGCTGTTTATGGAGCGGCGACAAGCGATTGGTGATTCGGAATCGATGCTAGTGTCCTGTCAAGCGTAAATTGATGGATTCCTGTAGGATGGACTGACAGTCCGTCCAGAGGCGGATTGACAATCCGCCCTACGCAATTTCAATCGAATCACGCTTGACGTAACACTAGTGAGTATAGTACGTATTGTTTGTTCTGTCAAGACCGAACAAATGAAATTTTTGGTTTTCAACCACAAATTGGCATTTCTGCTCCCTTTGGGAGCGAAAAAGAAAACGGGGGCTGCAAACAATTGCAGCCCCCGTTTTGATTGATTCGTTGCTCGTTTCGGCTAATTCCCGCCCACGATGGGCAGATAGAGCCATATCCCCCACTCCGGTTCGGACACCGATTCGGATGCCGACGCACTCGGCGTGACAGTTGGCGTTGCTGTCGGTGTTGCTGTCGGTGTTGCTGTCGGCGTTGCTGTCGGCGTCGGTGTGACCGTTGCTGTGCTTGTCCGGGTAGGCGTGGGCGTGCTGCCCTGCGCACTGACTCTGTTTGTGCCGCCCTTTCCCACCGACGGCAGGTAGAGGTTGACGCCTGAACCTGTCGGCGTGGCTGTCGGTGTATGGGTCGGTGTCGGCGTCACATCCACAGCGCCGATGTTGACCTCGCCCACAGCGTCCCCAATCGTGGCGTTGACGGCCTCGAAAAGGTTGACGTTGAATTTCCGGTGGTTCGTGCGCTGCCCGTTGTTCAGGACAGGAATGCTGATAACCGTTGACGTTTCGCCCGCCCGGATGACGGCTGTGCCAGTAGTGGCGATGTAATCTGCCCCGTCAACCGCCGTGCCGTCGCTGGTGCTGTAGCGTACACTCACCGTGCCCAGTTCCAGAGGCGCTGAGATGCGAATGATCACCGCGGCTGTACTCAGACCGGCCACAATCCCCGCGTCGTCAATCGTAATGTTAGGAATGGCTGCCGGGTTGAAATCAGCCGGGGCGGGAATATCCACCAGCACCGATTTCGTAGCCGTCGTCACCCGCCCGGCCTTGTCCGTGGCCCGCATCGTCACCTGATAGCTCTTGCCATAAGGGTTCGCACCCACATAAACCGCCGTGGACCAGCTACCGTCGCCGTGCCACGTCACATCCTTGAACGGCCCGCCATCGATGCTGATATCCACATTGGCGATATTACCATCGCCCATACTGTCGCCCGCTGTGCCGCTGAAACGCATAATCCCGTTGCCAGCGCTGTAGGCATCGTCCGCGGTAACCTTGTCGGTGATCAGTGTACCCACCGGGTCTTCTGTGTCCAGCACAACCTGGCTGACCGGGCCAACGATGACTGTGCCATCCCAGGCGGTGGTGCGCACAGAGAGATTGTAGACGCCTTCGCCGCCCGCGGGCAGGGCGAACTTGACCGTCTCCTGGGCCTGGGCGACGCCCTGATCCTGGGTCCAGTTGACCATTTCAGCCGCCTGGCCGTTGACCATCACGCCCATCTCCTTCAGCGCGCCAGCCGATGTGGTCCCCATCTGAATGTCGAGGGTACCCCCATTCATCGCCACCACACTGCCAGCGGGCGGCCAGATCAGAATCGGATCAGCCGTGCCGTCGGCCCGCCGGGCCACACGAGCGGTGCTGACTGTCTGGTTGACAGTCGAACACTGGCCGTAGTCGTCACAGGCGGTGATTTCGTAGACCGGATTCTCGCCCTCGGCCCACAGGTGGCACTGGGCTGTCAGTTGATTGGTCAGCGTACCATCCGGGAAGAAGCGACGACTCCACTCCTCGTCCACATAGCCGCGGGTGGGCTGATAGGTCGCCCCACAGGGTGTGGTCAGAGAAGCCAGATTCAGGTCCACCGCGCTGATGTTGTCGAAGCCAATGTCATAACGGGGTGCATTGGTCGCCGTGTCATTATAGAAATTGCCCGTTACCCCTGCGCCCACTGTGATGCGTGGGGCCAGGTTGTCGATTGTCCCCCGCCACAGATTCGGGCGACGGAAGTATTTGCCTGTGCTATCGGTTGTGCGCAGGTCAAGCTGGTAAAGATTTTCCAGACCGGCAGGCACAGGCAAGGACCAGGTCCCTGCAATCTCGCCGTCCGGCGTGGCGCCGCCGCTGGTTTTGGTGAAAGTGGCCGGATGCCAGACCAGCTCGGCAATGCTCATCGCATCGCTTATCTGGCCCACGTCCAACGCCCGGCGGCTGATGATCACCTGATCGATGACGCCTGCGAAGCCCGATCCGATGCGGATGGGGGTTTTGTTGGAGATGTTCATCGTGGCAGGCACGTTCATACTGGCCGCTACCTCACCGTCCAGATAGATAAACGCCTTCTCGTTGGGTTTGTCCAGACTGACCGCCACGTGATGCCATTCGTTCAGGGCGATGGTGGTTCCGTTGGGCGAGGTCAGGTTGCGGTCGCTGTTGTTCTGGCCGTAGAGTTTGAAGGAAAGCCGTCCGCCCTGTTCGATATTGAATCGGAAGCCTGTGTCCCCGTCGTCCTTGCCAAAGAGTTGGGCGTCGTCGTCGGTGGGATAGACCCACATCTGGGCGGTGAAGCTGGTGGTCTTGTCGAAGTAGAGATCGTTGGTGTGGGGCACTTCGATCAGCGCCTTGCGGTTGTAAGTGAGTCCCCGATCCAGGCGGCCCGGCTGTCCGGCCACCGGGCATTCGTAGCCGCCGATCCCGCAGTGGGCCGAGTTGTTGCGCTGCGTCGCATCCTGGAACCAGACTTCGCCCAGTTGCTCATCCATATTCAGAATCGCCACCGCGTCCGAGAGTACTGTCGTCGCGCCGATGGGGACGAATGCGCCGTCCACCGCGCTCAACCCCATCGAGCTTTCTACCTGCCCGCTGAAGATAAGTGATTTGTCTGCTGTGCGTGCCGACGAAGCCGCGGCAGGCCCGGTGATGAAGTCAACCAACTGGCTGGCCTCGTCGATGCCCGTTGTCACTTTGGCGACGTCCAGCCGCACGCTGGCCTGCACCAGACCCGCATTTTTCATATTGTCCGCAAATTGCAGTGTGACGGTATAGTTGCCCGTGGGATCGGCGGTTGAACTGGGGAACTCTACGATTGAGGACCAGTTGTCGCCGCTGAGCTTGGCAATCTCGCCAAAGACTTCTTCGCCATTCTCCTTCTGCACAATCACCCGCAAGCTGTTGCGATCCACCCCGCTGCCATCGGATGCGCCGATGGCGGGATCGGTGATGGCGCTGCCCACACTGAAGGACCAGCGCCCGGTCTCGCTCTTTTTGGCGATCAATTGCTGATCGCCCAGGCTCGTCACCGGCGGTGTGCTGTCCACAATCAGCGTGACCTGCGGTCCGTTGCTCTCCACAAAGCCCACATTGTCCACGGCTTTGGACTGGATGGTGTAGTGGCCTTCGGCGCCGTAGACGAAGGGGAATGTCCAGGTGGATTGGCCGTTGGCCTGGCTGGAGACGCCGTTGACCAGCACATCCACATACGCGATCCCCGAATCCGCATCGCTGGCGTTGCCGCCGATAATCATTGTTTCTGTCGCCAGCCCAGCCCGTGTGCTGGGTGGCCCTTTGATGTACGCCACCGACGCCAGGGAATCGATGGACGAAGTGGGTCGCACCGCGTCCACATTCAGCGTCAGCCCGTCCTGCGCGGTCAGCGGACCTTCGCCCCGGGGCAGCGTGTGCTGGAGGGCGATTTTGGTCCACGGGAAGCCGGAGGTTGGGGCTGCCCTGGCTGGGCCAGCCAACACACAGTAGGAGGGGTTGAGGCTGTAGCCCAGATCGTCCTGCAATTCGCCCCGGTAGAGGGAATTGATGGTGTCGCCTTCCAGGTCCGTAGCGTAGACGGTCAGGAAGTCCAGCGCGCCCCGGTAGTATCTGCCGTTCATCGTGCCTAGATAGACCTGGGGTGAGCTGACGGGCGCCTTCGTATTGGCGGAACCGGTGATGGCCCGTCCGTCCAGATAGAGTACGGTGCTGTTGTTGCGAGTACGGCGCAGGAAGACCACGTGATGCCACTTGTCCCACTCGGCCGCGGGGATGGCCGGGCTGGCTGCGGTTGCGCTGCCCTGGCCCACCAGAATTTTGTTGCCCGCGCCGATGGAGACGCCGTAGATTTCCTCAAAGCTGTTGCCGTTGGCCAGGAGCAGGGGTGTGCCTTCCCACCAGTTGGTTGTGTTCGGATAGACTTGTGTGGGGTCCGGCTTGAACCAGAAGGAATAGGTGAAGCCGTCGGCAACCGGTGCAACGAATGTCACGTCGTCGTTCACGCCGTCGAAGAGTAAGGCCCGATCCGTGCGCGGGGGGCGGGCATCGGCGCTGGCAACCGGCGCATTAGGCACGCCCACGCCAGCCACACCCGCGGTGGGACAGTTGTTCCCGTCGCAGCGGGCATCGCTGACTGTGTAGCCGGAGATATTGGAGAAGGTGAGACTGCCGGGCATCTCCTCGAAGGGGAAGGCTACCACCGGCGCGGAGAGGGGCGACGGACATTGCAGATTCAGGCCACCCGGCTGAAGATTCTGTCCATTGGGCCAGTCGTCCTGCATCTCCAAAGTCGGTTGACTATAGGGAGAGCCGTCGGCTTTCAGCGCGGCATAGCGTACATTGGCAAAGGAACTTCCCGTGTATTTATAGGTCACCATCCAGCCCCCAATGGCGGGATAGTATCCCACAGAGGGCTTGGCTACAGTCCCGGCCTGGGGTTTGGATGCCAGAACGGGAATGTAGGTGAACGTGGAAAATGTGGGATAGGGGAATAGACCGCTCAGAAGCCCCGCCACATTTCCGTCGCTCTTGTGATAGGCCAGCAGTATCCGCCGGTTGATGGGATCGTAGGCCATTTCAGGCCGATTGCCCCGGTCGTACTCGGCCAGAGGCGGGTTGCTGTTGAAGAGCGCACCCACATTGGTGGACGTATTGGCAAAGATGTCCTGATAGTAGACGTTGACAGTGGGTGAGCCAGGCAGGGCAAAGACCACCCGGTAGCGATCCCCGGCCCAGATGACATTCGGGATCAGATCGGTTTCTGTATGGGCGAAGGCTGCGTCGTAGTTGACAAAGCCGTGGGTGTTGAAGTCGCCGGAGCCGTTGACTCCATAGCTCTCTGTTCTGATCGTCGTGATCGCGCCCATGGCACTCCCGCTGGCGTTGAAGCGGCGGGAGAGAATGCTGGATGTGATGCTCCAGTTGGGCGCATTGTAAGAGGCGATCTTGCGGTTCCAAACTACCAGGAAGCCGTCCCCATCGCTGGCGACAACCGGCATAAAGTCGCCCACATTCGCGCCGTTCGCGCCCAAACTATCGGCCAGAGAACGCTGTGCAGCCGCGCCAACTGTGCTGCCAAACGCACTGCCGATAATTGTGTTGCGCTGTTTTTCTTCGATATTCAAGCTCACATCTATGGTGTGAGTGTATATGCATCCGAGGCCCGGTATGTCTAGACAGCCACCCAGCCGAACCTTCCGGCTCCCCATCTGATCCAGGCGTGCAACAAGCCTATTGGGCGGCAGGAAGAGGTCGGCGCTCCCGTTGATTTTGTCGCCAGCACTAAAATTACCATCTGATTCATAGGCATCGATAGCGATAGAACTAGGCCCGGTATCGTAGGTGTTGCAGAAGAACTCTTGTACTGGCATCCCTCTATGACTGCCGAGGGCGTCCCCCAACGCGCCGCCTGCCCAATTATCAGCCTCCATATCCAGATAGTGCTGATCCGCCGACCAGAGGACCCGTCCCTCATTGGTACTACCCGCGTTCGAATCAGAATAGTAGTAGAGGACAGGCTCAATGCCATCGTTCCCATCGCTGCCGTCCCTGATCAGATCCAGGCGGTAGACGGTGAGATAGGCGCAGTTGTCCACCCGATCCCAGACCACAAAGCAGTCGCCCTTGTCGTTGCAGGCTGTGCCAGGGGCCGATGTGCCGCGTCGGTACAGATTGTCCTCGCCAAAAGGAGCGACGGCTGTATCCACGTCCAGCGGTCTTGTGGGTGTGCCGCCCCCCAGTTCAAATGCCTGCACATTGCCTTTGCTGCCCCTGGCCGACCAGCGGGAGAGCATCCCACCCAGCACATAACTGTCCGGGCGATCCGGGCGGTTGCTGGTTCCGATGATTCCGCGCGCGTAGCTTGAGCCGTCGGTGACCTGGCCCAGATTAGCCCCGTCGGAGACATTGAAGGCAAAGGTGGGAACGCTGTTCTGCTTCTCCAGCCGGGCACGCGCGCTGCTGCTGATGGAGAAGGGCTGGCTGCCCGCGCCCGCGTTCACCTGATAGGTGTTGGCGACGGTCTGGGTCGTGTTCTGGGAGAGGGCGATCTGCACCACTTCTGTGCTGCCGCCCAACACGCCAGGCAGAGAAACTTGCAGCACGCCGGGGTCCAGCGCCGCGTAGCTGACGACTGTATTTGTGTATTGGAAGCTCGCACCTGGCTTCACGTAGCTGTCCGGCGACACGCTGGCGCTGACGAAAATTTGGAGCGGGTTGACATTCGCCACCAGCGGGTGATAGGGCTGCCCGGCCCGGTCCAGTTTGTAGAGTTCGTAGAGCCGCTTCTCGGCGTCGTCGGGGATGCCGTCGTTGTCCGGGTCGCCGCTTTTCGGGTCAGACGAAATCCAGACTGGGATAGAGCCAGTCTCTGTAATGAATTTACCGGCCAGGGGCATAACGATTTGCCAGCCGCCCTCAAAGATCGGCTTGCCGTTGCCGTCCAGTTTGGGCTGCAATTTGTTTGCCACCATCTCAAAGACCTGATGGTAGACTTCTTCGCCGTCCTTCAGGCCGTCGTTGTCCGTGTCGGCGTTGGCCGGGTTTGTTCCGTACTGAATCTCTTGGCCGTCGGTCAGCCCGTCGCTGTCTGTGTCCGGGTCCACCGGAGAGAGACGCGTGCCTTCCATCCGCTTCTGCATCTCAAAGCGGTCGGTCAGCCCGTCGCCGTCCGTGTCTGGTTTGTCATCGTTGGGGTCGATACCGCCCTTTTCGCCGCTGACCAGCCCGTCGCCGTCTGCATCCCAGATGGTGGGGAAGCGGCTATCCCAGGCCAGCCGTCGGCCCGCCGCCGAGCCGCTGGTGTTGAAGAATTGGCCCACAGTATCTGGGAAGATGTCGTAGGAGGGGCCGTTGACAAAGGAGGGTTCGCCGCCCTGTTCGGTCTGCACCTCGCAGTAGGGCACAAAAATAATCGTCCAGCATTCATAGGCAGGCAGGGCATAGGCCATATTGAACCAGTAGTCGACGGGCTGGTTGATGCCCGCCGACAGCTTCACACCGGTGAGCTTGGGCTGCTGGAAGGCGTAGGCGCTCAGCTTTGTCCACGGGATGCCGTAATCCCGCGCGTTCTCGCCCTTCAGCCCCGTCCACGCGCCGTTCATCTCATAGCGTTCGACTTCAAAGGCCGCCTTTTCCTGGGTGAGGGTGTAGCGGAAGGTGGTGCTGCGGAAGCGGGCCTCGTCGAAGAAGTCCCGGATGTAGAGCATCACATTCCAGTTGTCCGGGTTTTTGTGGACGATATTCGTCGTGACCGGCACAGTCACATCCAGCCGGTTGCTGGTGATATAGCCCAGCCCCGGCGTCTGCAACTCCACAATTGGGCTGGCCTGATCCAGCAGTTTCGGATTCTTCTCGGCGTCGGTTTCGATCATCATATCCCGCGCGTAGATATAGCCGGCTAGTGCGGTGACGATCTTCGTGCCGACGGTACAGTCCCCGTCTTTGTTGCCCAGCGCATCCTTTGCATCCCCAGAAAGGGCGCAAATCAGCGTGAATAGCCCATCGATGACCGCCAATATGCCCACAATCAACAAGCCAACGACGGACGCAGACAGCACGGCCAGAAAGACCAGATAGATGGTCAGCGCCAGCACCCCGGCCAGACCCGCGTTGAAGGCAGGGCTGCCGAATTTTGTGCCGCTGTCCAGCATCGATCCGATGAAAACACCCCAGGCAATCGCGATGACAACGGCTGTGCCGATGGCTGTGGCGCGGGAGGATGTGCCGGCCAGGGCCGAATTGCCCTTCAACACCGCGCCCCAAGAGGTGACGGAGGCCAACGCTTTGGCCTGCATAAAGGGTTTGTAGAGGCCCACATAAACGTTCAACACGACTAGCGCTGTCCCCGCGGAGACGCCCGCGGCCACCTGGCTATCGGGCCAGATAAACTTGGCCATCAGCCCAAAGCCAACCGCAGCAATCGTAAGCAGGGCCGTCCCCTGTATTCGGCGGGACTTGACGCCGTTGTAGTTGAAACCGGTAAACGCCTCTTGGACTTTGCCTGAATGGGCTAATTTGCGCACGGCGTTGTTGGCGTTTACGTTGGCCGTCGCCAGCACAGACATCCGGCTGGTACCAATCGTGGACAGCATCTCGTCCACATTCATGAACATACTGCGGATCATAATGTCCGCCACCTTGGCCGCGCCTCCCTTGATTCCGTTGGCCGTTTGCAGATCCACAGCTAGTTGGGCATCGCTCTTCCCCGCGCCCGGTTCTTTGATGACAAGGCCACTGGATTTGGAGGTAACACTGACGCCCTGCCACAGACTCATGTAGTAGAGCTGCATAGTGATAATGCGCCCATCGGTCTGGACTTCCGTATCGGTGGGCGCTTTCAAAATGTCCCGGTAGCGGGTGACCAGTTCACCCATATACGCCAACTGCTCGCATTCCTGCCAGGTGGGCGTTGCGTTGGCCTGGGAGCCAGGCGCGGCGCAGAAAGAAGTCCATTTGAGCGAGTTGACGGTCGTCGGTTGCAGGCCGGACAGATTGATGGTTAGCCCGCTGCCTGCGGTTGAGACGTTCACCCCGTCCGTGTGCACGTCGTCCATACCGATGCCCCGGTACGTGGCCTCTTGGGCATAGAGCAGCGTCGGGGTGATAGGCCCAGCGCTCTTGAATTTGGCGTCGAAGACTTTCAGAATGTCTTTGGTGGTGGTCATCGCCACAGACGCCACGGCCCAGTCCTGGGTGGCGTAGCTGCTGCGTTTGACCGTCAGAATGTCAGGGATGCCCCAGCGCGCAGTGGTGTTATCACCGTTGGTAGCGCTGTTAAAGCGATTGTAGAGTTCCGTCAGGGGAAAATCGGTCTGGTTGGCCTGCTTTGTGTCTGTGGGGGAGAGGAAGGTGTCTTCCAGTCCATAGGCCAGCGCCCAGATGGCGTCGTCGCTCTGAATGTCCGTGTCCAGGGCTGGGTCTTCGTAGATGATGCCCACTTCCACGCCCCGGTCTTCGGTCACATTCGCCCCGGTCAAAAACCAGTCGTCCTCGTAGCGCTGGACGATCTGGGACTGGTTGTAGATGACGCCGGGCGTGCTGGCGTTGACCTGAATCTGCCCGTTTTTCAGACGCAGCACATACGTATTGTTCTTGTCGCTGATCTGCCAGAAGCTACCCGCGCCCAGCGCTGTCACAGTGATGTCATCCACCAGTGTGCGGCCAGCGCTGGTGAAAGCCGCCTTCAGTGCGCCCGAGGCGGTCTCGCTGTCCAGCGTCCCGGCCAGGCTGCTGGCGATGTTGAAGAGAAAGGGATTGCTGCCGTCGTGGGTGCGGCAGCCATAGGCTTTGGCCCGGTCGTCGGTCGGATCGCAGGGGATGTCCTGCAAAGTCTGTACAGTCCAGACCATCTGCACTTTGTGGGGCACATTCCAGGCCCCACCCGTGCCCAGATAGGGCACGCGTGCCCGGAAGGCCACCCGACTGCCTGTGCGCTGGTCTGTAACGAGCGAGAGGGGGACGTAGAGTTTGATGCCGTTGGGTGTGCCATAGGGCGTGCCGTCGACGGTGCTGGTGACGACATTGATGCTGTAAGGGGCCAGATCTGCCTCGGTGGGCAGGTGATAAGGGGCCAGATTGGCCCCGTTTGTGCCGTCAATCGAAATTTCCAGGCTGGGGGTCAGACGCATATCCCCATAGCTGTCCGACGGCGCGGCGTAGGAGGTGGAGGCGATGCGCCCCGTATCCACCAGATTCTGGGCGTAGGTGGCGTTGTCCCAGTCCTGCACCTGCCCCTTGCGATCCGCGGGCCAGTCAAGAACGGTGTAGGCGTAGCGCAGATGCTCGCTGTCCAGGGGGCGTATTTGCAGGTCCAGATAGGCTAGTTTCCCAGCGGCAATGCCGTTGAGGGTCACTTCCAGGGGATTGTTCGTCCCGTAGGGATTCTGGCTGTGGTTGGCAGGGGCAACGGTGAAGGGCGAGAGGTCTGTGCCGTCGGGCACGCCGTCGTTGTCGTTGTCTGTGTCGTAGAGATCGGGCGTGCCGTCGCCGTCTGTGTCGCTGGCGATTGTGGGGTTTTGGGTGGGGCCGCGCTCAATCAGATCGGCCAGCCCGTCCTGGTTGGAATCCATCTGCACCGGGTCCGTGCGCCAGGTGACGCCGTTGGCGGTAAAGCCGTCGATCTCCGCCTTGTCCAGTAGCCCGTCGTTGTCGCTGTCGTTGCTGCGGGGGTCTGTGCCCAGTCCGATCTCCTGAAAATCGCTCAACCCGTCGAAGTCCGTGTCCGGTTCGTTGACATTCGTCATCCAGACTTTTGTCTCTAAACAGTCGTTCACCCCGTCGCCGTCGGTGTCCGGTTCGTTGGGGTCCGGGCATTTGGGGCTGGTCAGCGGAGAGATTTCGGGCTGATCCGCGGTTGGCTGTGCGGTGGTAGGCTGCGCTGCTAAAGTATCAGCGGCCAGTCTGTCCACCCGCTTGACGTGGGGATCAAATGTACTCTCGGCGGAGATGGCGCGCAGACTCTCGGCCACATCCACTTCGGCCTGTGCGCGCTCGGTCACCGCGGCCTGGGCCACCTGGCGATCCAGAAAACGCAGCACGGGCAGATTGGAGAGCAGAGGCGAGACGACCATCAAAATGCTCATCCCCATCGCAATCCCGGCCTGCACCACCCATTTGCGCCGGAAGAGGACCAACGCCAGACCGCCACCGGCCACAAATACCGCGGCCAGGCTCCCGGCCAGCCAGGGCGCGAGCAACGACCAGAGGGCCGACGGGTCCAGCAGCGCGGCCAGCGTCGTCCCTGCGCCTGTGCCGTAATCGAAAAAATTGACCGCAATCTGGGCGGAGACCCGCTCGTCGTTTTGGGCGGGGAAGCGCAGACGTATGATCTGGCGCAGGGGCAGCCCGTCCGTGCCGATCCAAAGCTCGCCGTCGCCGGTCATCTCGGCCTGATAGGCGGAGACCTCCAACTGCATCGACGCGGGCAGATCGCCCCGCGCGTGCATAGCCTTCTGCATCTGATCCCGGCTGTAGCGGGCAAAGGCCAGCCCGTCGATTGTAAATGTGTAGCGGGTGTAGGCCAGCCCGTGGCTGCTCTCCTCGCCCACACGGGTCACGTCACGCATGGCGGCCAGATAGGCCAGAAAGTCGCCCTGGGGCGCGTAGCCATCGGTCACGCTGCCGCTCTCTTCCCACGGGCCGCTGCCCCGGCGGATGCGGGTCTGACCGTCGGCCATCTCCACTTCCAGCCCACTCTCTGGGATCAGCACACTGCCGCCGTTCGACAGTTCATCCGTCCACAGGCGCAGAGCCATCGACTGGGCGCGCAGATCGGTCTGGCCTTCCAGATAGACCTGCTCCTGCTGGCTGCGGTTGCCCACATTCAGCAGCGTGGCTTCGGGGATCGTCACCCGTGTCACGTCGCTGGTGAAGTGATAGCTGCCGCGGGTCTGGGCGCGCTGCCAGGCCGCGGTCACCTCATCAATCGGGCTGCTGTCGCTGCCAATCGCTGGGCTGGCCGCGCGCAACAGCAGCAGCGCGCCGGCCAACAATAACCCGATGAAAATAGCTATCAGGACAATTTTTTGTGGGCGGCGCAGATGGTTTATCTGTGTAGGCATGGGTATTCTACTTTCATTCAATTCAATTCGACTATCATAAGGATAGGCGCGATGGGGGTACGGTATCTCGCCAGCATAAACAACCGGCGCTTCACAGATGCAGAAGATAGGGTGGCACTGTATCACAAAAAGGAGCGATATTCTAATGAATTTTGTGCTGCCCGGTTGTTTGTACTGCCCGGTTGGTAGATAAGGGGTAAAAGATCGCAACAATCGCCAGAAAACAAGGAGTGAGCGCATTCGATGTCGAATGCGCCCACTCCTTGTTTGTAGGATAGAGAGCCGGATGCGTTCACCGGCCTACGCTGAGTAATCTACCAGCTATGCAGAACTAACGGGTAGTGAGGGGCAGATAGATATTGACAGACGTATCGGCAGCCGGGACTGTGGGCGCAGTGGGCAATCCCTGCTGCGTGCCTGGGCCTTCGTCGCTTCTTGGAATGACCGGCGAAGAGGGCTGGGATTTGTTGGGGTCTACACCGCCCACCTGGCTGGCCGTGCGACCGGCTGCGCCAGCGGTGATCTCCACGGCTAACTGGTAATCAGACTTGGCATAGCCATAGACTTCGACCTGATAGACACCGCCCACTGTGGCGATGAAACTCACCTCTTCCACGCCGCCGCTCAGATTACTGACATGGGGCGGGGCATTCTGATCGGGCGTCCAGACAAAGAGGTCCGGGTCCCCGCTGGAAGGAGTCACCCGCGCCGTCAAACGTTGACCGGCGGTGAGGGTGAAGAAGTAGCTGCGGGTCTGGTTCGTGCCCACTCGCTCCGAGGGCGGCATGTAGTTGATGTAGCCTTTGAAGGGGAAGAGGGCGATATTGCCCGCATTGTCTGCGGCCCAAGCCTGCATATACTTGAGTCCAGAGGCAGGGGCCAGTTCCCAGGATTTATTGGTCCGGTTGGTCTCGTAGTCCAGCCAGCCAGAGTTCTTGATGGGCAGCCACTGGGCCGTATTCTGGTTGTACTCAAACTCTTTGTAGAGAATCGACTTCAACCCGCTGCTGGGGCTTGCGTCGGTGGCCGCGGCATTCAGGGTGACAGTCTGCTGAGTCGTGTTGGTGACGCCACTGTTGATGGAGAAGCTCTCTACACGGGGCGGCACGCTATCCGGGGCCGGTGGCAGCACAGTCAGCGTACGGCTGACCACATTGTTGGTCTCGATGGATTCGTTGACAAAGCCATCCGGGTCGATCACCGCCCACAGGGTGTAGGAACCAGGTGCGCCTGGCGTCCAGTCCACAGCCGAGGTGGTGGCAGACGTGCGGATAGAGAGCAGGTCGATGATGCCATCTCCCAGCAGTGTGCCGCCGTTGTTTGGATCACCCACGTAGAAGCGGGCAGTCACATCGCTCAGCGTCGTCTTGCCGCCCTGGCGATGGATAATCATCCCCACTTTGGTCGCGCCTTGCGAACGGGGGGCCACCGGGTCGGTCCATATCTGGTAGCCGTTGGCATAGAGATCGTCGTTGTTCAGGGTCGGGTAGACCTCATAAGCGCCGATCTTTGTAGCGCTGCTGTTGTCCGGGTTGCGCACCGTAATGTCGTATTTGCCAGCGGGATGATCGGCTGGGACGGCGGCCTGGACAAGCGCACCGTTGACGAAAATGCTATCCAACACCGTATCGCCCAACTTGACCTCGGCACCGCTGGCAAAGTTGAAGCCGTAGATACCGATATCGTTGGGGAAGTCGGAGATGCCTGCGCTGGGCTGTACCAGCGTGATGGCCGGCTCTGTGCTGGTCACGGTGTAAGCCCCGGCCAGGATGACTGTCTTGCCATCCGGGTTGATGACGTTCAGGTCGTACGTGCCCGGTGCCAGCCCAGCGGGCACTGTGGCCCGGAGTTGTGTGCTGCTGTCCATCACTACATTTTGCAGGGTTGTGCTGCCCAGTTTGACCTGGGGTGTGCTGCCGAAAGCGGCACCGGTGATCACCACATTGACGGACTGATTGTTCAGGCCCTCGTTGGGTGTGATGCTGAACACCTGCAAAACCGTGGACACAACCGGCGTCACCGGTGTATTCGTCGCGGTGGCGGTGGCGGTGGGCGTCGGCGTGTGGGTGGGCGCGTTTGGTGTTACCGGTGTATTCGTCGGCGTCGCTGTGCTTGTGGCCGTTGCGGTCGGCGTCACTGTGAAAGTGGCCGTGGCCGTGTGAGTCGGCGCGTTTGGCGTCACCGGTGTATTCGTCGGCGTTGCGGTGGCCGTCTCTGTCATTGTCGGTGTTGGTGTAGCCGTAGATGCCCCCGCTACAGCCTCAAAGGAGCCGATGTCACAATGGGTGCCCTGCGGCCGGGTCAACCCATTTTGCGAAGCATTGCTCACGGGCGAAGCTGCACAGTCAGCGTCATTGCCCGCATCAATGGCCGGAGAACCAGCCTGCAATGGGTAGAAAGCAGGCGAACCGGTCAGCGTGCCCAACAGCGGGTCGCTGTTTCTGATAGATGACTGTAGGAAATCTCCACAGGCATTTGGTCCCGAACCATCGGTCTCAATCAAACTGTTGTTGCCAACCGGATAATGCTGCTCGCCGTTGACATAATTGTAGCAGTCACCGCCACTGGTGCTATTGGCTAAAATCGTGTTCTTCAGGTTGACAACAGGATATATGTTATCCAGATCCCGCTTGTATGGGTCGTTGTAGAAGCCGCCACCCGTGGGCGCAGAATTCATGCTGAAAGTGCTGTTCGTCACAGTCAGGTCGCCATCGTTGTACATGCCGCCGCCCTTGCTCGTGGCCGTGTTGCCGGAGAAAGTGCTGTTGGCTACCTGGGACAGATTGCCGCCGCCATAACTGTTGGAAAGGCCAGCACCCGTCCCCGCGGTGTTGTTTTGGAATGTGCTCAGCGTCACGGACAGGTTACTGGCACCGATGCCGCCACCAGAGCCAGAGCCGCCTGAATTGCCAGTGAAGGTGCTGCCTGTCACAGATACTGAGGTATTACCCGTGGACATACCACCGCCGCCGATTGAGGTGTTACTGGTGAAGGTGCTGTCGGTCACGCTGATGCTGCCTGAACCGCCGGTGCCGATACCTCCGCCGTTGCTGCCCGCCGCGTTGTGATGGAAGGCGGTGCGCAGGACAGTCAATGTCCCCTGGTTGAGATAGATACCACCGCCGTTATTAGCAGACGAATTCTGATGGAAAGTGCTGTCATTGACGGTCAGAATGCCC
>Ga0335396_10004191_pt1 | contig 15820 bp, 7 predicted proteins | sample FRY02_FD_205743 | JGI IMG/M metagenome (GOLD analysis project Ga0335396, IMG submission 205743) | Freshwater microbial communities from Lake Fryxell liftoff mats and glacier meltwater in Antarctica - FRY-02 (spades assembly) (version 2) | ecosystem: Environmental > Aquatic > Freshwater > Ice >... | reverse complement strand
CGATTTGCGAAAGTCGCAAAACATAGAGAGGTTGCAATTTGGGCCTGGGTGGGGAGGCAAGTGGGATGGAGAAGACTTTGTATTTACTACACCCGTAGGTACACCGTTCGATCCGTCAAATTTTCGGATTGCTTTTGACCGGGCACTGAATAAGGCTGGTATCGGACATTGGACACCGCACGAACTACGCCACACGGCGGCATCAATGATGATCGCTAGCGGGGTGACCCTGAAAGAGGTCTCAGACGCTATAGGGCACTCTTCAATTGCGATTACAGCCGATGTGTACGGTCATCTGCTTGCACCATCTACGGCTACTGCGGATGCGATGGCGGCAGTCATGTACGGCACATGACGGTTAGATTTTTGAACAGCTCACGGCATGGCTCTAGGACTTTGCGAGACCCGACCGGATCACGAGCGATCCACCACTCCACTACTTGCTTGATCTGCTTGGCTCGACCCAGCTGAGGACAAGCCTGCAAATATCGGGCCGTATATAAAGTATTTCTGGGCACCCACAAACCTCAATACCTGTAAGGGTTTTCCGATGTCAAAAATATGCGTATAACCCTAGCGATGAGTCAAGTCCTTGGGGGAAACTGTGCTGTATGAACACACCCATAGCCCTATCTCCTCTGGAAGCCGCCGAATCACTCGGTGTGAGCCGTTCCACTATCTATCGGCTCATGAATTCTCGTCGGTTGAGATTCGTCAAAATAGGGCGCCGGACGCTGATCCCCGCGTCACAACTGCTTGAACTTCTCGATGGCGTCACTAAGCCAAGCCAGGGGGTGGATAAGTGAATCCCGAAAATGCGATGTTCCATCTACGGCGTGCGTTATGCCTAATTGTGTTACGACGACGTGACCTCAAATGAGTAGCCATCTGCTGTGGCATATTGCCGACAATCAAGTACAGCTAGGTGAGATGACCTACCTAGATGAGAAAGGCCGACAGCGCCAGCTGTACACAGGGCAGGCCGCCAAGCTGCTAATGGTATTGGCTCACCATGCCAACGATAAAGCCAGCGAGGTATGGCTATCCGAGCGAACTATGCGAGAGGAGACAGGGCTAAACGGTAGAGCGATACAAAGGTATATAAAAAGCTTTATAGAGGCTGGTCTGCTGCGCTACGAGCGTAAGCATCATAACCACAACGCGAGACCGAGCAACCTCTATAAAGTGTTTCCGGATTTGCAAGACCTTGAGCCAGCTACAGAGGTTGTCCCTACCGTTGTCCCTACCGTTGTCCCTACCGTTGTCCCTACCGTTGTCCCTACCGTTGTCCCTACCGGTGCGCTCAGAACAGAAACAAGAACAGAATCAAGAACAGAAACACCACCACCACCAAAAGAACTAAACCTTTTGGAGGCAGTGGCTGTTCTCTATTCTAAATATGCTCTAGAAAGACAGATAGATAAGGGTAATGAGATAAGCAACCATGCTGCTTACCTTGCCCGATTGCGTAAGAAGGTGAGTGACCCACGCGGAGAGCTGCACCATGAGGCGCTGACTGTGATTGCTGGGCAACCTGGGGCCAGCCCTGAGCAGTTGCTACAGGCGTTACTAGAGGCCGCCGGCGAAAGCCCAAACTATGACAGCGGCAGCTACTTTGGCGCAGCTCTAAAGACCAGCGAACAGGAAGATGAGCCTTTCTAGTTTCCTCGGATTGAGTACTTGGAGTACCACCGCGAGGCAGTTTTCAAGCAGCAGTAGTAATTGCCGTTGGCCCTTGTCGGCAATGGCAATTTTGGATTCCACAGGGATGGTTGAGGCCGCACACCCCACCTCTAATCTTGCGTAAGAGGGATACGAGTATGGTCAAGAATGCTGTTTTCGACTTCTAGTTGCCGGGGAATAAATGGAGCAAGCTGAACTGAAATCTGGGGCTCGAATCAGTGGTCTGGTTGCCGGGCAAACTGTCACTGTGGTCGCTGTTGAACAAGCTGGCGAAATGTTCAACGTCATTTATCGCGACGACGAAGGCCGCATAGAAGCGCGGCTTGTCTCTAATGGCGATCTCGGAAATTTCAACATTAACTCGTCGACGCGTTGGACATTTGACGGCGATGGACATGGATTTCGTCTAGCTTCGGAAGCCAGGCGTATTGAACTTGCGCATTTGTTTGATCCATTTGCCGCAATTCAGACTGCAACAATTCAGCCACTCCCACATCAAATAGAAGCCGTTTACGGACGTCTGCTTCCGATGCAGCCTTTGAGATTCTTGCTTGCAGATGACCCGGGTGCTGGAAAGACAATCATGTCTGGTTTGTACATTCGTGAATTAATTTTACGCGGCGACCTCGATCGTTGCTTAATTATTGCTCCGGGCAGTTTAGTTGAGCAATGGCAGGACGAATTGTTTGACAAGTTCGGATTGTCGTTTGACATTCTCAGTCGCGACATGGTCGAAGCCGCGCGTACCGGTAACCCATTTGCCGAGAGAAATCGCTTAATTGTTCGCCTAGATCAGTTGTCACGTAACCAAGAGTTGCAGGCAAAGCTGGAAGCGACTGATTGGGATTTAATAATTTTTGATGAAGCACATAAACTGTCGGCGCGTCTCTACGGTGATGAGGTCACATACACGCAGCGTTACAAACTCGGGCAGATGGCGAGAAGTCACACTCGAAACCTTCTACTTCTAACAGCAACGCCACACAATGGATTCAATGAAGACTTCAATCTATTCATGGGTCTACTTGATCCTGATCGTTTTGAAGGCAGACTTCGTAATAGTAAAGTGCCCGATGTATCTGATGTAATGCGTCGACTCGTAAAAGAAAACCTGCTCACGTTTGAGGGTAAGAGGCTGTTCCCGCCGCGTCATGCGACGACACTCATGTATGACCTTTCGCCAGAAGAGATGCGACTATATGAGGCCGTGACTTCCTACGTGCAGGATGGGATGAATCGAGCGAAACTACTAGAGGCGGGCCCTGAAAAACGACGGGGATTAGCCGTTGGTTTCGCATTGGCCGCGTTGCAACGACGACTTGCTTCATCCCCGCATGCAATCCATGAGTCCCTGCGGAGACGCAAGGAGAAGCTCCAAAAACAACTTTTGGAGGCACAGCGTAGTGGCTCGCTAACACCAGGTTTTGGGTCGACGATAAAAATAGACGAAGGCGACGAATTCGATACCGACGACTACGGTGGCGACGAATTTGAGCAATTTGAAGACGAAGCAATTGATGGTGCTGTTCTGGCAACCACGATTGCTGAACTTGAAAGAGAGGTCATCGAGCTCCGAATTCTTGAAGAACTCGCTCGTCAGCTCAGGTCCTCTGGCGTGGATCGAAAGTGGAATGAACTAAGCAGTATTTTGCAAGGCGATGAATTCAAATCGGGCGCAGTGCCTCGCAAGATCATCATTTTTACTGAGCACAGAGATACCTTGACTTATCTGCATGAGCGAATAACGACGCTTCTCGGCAGCAACGACGCGGTAGTGGTAATTCACGGTGGGGTTAATCGAGATACGCGACGCCGAATCCAAGAAGAGTTCAGAAATAATCAAGAAGTAAGAATTTTGCTGGCTACCGACGCCGCTGGCGAAGGAGTCAACTTGCAGAGAGCCAACTTGATGGTCAATTACGATATCCCGTGGAACCCAAACCGTATTGAGCAGCGATTTGGTCGAATCCACCGCATCGGCCAGACGCAAAACTGTTATCTCTGGAACCTAGTTGCGAATAAGACACGTGAGGGTCGCGTGTTTGAGCGATTATTCCTGAAGATTGAACAACAGCGAGCGGTTTACGGTGACCAAATTTATGATGTCTTAGGTGATCAAGAAATCAATCGCGCACTTCAAGAAATGTTGGTTCGAGCGATACAAGACGAGACCGATCCTAAAGCGCAAGCCTGGATAAATGAAGTTATTGATGCACAGATCGGCGAGCGCCTAAAAATCGTTTTGGACGAACGTGCGCTTGCAGATAACGTCCTCGATGCTGCAAGCATCAAAAGTATCAGACACAGGATGGAATCGGCCCTCGCACGCAAACTACAACCTGGATTTATTGAGGCATTTGTTCGCGCTTCGTTTGATGACATTGGTGGCCGTATGGTTGCACGCGAAGGTGGCCGATTTCAAATCACACGTGTCCCGGCGGATGTGCGCTCGCGAGAGCGCGAAGTAAAAGCCGGCGGCCACATTCAGACGGAATACGAGCGAGTCACGTTTGACAAGGATCGAGTGGTCGTCGACAATAGCCCTCTGCGGGCTGATCTTGTATGCCCTGGTCATCCCCTCCTAAACGCATTGGTTAACACAATTCATGACAAGTATGAAGCAACCCTTTCGTCAGGTGTAACGCTTGTCGACCCGACAGACATGTCCGAGCGAGTTCGCGTACTTGTCGCTCTTGAACACACATTGACTGACGGCACAACCATAAATGGCCAGCGTAAGACAATTTCGCGACGCTTCCAGTTTGTAGAAATTGACATAGACGGCAACATAACCGATCCCGGTGCCGAGCCGTACTTAAACTATCGACCGATATCCGAAGTAGAACTCCCAGTACTAAACGCTGTGCCTAAAGATTGGGCAAAAAATGGGATCGACGATGTGGCCCGTAATTGGGCAACAGCCAACCTTGCTGGTCCTCACCACGCCGAAGTCACTGACATCGTAAATACTCGCGTTGCACGAGTTCGTGCTGCCGTCCAAGAGCGACTTGATACAGAGATTCGTTTTTGGGACATAAAGGCTGAAGAACTGAAGGTCAAAGAGCTTCAGGGTAAGAAAGCAGCAATCAGTTCTGGTCGCGCTCGCGCTCGCGCCGACGATTTAGCAGCCCGCAAAGTTCGTCGTCTGCGTGAACTTAATCTCGAAAGCGACGTGCTGAATCATTCACCAATCGTCGTAACTGCGGCCCTTATTATTTCTCAAGGCATGCTCAACAGGCTGTCTGATGTCGATGGCGTTGTAATCGATCCAGAAGTAGCAAAGGAGACTGACCGGCGAGCGGTAGCTGCGGTAATGGCAGCCGAGCGGTCAATTGGTCGAATCCCTGAAGAGCAAGAACACAACAACCCTGGCTTCGACATTCTGTCAACTGACCCCGTAACTGACATGATGTACTTCATCGAGGTCAAAGGTCATCGTCCCGATACCACGGAGATTCATGTGAGTGCGAGCCAAATAAGGAAGGCAAAGATGCATCCAGAGCGTTTCCGGCTCGCAGTTGTACGCGTGCCAAATGAGCCCGATGTTGCACCAAAAGTTGCCTATTTTGTTCGACCATTCGACGACTACGAGCCCCATTTTGCGCAAACGTATGTACCGCTCAAAGTCTCTGAATTGGCACCACATGGGGTTACTCCGCGATGACGTACAAGAAGAAGTTAATCGAAGTAGCGCTGCCACTTGCAAAAATAAACGAAGAATCTGCAAGGCAGAAAACTATGGGGGCAGCTCCGCACTATCAGAATCTTCATCGGTGGTGGGCGCGACGACCATCGGCGGCGGCAAGAGCAGTGTTGTGGGCGTCTCTAGTCGACGATCCGTCTGCACATCCGAGCGAGTTTCCTACTGAAGAAGCTCAAGCCAAAGAACGCCGACGTTTGTTTGACATTCTGGAAAGACTCGTACCGTGGGAAGCGAGCGATGATGAGGCTATTATCGCCGAAGCACACGCTGAAATCGTAAAGTCTTGTGACGGAGATTTGCCGAATATTCTCGATCCGTTCGGTGGTGGTGGTGCGATACCGCTTGAATCAGTTCGGCTTGGCTTACCAACTTTCACAGGAGATCTAAACCCCGTCGCAGTTTTGATTCAACGTGCAATGTTAGAGATACCTCATCGCTTTGCGAACAGACCACCTGTTCACCCAAATATTCGTGATAGTCGATTAGATTGGAGCGGTACGCAGGGTTTAGCGGCCGATGTGCAGGCTTACGGAAAATGGATGCAAGAAGAAGCAAAGCGGCGCATCGGAAAGTATTATCCTGATGCGACTTTGCCAGATGGAAGCAAAGCAACTTCTATTGCATGGATATGGGCTCGAACAGTCAAGTCGCCAGATCCTGCGTGGCCCGGACATGTACCACTGGTTCGGTCATGGAAGCTCACAAATAAGCCGGGCAAAGATACTATATGGATTGAACCAATTTTGGACTGGGATAACAAATCCGTTGCTTATCATGTTCGTGGAAACGGAAAAGCAATTGAAGGCAACGTGGGCCGAAGCGGCGCCGTCTGCCTGGCGACGGGTGCGTCTATCCCATTTACTTACATTCGTTCAGAAGGTCGGGCCGGTCGCATTGGTGCTGACCTGCTTGCAATAGTTTGTGATAGCAACTCAAGACGAGTTTATCTTGGTCCGACTGATAACGATTGTCCGGTAATCGAGAGGCTCTCTCTCGATTACCTGCAGAGTAGTCTTCAAGGCAAGGCAGCTGGAAACGTAGCCAATTTTGGAATCGAAAAATGGGACCAGTTATTCACCAATAGACAACTTGTTGCATTAGATACGTTCTCTGACATTCTTAAAGACGTTCGGGCTCTCATTGAAAGAGATGCTCGACACCTTCCTGGGGATTCAACACGGCTTCGGGATGGTGGTGCCGGCAGAATTGCCTATGCCGATGCCATTGTTACCTACTTGTCGTTCGTTATCGACAAGTGTGCTGATTTTTGGTCGACCATTTGTACGTGGAATTCGCCGAATTCACAAATCCGATACACATTCTCAAAACAAGCATTGCCTATGACATGGGATTTCGCCGAAGTGAACCCATTTTCGCAGAAAATGGGTAGCTGGGCAGCGATGCTCCAGGGCGTTGTGAAAGGAATTGGAGTACTCCCATTTAATTCGCCGGCCGTAGTAGAACAACGCGATGCTCGAGCACGAATCGTTGAAGTCGAGGAGTGCGTAGTTGCTACCGATCCGCCATATTATGACAACATTGCGTATTCGGACCTCTCTGATTTCTTTTATGTCTGGCTTCGCCACAACGTTGTTGATATCTGGCCAGATGAATGCGCCACGTTGTTGACACCCAAAGTTGACGAATTGATTGCTGATGCGCACAGAGCTGGGTCAAAAGCAGCTGCCAATAAACATTTTGAACTTGGAATGGAAGGCGTATTTTCAAAGGCTGCCGAGAACTGCGATGAACGATATCCGGCGACAGTGTTCTATGCGTTTAAGGCAAGCGAGTCTGAGGACAAGGGGAGTGTATCTACAGGTTGGGAAACGTTCCTTTCTGGTTTGTTAAGTGCTGGTTTTGCTGTGACTGCAACATGGCCGGTTCGCACAGAATTTGCAAACAAGATTGGCGTAGGCGCCGGGGACAACATGCTTGCTTCATCGATTGTGCTTGCTTGCAGGAAAAGAAGCGTTACAGCGGCTATGGCGACTCGAGGCGAGTTCATACTCGCGCTGCGAAAAGAGATGGTGTCTGCAATCAAGATTCTTCAGGTAGAGAACATTGCGCCTGTCGATATGGCGCAGTCAGCGATTGGCCCGGGAATCGCCATTTTCTCTCGGTATGCGAAAGTCCTTGAAGCTGATGGCCAGCTGATGAGTGTTAGAACTGCTCTATCGATAATCAACGAAGTACTGGCAGAAGTTTTATCCGGTGAGGAAGCAGAGTTTGATGCTGACACTCGTTTCGCCGTCACGTGGTTTGAACAATTTGGCCACAACCTTGGACCGTATGGCGATGCCGAAACACTTGCAAAGGCTAAAAATACGACTGTGAGCGGAGTGATTCAAGCAGGGGTCGCATCGTCTAAAGAGGGTCGTGTGTGGCTTGTTGAACGCAAGGAACTGCCTGATGATTGGGACCCACTAAACGACACTCGTTTCACGGTGTGGGAGACTACGCAACACCTAATTCGCGAACTTGGGAAATCAGAAAGCGACGCCGCAGCACTTCTGAAAAAAATAGGTGGCGGTATGGGTGAACGCGCCAGGCAACTCGCCTACCAATTGTATGGTATTTGTGATCGCAGAAAGTGGGCTGATGAGGCTGGCGCTTACAACGTGCTTATCACTTCGTGGCCAGAAATTGATCGGTTGTCAAAATTAGAGCGCAATTCCAATGATCCGACCGAGACTCTCTTCTAGATAATGGAGTACATAAAATGGCAATAACAAATAGTGAGCGAGTACAGCGAGCACTTGAATGTGTGCGTGACGGTATTCAGCATGGTTGCTCTAAGGCTTGGGAAGCTAAATACGGTGATGAATGGGCCTCACACATACACCAGTTGGATCGGTATCCGAGTGGAGAACCTGAACCAAGTGATCTAGCCTGGCTTTTAAAGGGAATGACCGCAACTTGGCAAGAAGTCTGGAAAAGTCAACTTGGACAGGCTGAGCGGAGTTACGTTTCAGAGTTACGTGATGCGAGAAACAAGTGGGCGCATCAAGAGACATTCTCAACCAGGGATGCGTTGCGAATTCTAGATACTTGCGAACGTCTTTTAGCGGCGTTTAGCGCAGCAGATCAGATGAAACTTGTCCAGGCTCAGCATCGCGAACTCCAGCGGTTGCAAATTGAGGAAGAAACTCGCTCGGAAAGGCGAAAGGTTGCTGCACAGCCGACAGAGGGCCAACCTTTGGGTGGTCTTTCACCTTGGCGTGACGTAATCAGCCCGCACCCGGATGTGGCATCTGGTCGGTTGCAGCAGGCAGAGTTCGCAGCTGACCTGTATCAGGTTTCGAATGGTCTTGCAGACGAGGAGTATCTTGACCCTGAAAAGTTCTTCCGGAGAACTTATCTGACAGTTGGTTTGAAGCAGTTACTTGTTGGTGCTGCCGAGCGCCTATCTGGTGCGGGAGGGGACCCAGTAATTGACCTACAAACCAATTTCGGTGGCGGTAAAACTCACTCAATGATTGCTTTGTACCACTTAGCTTCAGGTACGCCTGTGAATAAATTGAGCGGTATCGATGCATTGCTTGACGAACATTCGCTGACGTTGCCAAAGAAAATGTCTCGTGCAGTTGTGATTGGCCAATACTTGTCGCCTTCGATTCCGTCAACGAAGCCTGACGGAACAGTGATTTCGACGATATGGGGAGAAATTGCTTGGCAGCTTGCGGGGAAGAAGGGCTATGCGCTTGTTGCGCAAGCCGATAAAGAAGGGACGAGCCCAGGCAACAACCTGATTGACGTCTTTCGGTTGGCCGGTCCTTCAATTGTTCTTATCGATGAATGGGTCGCATACGCGAGACAACTACCAGCCCGAGAGGGTGAGGCAAAAGTAATTGGTGGCGATTTCGATACCCAGTTCACATTTGCCCAACTTTTAACGGAGGCTGCGGCTGCTATTGACAACGTTGTTGTATTGGTCTCGATCCCGGCTTCAGATATCGAAGTTGGGGGAGAAAAAGGCAAGGAAGCTTTGGTTCGGCTCACCAACGTGGTTCGACGTAAAAGTAAGCCATGGAAACCAGCAGATGATGATGAGAGCTTTGAGATCGTCAGACGGCGCCTATTTGAACCAATGACGGCCGAACAAGAGCGTAAACGCGACGGCGTGATTCGATCTTTCATGGATTACTACCGCGAAAAGTCAACCGAATTCCCAAGTCATGTATCGCTGGTTGGATACGAACAGAGAATGCGTAGTTCGTATCCGATCCATCCAGAATTATTTGATCGCCTGTATCAGGATTGGTCGACGCTTGATAGATTTCAAAGAACTCGAGGTGTATTGCGTTTGATGTCAAATGTCATTTCTCAGCTTTGGCAGCGCGATGATAAGAACCTTTTGATCATGCCGGGCACTGTGCCGCTTGATCAGTCAACCGTTTCTAGTGAGCTTTCTCGGTATTTGGATGATGGATGGGACCCTATTATCCGCTCGGATATTGATGGCGCTAATTCACTTTCATTGAGACTTGACCAGGAGAACAAAAATTTAGGTCGATACTCTGCGACAAGACGTGTTGCGCGCGCGGTATTTATGGCGACTGCGCCAGGTGGAGTTGATTCAAACGGTGTGGACCTTAAGACAATTACGCTCGGCGTTTCTCAACCCGGCGAATCACCCGGCACATTCAGTGATGCACTGCGGCGTCTTTCTAATGATGCCACCTATTTATATGTTGATGGTGCTCGTTACTGGTTTTCTGCTCGGCCAAATATAATTCGCACTGCAGCGGGGATGGCGAGTTCGAATTTCACAAAAGATGACGCGGATGCCGAAGTGCGTCGCAGACTTCAATCTCTCAAGCCATTGGGGCCGTTTAAAGGCATTCATGCATTTCCTGATGGGCCTGGGGATGTTGCGGATGAAGATGATGGTGTTCGCTTGGTTGTATTGCCAATGACAGCACATCACGCTGCCGGCGAGCAAGACACACCGGCAATTATCGCAGCAACAAATATATTGTCGCAACGAAATGCTGGACCGCGCTTGAATCGGAATCTCTTAGTATTTCTTGCCGCACACGAAGCGCGTATTGACGAGCTTAGGCAGGGTGTTTTTGTATACCTAGCCTGGCAGTCAATATATGAAAAGCGTGAATCCATGAACCTCGCACCAAATGATGTGCGGTTAGCGGAAAGCAAAATTAAAGAATCATTCGAAACCGTTGCACAGCGAATCACTGAGTCATTTCAATACGCGCTTGTGCCAGAGCAAGAACCGGGTAAACGCGAAATATTTTGGCACCAGTCCAAGCCGGCTGGAAATGGGAATCTCTTTGAACGAATTGGCCGAAAATTAGAGAGCGAGGAACGCTTAATATCGGCATACGGCGGTACCAGAGTTCGCATGGATCTCGATCGTGTGCCGCTATGGAAGGAGCGAGGCGATATCTCAGTTGCTGATCTCTGGAAGGCTTACAGCGAGTTCCCATACATGACCAGGCTCTCGGATATTTCTGTTTTGACCGATGCGATAAGTAACGGTGTTGGAAATCTCAATTGGGCAAGTGAAACGTTCGCCTATGCGGAAGCGTACGATGGCAGCAAGTGGGTTGGAATGCTCACCGCCCAGAATGCGATTGTTCGGACAAGTGGATTAGTCGTACGCCCTGATGTGGCAGTCAAGCAGATTAACGATCAAGCAGCGCTGGTAGTCGGTGGTGGTACTGGAGCTGTGGCGCCAGTTTTGGTGCCTGGAACCGGACCAGAACCGGCGCCTGGGCCTGGAATTAAGCCTGAGCCAATCTCAAAGACTCGTTATTACGGTCGGTTTGAACTTGACAGTGTTCGAGCTGCAAGAGACTTGGGTGAGCTGCTAACGAATGTTGTTGATCATCTAGAAAAAAATGGTGGATCAATAAAGCTTACGCTTGAAGTCAATGCGGAAAATGGGTCATTCGACGATCGAATTCAACGTGTTGTCCGTGAAAATGCGACACACCTCGGTGCAGACGAACAAGAGTTTGAATAGATGAGCCGCCACGAGTTTGATGCTATGGTGTCTGAACAAAAACTGGAGCGGTTCACCTTCAATCACAGCGTTGCAACGACCCTATGACTTTGCCCCAGTGCGGTTCAGTAATTTCTTGCTTCATGGGAGTATGGAATCTCTTTGCTGTCTAACGTCCGGCATCAGCCGCGCGCGGCTTCTTCCGCGTCGGCTGATGCTGTTGTTAGACGTCCCTTCAACCGGCCGTGCCATCCAGCTCAGCAACATCAATCCAGCCGTGGTCGAACGTGAAGGTTCGCGCCTTGCCCGCCGGGTCCTGGATGCGAACGATGCGGGCGTCCTCGTCGGGCGTGTGCTCGACGATATAGAGCCAGTAGTCTGCCCCATGCTCGCGCGCCCATTTGAACTGCGTGTGCGATAGCCCGACCGGGCGATCGTGAAGGCTGTCGGTCATCGCCTTCACTTCGCACCAGAGGTTCGGTTGTCCATCGGGTCCAGCTTTGAACAGGTCGTAGCCAGGGTTGAAGGGGGGCGTGCGCTGCCAGTTCGGTTCTCTGGCAAGGATGAGGTCGATGGCTCGTGCTTCGAGCGCCATACGGGCCAGTTGGTCGAGACCATCGGGATCTGGCTCCTCCTCGTCGGGGTGCGCCCCGAGGTAGGAGACAAACGGTCGGCCGCCTGGGCTTGCCGGTGTACGCCTCTTTCCACCTTGCCCCGGTTCCTTGGTTCGGCCCTCACCTTGTCCATCGTCGCCCGCGCCATGCGTGCGCCCACCGTCCGATTCCGTTCTGGCTCCGCGGCCGCTCCCGTCACCGACGCCTGACGGCGCGGGCCCGGGGCCAGTCTGGTCGTGGACCGGCGGAGTAGGCGGAGGTGCACCAGTAGCCTCGTCTTCCTTTTCCGGTTCCTCCTTAAGCCCGAGGCGAGCGACCAACTCGGCCACGCTGGTAATCCCGTGCTTCGTCAGGAGATCGAGTACGCCAGGCTCGATGCCAGCCGCTGTCGCGAGTTGATCGATGATCGAGGTCCTGAACCGGATCATCGAAAGCAGGAACGAGTTCTGCTTCCAGCCGAGCGAATCGAACAAGACCATCTGCGGGCACTGCAGGTCGCCGTCCAGATCTGGAATCCATTCCGTCTCATTCAGCATCCGCACGAAGGCGGCGTCGAACGGGGTGTGGTGGCTCCCGTAGTGCGTCCACTTGTATTCTCCGGCGAACACGCTCTTCCCATTGCGCTCCTCCAGATGCGCCAATTCCTCCCAGAGCAGCATGGCTTTCGCGCGGCGCTCCTCGACATCGAGCTTTGCCAGCGAGTCGAGCAGATCCTTGAGTCCGTGGAGCATCCAGTCCGTGATGTGTTCGTTTTGCCCGTCTGTCTCCGCATGGCCAGCCTTGGTACGCAGCACCCTCCGCTCTTCCCTCGAGAGCGAGGTCTTCTCAATCAGTCGCACGTATTGAACCGTGCCGCAGGCTTCGAGCAGTTCGTGTACATCCTCTTCGCACAGATACGCATACCGGTCGTTGACAAGTAACACGTCGGGGACGCCTGCGAATAGGTTTCTTAACCGATCGGTGGCGAGATAGAGATCGCCCGGCTTCGAGGAGCACTCGCTTGCGTCTCCCGTATTCACTGCCTTGACGAACGGGGTTTCACGTAGCGCCGCCAGCAGCTTCTCGATCTGGCCCTTCGAGGCGGTCGTGAACGCGGTGACCATGCGACGGATATCTGCCTCGTACTTGACGCCGTCAAGATCTATCTCGGCAGCGTGGTACTTGGGCAGGACGTTCTGGACGACGTCATCTACAACGTCGGGCTCGTCCAGTCCGAGAGCGCGCAGGAACGTCAGCGCCAACTCTGTGCCGCAGACCGACTTGCGCACCGTGGGGAAGTCCGTCTCATTGACGCCGGGCAGGAAGGCCTGTGGTTGGCCGTTCTCTTGCGCCTTGACGTGTGTGCCATCCGCAAGACGGATCAACGGCAATGCAGCGGTCTTCTCCCGCAGCGCCGTCTGCACGTACAGGAATTCGTAAAGCCTGAGAATCCATTCGTCGGCCTGAGCCTCGAGGAAACCGGTATTGAGCTTCGAAAGGACCGCCTCGGGCGTGATCTCAGCGATCTCGAGTTCCCACATCAGGTACTTGCGCAACTCGGGCGTGCGATTCTGCGTGATGTCGCCGCTCAGCCACGCCAGTTCTTCGTCATCGCCGAACAGCGTGGCCAACTGCGTCGGAGCGAACAACTTACGCAGCTCTTCCGTGCTTGCCAGTTTGGCGCCTCGGGCAGCGACGTGGCCGCCGCCGAAACGAGGCAGGAGCGGCTCGGTGGCGAGCGCTTTCTTCGTTGCGTAGAACAGCGGTGCAAATATCGCACCTTCGCCGAACTTCGCGCGGTCGAGCGGCAGGGTGCACAGCGTATCGGTGTCCAGCAGGGAGTGATTGCGCAACCAATGTAACGCATCGACCAGCAGGCCAGCCGTTTCCTCCACGCAGTGTTGGTTCCACTCGTTGTGCCAAGGGACGTTGTCGCGGCTCGGCGTCGTGCGGTATGGGCCTTGCGCCAGGAATCCCAGGTGGGTCTCCACCACCGTCGGGAAGAAGACGACCAGCGGTGATCGGGCGACGGGCTCTATCCGCCCTCGCGTGGAGTTCTCGTCGTTAATGACCGAGAAGGCGATCTCTACATGGCCTACGGAATTGCCGGCAGGGTTGACAACAGGCTTGGAAAACAGCAGCCAAGTCTCTGCGACTTCCGGTTTGTTCTCTTCTTGCCCGATGACGACGATACGCCGAACGTCATCCCCGAGGTCTTCCGGCTGGCTACGAAGGTAGTGGCCCGAAGGTCCATACTTCACGCTCCACTTGATCTCCTCAATCTGTCGAAGGAACAAGAGGGCTCCGGCACCGAGGCGCCGCAAGCCGGCGGTGATCTCCGCCCGAGTTGCGGCACCGCGCGCCTTAAGCGGGATGACGATAATCGTCTCGCCGTGGTCGCGAGCGACGGGCGGTGCGGCGGTCGGCCACACGTAGGTCTCAATGACGAAATCTTCCGTGCCAGAATGGACCTCTGGCCGGTCCGTGAACGCATACACCGACTTGAAGCCAATCCCAAAGTGCCCGATCGCGGTCAGTTCCTTCGTACTTTCGGCGATGCCGCAGATACCGCGCACATCTGCCCCGTCGAAGGGCTTGCCGAAATGATTGACTCTCAGCTCATCGTCCGTGAGATGGAACCGAACGGATCGTTGACCGCCCCGGTCCGGCCGACGGGCGAGAGCGTCCTCGGCGTTCTGCAGCAACTCGAAGATGAAGTGGGTGCGGTCGGCATAGCGATCAACAAATATCATCGAGCCGATCCGCCCGATGTCAGTGCCGTAGCGGCGTATGTTGTCCTCATGGATCTCGTTGTAGTTGGAGGCCATCAGATGTACCCGTTCACGAGCGCGTACCAGGCATCTTCGGGTTGGCGCTCGCTGGGGCGTCTAACATGCAAGGTAACGGGCTGGCTGTAAGCCAGTCCCTGTTGACCGTAGTGTTATGCGTCATGGCCAGCCAAGAGTGATTGTAATTCTGGGTTGTTCTGAATGATTCGCGAAACAACATACTGACAATATTCATCGGGCATAGCATGCTCTTTAAGACCATCACGAATGTGCTGGACATAATCCATAGATGTCTTGAGGCCGGTCCTCGACTCTTTTACGACGTAGGTTATTGCGCTGAGTTGCGTACCATCAGTTTTGATGAGCTGGATAGTTTTGCGAATGTAGTTCGTTCTCTCTCCCTCAATGGCGTCTAACGACTTTCTGTTTTGTTTCTCAGCACTTTCTCTTGAGAGCAAAAAGTCGGGAATATCGTAGACAACCCCATAAATGTTTCTGCCAGCTTTGCTGGGAATTATGTCAGCAGCAGCACAGCTGTTCGTCTTGCTCCACACCGTAATTGCAAGCTCAAAGGGTTCAACAGTTGCGGCGATCCCGATTGGCTTGGCGTCACCAGCAAGGCGTTTCGTATCATTGAGACGAGCAACAGACATGTTTGAGCCGTACTGAAAAACTAAAGCCATTGCGACATTCCCATGGATTCAAGACGCATAATGTCCAAGTTAACCTGCGCGCGGCGCTTTATCGCGTGGCCGGTTGAGCGCCGTGTTAGGCCTTGTCGTTTCCAGTTTTCGGTGGAAAGCCAAAGTGGACCGCTCCGAGATTGATGCAGTATCAATAATCTGGCCGGAGTGCCGCATGGAGACCTCTGTTGTGGCACGTCCATCGAAGGCAATGCGGGACGAAACCCAAAGGCGCGACAATGCATGACGGCACAGTCCACCCGTAGCGGGAACGTGGTACCTTGCCGTATGCGGCTTCGGTGGGTGTTACTACCTTTGGTTCTTGTAACGGGTTGTAGTCAATGGACAAATAATGTCATGAGCCTACGATGACGGTTTTGAAAGTGAACGGCTACACCATT
>Ga0335396_10004189_pt1 | contig 15828 bp, 16 predicted proteins | sample FRY02_FD_205743 | JGI IMG/M metagenome (GOLD analysis project Ga0335396, IMG submission 205743) | Freshwater microbial communities from Lake Fryxell liftoff mats and glacier meltwater in Antarctica - FRY-02 (spades assembly) (version 2) | ecosystem: Environmental > Aquatic > Freshwater > Ice >... | reverse complement strand
ACACTTGGCCCCGCATCACCGTTTCCCTGCCCAGCCACAAATGCCCGCAGGAGCCTCAGCCCGATGGCCAAGAGTTGCGAAAACAGCTCCCGCTCGACCCGATCAATCCGCTCGCCGGAATCCGCCGTATGTTCGACAGTACTCGCAGAGTTTATGAACCTGTGCCTGCGCGTTCAAGAAAGCGCGCTCCTGTGAAACGATCATGGCGATCGAGCCTCCGTGAGGATGGGTTGGATTTGAAGTACCCTGCCATTCTCCTGGGCCCAACACTTTTTTATCTGCTAGCACTGCAATGCTTGCAGCCGATTCCAGCCCGGAAAACAGCGGAAAACGCCGGCAACCGCTCGCTCGCTAGGGCGAGATTTGCGAGTTACGCCCTATTCATATCGAAGCAGCCTATGGTCAAACAGATAGCCCCGTCAACGGCCGACGACCCGCCGGGGGTGAAAAACGGTCATTTGGCGGCAGGTTTTGCGAGCGTTTCGGACGAACCTGCAGCGGCCACCAGGTCCGCCACACAGCCTGCGTGCCGCTTATCGGCCGCCCGATACTTGCGGAAGTGCCATTGACGGGGCTATCCTTGCTAATCGCTAAAACGCTTCCAAGCCAAACCCTTCCGAGCTAGTCTATTCGAGCGATGCTCACGGTCTTCATGGGCGGCTTAACAAGGAAATTGAAGTGGCACAAACGTCTAAATTCTGTCCGACGTGCAACCGGCAGACACTGTGGGCGAGGCCAGCGACCAATCACATTTTGCATTTGCTGTTGACGGTGTTCCTTTGCTTCACGTGGCTGCCCATTTGGATTCTGGCATCCATCAAAATCGGCGGCTGGCGATGCCAGGGATGCGGGTACGGGGGCAGCTTCGCATCGCGTTTCGTTATGCCGGTGATCGGCGTAGTCCTCATGCTCGTTGGGTTCCGTATGGTGTCCACGATGATTGGCACGGAGAGTAAAAAGCCCGTGCCGACGCCAACCGTGACGAATCCCGCGTCGGCGAAGCCAGAGACGCCAACCGTGACGAAGCCCGCGTCGGCGAAGCCAGAGACGGGAAAAATCCTCGTCGATCTAGGCCTCGTAGACGAGAATCAACTCGCCTCGATGCTTGAAAAACAGTCGAACCGCGTCGTCGAACCGCCAGAGATATTCGTCGCCACCCGTGACTTGGTTTGCGCGACCGATCCAAAGTTTCTGGATTCATCCGCCTTAGTCGCGCCAGCGAGATTCTTACGGGTCGAAGCGGGAACGAAGCTGGTGCGCGTGGGGTTCGGCGGGATGTTCAGCAAGCTCTATTGGGAATTGAGCGCGGGCAGTAGCCAACGCATCTACGTTTACAAAGACGACTTCAACCGGAACTTTGAGCTTGTGCCAGCTGCGCCCGTTCCCAAAGCAACCGGCAGCGAGAAGATTGACGGAAAGATCGTTGACGGCTTCAATGATTATTATGTCGAGATTGCACATGACGACGAAATCGTGCTGTGCAAAGTGACATTCCGAAAACTGCCCCCGACAGCGGACATTGCAAGAAGCGTCGTTCGGTCAGCAATGCTGGCCACCGTCGAGAAGTATCCGAATAAGGAAATTATCGGAGTGGCTTTAAACATCAACGGTGTTTATCTGGCCGATGAGCAATACGGCGGGAGTATGTCCTACAAGCCAAGCGATAACAAAATCCTGAGCCTGAAACTACGTGAACGTAACAATCTGAAAACGACTGAGCCTGATCTACCTGCAATCACACCAGAGCCGATGCCGACGCCAAAGCCCAAGCCTGCTACGCCAGAAAAAACTACGAGAAAATGGACCAGCGCCGATGGCAAGTTCTCAACCGATGCCGAATTCGGCGGCTTGTATTGGCGGCAAGGTCACGCTGCGCAAGACAGATGGCACAACAATCAAGGTCGAAGCGGCCAAGCTATCCGACGATGACCGCGATTGGATAAAGAAGCGGGCTGCCAAATGAACAGGGCGTAACTCGGAAATCTCTATGCCGCAGTCTTGCCATAGAGCCTATCTTGCTCAGTTTCCACATGGTATTCGATGAACTCCTCCCAGCGGCCGTTGAGGTAGACGGCGCGAAGGTGGAGCATGGCCTGGGCTCCCGGCACGGTCCACCGCATACCGGCACCCTCCATCCGGTCTTTGACCAGATGACGGCAGGCTCCCTCGGCGACTCCGCTCCCGATCGGATAGCCCGCGGCAAGGTACTCGTCGTACCGCATCTGCTCCCGGTTGTTCTTGTAGTACGTGATCGCCGCGTTGATGCGGCGAAGCTTTTCGCCGGTGAGCCGATGCCGGTCGCGGAGGCGACGCAGGCCGCCGATGAAATCGGGAACTACCTTGGCATGATCCCCGGCGGGACGGTCACATTGAGAGGTGAGCGAATATCCAACGCAGCAGAAGGAGCCGCGTGTTCTCAAAGAACGCCGCTGCTGCCGTCAGTCGCCCGCATCGGCTGTGACCAGTCGGCAGAGAATGTGAGCGGCTTGGTCGACCTGATCGAGATCGATTGACTCATCGGCTGTGTGGGCCTGTGCAATGGAGCCGGGGCCAAAGACCAGGCTAGGCACGCCTGCCGCCGCCAGCACGCCGGCATTGGTGCCGTAGCGAGCAGCCAGTCGCGTGGGCACCACGCCCTCGGCCACCGCTGCCACAATCAGTCGCTCAGCCAGCCCGCCGCCCAGGCTGTGCGTGTCGCCACGGCCACTCTCAGACAGGCCCTCGCTTTCTAAAAATGGTTCGTCGTGTTCCACCCTCGCGTTTCCCACTGCTGCGGCAATCCGCTCGATCACTTCGTGGCGGGCCGCCTGCGGTGACTCCCCCGGCACAACCCGGCGATCAATTTCCAGCACAACCAGATCGGGAACAAGATTCACACCCATGCCTCCGTGAATCGTACCGAGGCTTAATGTCGGTGGGCCGCAGGGGTGCTCTGGGTGTCGCGTGAGCAGTTCTTGGGCCAGCGATTCGATGGCCCCAATCGCGCGGCCAGCAATGTAAATTGCATTCTCCCCGCGTTCTGGAAACGCGCTGTGGCACGCGCGGCCATGCACTCGCAGACGCCACCGCACTGCTCCTTTGTGCGTTGTGACAATATCGAGATCGGTCGGCTCTGCCACGATTGCCGCAGTGGGAGGCAGGCCACCGGGGTGGATCAAGCCGAGCAATCCGCGGGCTGCGGCATCTGAGTGGAACGGCTCTTGTGCCGCCAGACTCCCGAGCGGGGCTGCTGCTAGAGTCCAAAGTCGCGCGAGCGCCTTGACTCCCGAAAAACCAAATTCCTCGTTGACGGTCGCCGAAAAAATGACCGTCATGGTTCGCGGTCGGCCAGACACTCGCAACCGCGACAGGGCCACAAGCATCGCTGCCATACCCCCCTTCACATCACAGGCACCACGACCGTAAAGACGACCGTCGCGCACCAATGGCGAAAAGGGGTCGATCGTCATGCCATCGGCAGGAACTGTGTCTTGATGGGCGTCCCAGAGAATCGTTGGAGAGTTGGGCAGCGTTGCCTCCAGTCGGGCAACCACATTATCGCGGCCCGGAGCCACAGGCTGTCTGGCCCAGGGGATGCCCTCGCTTGAAAAGCGTTGCACCAGATAGTCTGTGACCCGCCCTTCTAGATATTCCGGGCCAGCCACATCCCGTCCCATCGGATTTACGCTGGGGCGGCGGACAAGATCGGCAAGGGTGTCAATGTGGTCGGGCATGGCCGTCTACCCTACCAAACCGAGGCATTCCTTTCCCCTGACCCGCCCCGCCTGCTAAGATTTGCGGGAACGATTTGCTGACTCTTCTATGCGTGCCTCTTTGCATTTGCGACTATCGGTTCGTCGTATCCAGTGCGTTTTTGCCACAGCTCAACAGAGTTCTCCTGAAGGGTGCTAGATGCTCGATGCCTCAAAATTAAATCTGCTGGAAGCGTCTTGCAATCTGCGCAGGCTGCTGCAGTGTGCTGTGGCCTGGAGTCTTGTCGTAGCGACACCGTGGAACATTCCCCTGCCGGCTTGCGGACAGGTGGCCGAGGCCGCAAAACCACTGGCTGAAGAACCATCGACTCCGGCGGCCCAGGCCGCTGTTGTTAGAGACACAGCGGCAATTCGCGCCGCTGCGGCAGCCTACATGCAGGCTCTTGAACGCGGCGATGGCAAAGCGTTGGCCGCCCTTTGGACAGCCGACGGCGACATCGTTGACGAACAGGGAAATGTCTTGAAGGGTCGCGACACTGTTGCCCTCACCGAAAAACCGATCGCTGACGATGAGCCACCCACGCTGCTGCTCAGGGAAACAAGCCTGCGATTTCTAACCCCTGATGTGGCACTCGAAGATGGCACGGTTCAAATCACGCTGCCGGGCTTGTTAGCGACCGTCGCCCCGCCGAAAGTTATCCAGGGCCGATTCACGGCAACATGGGTCAAGCAGAAGGACCAGTGGCACATTGCCAGCCTCCGCGAAGCCAAGATTGAGCCCACTGGAGGCCCGGCCCAACTGGCAGATCTCGACTGGATGGTGGGCGACTGGACGGTCGTTGACAACACGCTTTCGCCGCCCGAGAAGAAAGAATCTGCCGATCCCGCCGTGCCAGCAAACGCCGACAATGCCCCCTCGATGGAAATCGCGGTGCGGTGGAATGCAGCCCGCACCTTTTTGCTTCGCGATATGAAAATAATCAAAGGCCAGACATCTCTCAGCCATATCTCTCAGCGAATCGGCTGGGACCCCTTGGCCAGAGAGATTCATTCCTGGATGTTTGCCGGCGATGGAGCCCATGGCGAGGGCGTTTGGAAAAAAGATGGGGATGCCTGGATCGCGCAGGCCTCGTCTGTAATGCCCGACGGGACGCAGATGTCTTCGCTCAATATCTATGTCTATAACGGAAAAGATCGCTGCACGTGGAGATCGTTCCACACGCACATTGGCGGCGAGCATTTGCCACAGGTCAATATGACGATGATCCGCAAACCAGGGAGTGCTTTAAAAAAATGACGCCTTCACAAAGCAGCAGTGCCTGTCGATACGCCGCTGTGCCGCTGATGCTGCTCGGGATTGGGCTGTCAGCCACCGTCCACGGGCAAGAGCCCAAAAACCAAACTGCAACACCGACAAATGGCCCAGAGACACAGGCAAATGGCCCAGAGACACAGGCAAATGGCCCAGAGACACAGGCAACCGGCGAAAACGCGGCCGATCCAGCCACTGCCGACAGCGACTTGGCCCGGAAGGCAGAAATTCTCCATAGCCCGCGTTGGCGTCGGGCTATTTTTGAGCTGGGCGAATGGCTTGCTACCCAGAAGATTTATCCGGCCAAGCAGGTGCAGCAGATCAAGTCGGATTTTAACCACCGCGTGGCCAAGATGTCGTCGCATGAGGTCGAGTATTTGCTCGACGATCTGGATGCCAAGTTTAAGGTGCTCGATGCGCCCGAGGCGCAGGAAGCTCGGGCCTGGGTGGGGCAATATATGTCCGTCATGTCTGATCGTAAACGAAATGAAGTCCTCAAAGACATGCCCGATGTTGTGCATATGTCGGCCGGACAACTCTCGCAGGAAATTCGGAAGATCGAACAAAAGCGGGCCACCTTACAGCAGCAGCACGCCGCTTTTGATCAAAGCCGCCAGCAACTTGTCGACCAAGCCCAGCTCTCCCGCCAGCAGACAGCCCAGGCTGCGGCGATGGCCATGGGACAGGGTCAGGGGGGGGGTGGAGGGGCTTATTCTCCGTATCGCAGTCAGGGCGGCGGCAAGACACCTTTTGCCGACCATCAGGGGGGCGGCATGACGCTTACCAGCGGTGCCTTCGGGGCCATGGTCTCGATGAACCTCAGTAGTTTTTGATTGCAGCAGCCCTTAAAAATAGGGCTCAACGGCTAAAAAGTGCTACTAAAATTTGGCGTGCAAGTTTCTTTCGTCTTCAGATACGCCGTTTTTTATTTCTCGTTTTTATTTCTCTGGGGTGGCTTGCGTGACACTCTCAATGAGGGCATCTTAGTCGAGAGCATCGCTTGTGGCTCCCGCCCCAACGCGCATGCCCGTCGCTGGCGATCGGGGCTTTTCAAAACCCCAGACATCTTGAAAAGCCCGCAGCGCAAGCAAGGGAATCTGGGCATACCGCACCCTCACGGAACCCGCCGCCAAACGCGATTGATTCACCGCGCGGGCCTTGTCCCAACGCGTATTCATGTCGCCGCTGGAGCCCGTTTTTTGCGAATTGGCTGGCCAGAAACAGCTTTTGGTCTGCATCCGGCTGCATCGCTATAACGAGAATCCTTGCAAGAGGCGCCGACGGGCCTAAAATCCATCGGCTTTTTAAAGCGACGACTTTGTGACGAATTTCACGAAGTGCCCTTACGCCGCCGATTTTCGCGAATAGACTAGTCTACTGCACGCCTGATCGGATGCCCCTTCAGCAAAAACGCCCAAATCCCACACCGACCAAAAAACACCAAACGACGAATCCTTTTCTCTGCACTCAGCCATGGACGCCATCCTTCCAGTTCTGCTTTTTGTTGCCATCGCGGCGGCTGTCTCTGTGGGCTTGGTCACATTTGCACAGCTCATCGGGCCGAGGCGGTCCGGGGCTGTCAAAGAGATGCCCTACGAAAGCGGCATGGATCCGGTGCACGACACGCGACGCCGGTTCGATGTGCGGTTTCATCTTGTGGCGATCACGTTTCTAGTCTTTGATGTGGAATTGCTCTTTCTCTATCCGTGGGCTGTCGCCAGTCGATCGCCGGCAGGCATCGATGCGGCCGTTGCCAACGAACTGGTTTCCAGTCGCGGGCTGGTGTTTGCCGGCGCCATGCTCTTCTTGTCACTCGTTGTCGTGGGCTTCGCCTACGACTGGCGAAAGGGGGTTTTTCGATGGCGCTAGAACTGCCTGAGAATGTGGTTGTGAGTCGGCTCGACGAACTGGCTAGTTGGTGCCGCAAAAATAGTCTCTGGCCAATGCCCTTTGCGACAGCCTGCTGCGGCATCGAATTGATGGCCACCGGCGCCAGCAAACACGATCTGGCTCGCTTTGGTGCGGAGGTCTTTCGCTTCAGCCCTCGGCAGTGCGACTTGATGATCGTGGCGGGCCGCGTCGTCATGAAAATGCTTCCGGTGCTGCAACGCATCTGGCTGCAGATGCACGAACCGAAGTGGTGCATCTCGATGGGAGCGTGCGCCAGCACGGGGGGTATTTTTGACACCTACGCAGTGGTTCAGGGAATCGATCGCTTTATGCCGGTCGACATGTATGTGCCCGGTTGCCCGCCGCGGCCCGAGCAACTGATTCAGGCGATCATCGATCTGCAAGATAAAATTCAAGCCGAGGGCACGATTACCGGCCGCGAGTTTGACACCGCCCAGCGGCAGTTGCGCAAACGGGCGCTCGTTGAATCGGCTGATCTGCTTTGTGTCGACGCAGCCCGCAATCCGTTGATCCAACAACAGCTCTCGTTTAAACCACCGCTCACAGCGAGCCGCATTGTGCTGCCGTCTGCCCGGGGCTAACGCTGCTCTTTTATTTTTTCGGTTTGCCACCACTACCCACCTTCATGCCGCACTCACCGTACTCACCGCCCCCGCTCGACGACATTCTTGAGCCCCTTGCCGCGCACTTCGGCACGATGGAAACATCGGTCTACCGTGGCGATACTCGCCTTGTCGTCCCCGAACAAGAGTCGCTTGAGGTACTCGAGTTTCTCAAAGACCGCGGCTTCGACCTGCTCGTCGATGTAACCTGCGTTGACTACCTTGAATACCGAGGTGCCAAGCACCGCTACGGGCTCGTCTACCTACTCGCCTCGACCACGACCAATCAGCGATTGACTGTGCGCGTGTATGTCGATGATCCGGCGCCAAGCATCCGCAGTGCCGTGCCGCTCTGGGAAGCAGCCAACTGGCTGGAACGCGAGGTTTGGGATCTGTTTGGCATCCACTTTGCAGGCCATCCCGACTTGCGACGGCTTGTCATGCCGGAGGAGTTTGTCGCCCACCCACTCCGCAAAGACTATCCCTTGCAGGGCCGCGGGGAACGCCACAATTTTCCGATCCTCACCCGACACGACGGCTGATGCTTTTTATTTTCCCCCTCGTACAAAACTCCACTCACTCCACTCACTCCACTCACTCCACTCACTCCACTCACTCCACTCACTCCACTCACTCCACTCACCGCTCAGTCACCGTTTTCCCCATGGCCACTGCCCCCCTCACTTCTCGAACTCTGCTGGATGCCGCTCAGCAGCAGGAGCGATCCGAAGACTATCTCTGGACGCTCAACTTCGGGCCGCAGCATCCGGCTACCCACACAACACTGCGGATCGTCCTTAAACTCGACGGCGAACGCGTTGTCGATGCATTGCCGGAGATGGGTTATCTCCACTCTGGTTTTGAAAAGCTCGGCGAGCACCTGACCTACAACCAGTATGTCACTGTCACCGACCGGATGAACTACATCTCGCCGATGGCCAACAACGTGGCATGGCACGGCGCTGTCGAAAAACTGCTGGGCATCGAATTGACGCCTCGCTGCCGCTCCATCCGCACGATTGTCGCGGAACTCGCTCGCCTCAGTGACCACCTACTCTCCAACGGCGCCGTCGGCCTCGACACCGGAGCATTTACATTTTTCCTCTACGCCTTTTATCAGCGGGAAGTGATTTACGACATTTTTGAAACGCTCTGCGGGGCTCGATTCACCAATAGCTACACGCGGGTCGGCGGAGTCTCGCACGATTTCACGCCGCTGGTGATCCAAAAAATCCGCGACTTCGTCAAAAATTTTCCGAAAACACTCCGGGACATGGAGCGGCTCCTGACTCGAAACCGCATCTTTGTCGACCGTACGCAAGGCGTGGGCGTGCTTTCCAAGGCCGAGGCGATCAATCGCGGTGCCACCGGGCCAGTGGCCAGGGCCAGCGGAGTGACTCGCGATTTGCGGAAAGACGAGCCTTATCTGGCCTATCAGGATTTTGACTTTCAAATCTGCTGCGCTTCCTCGGGCGACTGCTACGCCCGCTATCTGGTGCGGATGCAGGAGATGCGCGAGAGCCTCAAGATTGTCTCGCAGGCGATTGAAAATCTGCCGGCTGGCGAGGCCAATGTCGGCATCGACCAGCGGGCGGCTCTGCCGACCAAAAAACAGGTCTACTCCACGATCGAAGGTACGATTTCTCACTTCGAATTGTCGATGAGCAACCGTGGCTTTGAAGTCCCCCACGAGGAGTCGTATGCTGCGATCGAGGCGCCCAACGGGGAGCTTGGTTTTTACATCGTTGGGGACGGCAGCGAGTCGGCCTATCGGGCCAGGTGCCGTCCGCCATCGGTGCTCCACTTTGCTCTCTTTCCCCACCTGATCCGCGGCCACACGCTCTCCGATGTGGTGGCCGTGCTGGGCAGTCTCAACATTATCGCTGCGGAGCTCGACCGCTGACCATGATCGCATCCAACCGCAATCCTAACCGCATTCTCACCGATCCGATGCTTGAAAAGATCGAGGCACTCGCGCCCCGTTACCCCAATCGTCGCGCGTTGACACTACCGGCCTTGCACATTGTCAACGACGTCTTGCGGCATGTGCCGTTGGAGGCCGTGGCAGAAGTCGCGGCGGTGCTGGGGCTGGCGCCAGCCGATGTGCAAGATACGCTTTCCTTCTACGGATTCTTCCATCAAGAGCAGCCGGCTGGCCGGGTGCGGGCCTGGGTTTGCCGCTCGATCTCCTGCGCCCTGCGAGGCGGCGAGGAGGTGCTTGAAACGATCTGCCATGCGGCTGGGATTCAGCCCGGCGGCACCACTGCCGATGGATCGATCACCATCGAATCGGCCGAGTGCTTGGGGGCCTGCGACTTTGCCCCCTGCATGCTCGCCAATAAAGATCTCCACAAAAATCTGACGCCCGAAACAGCCGTTGCTTTTCTCCAAAGCGTGCGAGGGAGGCCCGAGTAAATCGGCCCTGAGTCATTCGCTTATGCAAACCTTTAAACCCGTTTTGCTTGAGGCCGTTGGCATTCCCGACGGCTACACACTGGCCAGCTACAAGTCGCGGGGCGGCTACGCGCCGCTGGAAAGAATTCTGGCCCAGAAAAAGCCCTTGGATGTAGTCGATATGGTGAAGGCCTCTGGGCTCCGCGGTCGCGGCGGCGCAGGCTTTTCCACTGGCCTGAAGTGGACATTTTTGCCCAAGGATCACCCCGGTCCGATCTATCTGTGCATCAATGCCGACGAAAGCGAACCGGGCACATTTAACAACCGCATCCTGATGGAAGACGACCCGCACCAAATGATCGAGGGCACGATCCTCTCGGCCTTTGCCACGCGGGCCTCCACGGCCTACATCTATCTGCGATACGAATATCCCCAGAGCTGGGATCGGTTGCAGGGGGCGATTGACGAAGCCTATGCGGCCGGCTATTTGGGCAACAACATTCGTGGCAGCGGGTTTTCGCTCAACATCTATCTGCACCGAGGTGCGGCTGCCTACATCTGCGGAGAGGAAACAGGCTTGATCGAGAGCCTTGAAGGCAAACGCGCCTGGCCACGCATCAAGCCACCGTTTCCAGCCGTTGAAGGGCTCTTTCAAAAGCCGACTGTTGTCAACAATGTGGAGACGATGGCCTGTGTTGCCCAGATAGCGAGGCGGGGCGTCGACTGGTTTCGTTCAATCGGTGTGCCCAGCGATCCAAATAATCCTCGCGATCCCGGCAGCTACGGCCCCAAGCTCTACTGCCTGTCTGGCCACGTCGAAAAGCCCGGCTGCTATGAGGCCCCCTTGGGGCTCACTGTGAGGCAACTGATAGACCACTTCGGTGGCGGTGTCTGGAAGGGTCGCAAAGCGAAGGCCGCGATCCCGGGCGGCATTTCGATGGGCCTGTTCACGGAAGCCGAATTCGACACGCCGCTGGACTTTGCCGGTCCGGGCCGGGTCGGCTGCCTCGGGCTGGGCACTGCGGCGGTGGTGGTGCTCGACGAGACGGTGAGCATGGTCGACTTCCTGCACAACTCCTGTCGATTTTTTGCCCACGAATCGTGCGGGCAGTGCACGCCCTGCCGCGAAGGCACAAGCTGGTCACTGCGGCTCCTGGAACGGATCAAGGCGGGTAAAGGGCGGCTCAAAGATCTGGAGCTGCTTCTCGAAATTGGCAACACGATGGGTATGATGCCCGGCTCCACAATCTGCGGACTCGCCGACGGCGCAGCGTGGCCGATCAAAAATGCCATTCAAAAATTTCGCAGCGAATTTGAAGACTTCATCCGAAAAACGAATCCCCTTGGCTGGATGGTCACCGACCCTGTTCCGGCACTGCAGATCATCAGTGCCCACTAAAACCGTCGATTCAAAAGAGTGTCTCAAAAAACGACTCGAAACCCATGCCCACAGTTTTTGTTGACGGAAAAGAGATTGAGATAGGTGCCGACCAACGGCTCAATTGCATTGAGGCCGCGCGCCTCGCTGGTGCCGAGATCCCACACTACTGCTGGCATCCGGGCCTCTCGGTCGTGGCAAGTTGTCGGATGTGCCTGATCGAAACCGGCAGTCGGGATGCCGCCACGGGGAAGGTTTCGATGGTGCCCAAGCTCGTTCCGGCCTGCCAGACACCGGTCAAGGACGGCACTGTGATCGTCACCGAAAGTGCGCTCGTCAAAGAGAGCCGGGCTCGCGTCGAGGAAGCCCTCCTCATCGACCATCCAATCGACTGCCCGATCTGTGACAAAGCTGGCGAGTGCCTGCTGCAAGACTACCACTTCCAACACGGCCAAGCGGAGCGGAGGGCCGACATTCATCCGTTCACCAGTCGCCGCCGCGATGTGGGACCGACCGTTACTCTGTTTGTTGACCGCTGCGTGATGTGCACTCGCTGCGTGAGATTTGCCCGCGAAGTCTCCGGCACCAGCGAACTGATGGTGATCAACCGCGGTACCAAGGAAGAGATCGACTTTTTTCCAGGCCATCCGCTCGCCAACAAACTCTCTGGCAATGTCGTCGATCTGTGTCCTGTAGGGGCGCTGGGCGACAAGGATTTTCTCTACCAGCAACGCGTCTGGTTTTTAAAGCGCGAGGATAATGTCTGCGGCGGCTGTGCGACCGGCTGTTCGATTCACACCGAACACAATCAAGACACGGTCTACCGGCTCAAGCCCCGCGAGAATGCCCATGTCAACAAATGGTGGATCTGCGACGAGGGCCGCTACGGCTGGCACCACCTCCACGATCAGTCTCGATTGCTCGAAGCAACTCGTCGACTGCCCGCCAACGGCAAGGCTCTGGCTGAATCGGTTGTGATCGAATGGGCCGAGGTCGTGACGCGATTGCGCAGCGATCTGAAATCGGCCAATCGACTGGCCGTAGCTGTATCACCCATGCTGACAGTCGAAGAAGCCTGGATGCTCTGCGCAATCGCGAGGTCGATTGATCCGCAGGCTTTTCTGGCCGTGGGCTATATCCCCGAGACCGAGGCCGACGAATCTTTCCCGGGTGGCTTTACGATTCGCGCTGAAAAATGTCCCAATCGCCTAGGTGTCGAGGCCGTCATCGCTGCCTTTGACGCATCGGTCCACCACTGGGAAGACCTGCTCGTGCATGTGGCAGCGGGCAACGCCTCCGCGGCCTGGATCACCGCCGCCTACCCCAGCAGTTCAGCTGTCCAGCCTTGGATCGATGCAAAAACAGCCGCTCTTTTTTCTGGCCTTGAGTGTTTGGTGGTGCAAGATTTTTTCAACTCTCCTCTGGCCGATCTCGCCGTCTGGCGACTGCCAGCGGCGGGTTTTGCCGAGCGGGCCGGCACCTGGGTCAATGCCGCACACCGCGCCCAGAGCTTTGGGCAGGCGATCCGTCCTCCGGCGGGCGTCTGGCCAGAGGGCCGTTTGTTTTGGAATATGCTGGGCCGCCGTGGCCTCTACGATCCGATAGCCGTTCGCCAGCAGATTGCCGAATCGTCGGCGACATTTGCCGCCCTTGCCGGTGAAATGCCCGCCACCGGCGTCGACCTCCGTCTCCCCCAACTCGCCTGATAGATTTTTTACCGCTCCACGTCCAGGCTGCAAAACTTGAACTTGGGTTTTTTACCCTGAGTCGCTCTTCATGACCTCGCTTCTTCCCTCACTCACCGTACTGGCCGCGCTTGTCAAAATTGGCTTGCTCGTTGGCGGCCTGATGACTGCAGCGGCCTATCTGGTCTTGCTGGAACGCTGGATCGCGGCCTGGGTGCAGGATAGGCGTGGCCCTAATCGCGTTGGTATTCCACTGACAAAGATTCGGTTGTTTGGCCTAGGGCAGCCGCTTGCCGATGGTCTCAAAATTATTCTCAAAGAAGACTTTACGCCCAGCCATGTCGATAAGGTGCTCTACACAGCAGCACCACTTTTAATTCTGGCTACATCGCTGGCAATCTTTGCGGCCATTCCGTTTGGCAGCGTATTGCCGCCGCTGAATATCCCCGGCCTGCCCGACCCGGTTCCCTTTCTGGTAGCGCCTGGTCTCGATGTCGGCGTGCTCTGGGTGTTTGCACTCTCCAGCATCGCTGTCTATGGCGTGCTCCTTGGCGGCTGGGCGAGCAACAATAAATATGGCTTTCTGGGTGGCCTTCGCAGCAGTGCGCAGCTTGTGGCTTACGAGATTCCGCTGGGACTGGGATTGCTCGGCGTCGTGCTGGCCGCCGGCTCGCTCAAACTTGATGTGATCATGAATGCGCAGGCCCAGAGTGGCATCTGGTATGCGTTTTCCCAGCCGCTGGGCTTTCTCGTCTTTGTAGTGGCCAGCTTTGCTGAAGCGGCCCGACTGCCGTTTGACTTGCCGGAGGCCGAGCAAGAATTGGTCGGCGGCTACCACACAGAGTATTCGGGCATCCGCCTCCTGCTTTTTTTAGTCTCTGAGTTTTTGCACATGATCACGGCGGCGTTTTTGATCGTGATCATGTTTCTGGGCGGTTGGCACCTGTGGGGCGTGACTGGCTCTGGTCAGGAAGTGACCTGGCTGGGGGCGCTGGTTCGCTTCGCTGTGCTGAATACAAAAATCCTGGGCGTGATTGTTTTCTTTATGCTGGTGCGTTGGAGCTGGCCTCGATTTCGCTTTGATCAATTGATGAACCTGGCTTGGAAAGTGATGCTGCCACTGGGAATCGCCAATCTCGTCGTCGTAGCAACCGTCGAGGAATTTCGGCCGCAGTTGCTGGCCGTGCTCGGCCCTTGGGCACAGGCCGCTGCAATTGCGGCGCCGTGGGCGGTCTTTTTTATCGGTTGGATCGGTGCTGGCCTGCTGACTCCTTCCCGCACCGACAACCGACCGATCCTCACGCGTGGATCGCTGGAAGGCGACCAAGGCCTCTTGGAACGCGATTCGTATAGGCCACAACAACGACCTGCATCGCCAGAACTGATGGAAACCCGATGAAACCAACCGATCCTGCCATCACATGGCTCGAAGAAAAACCGCTGGGCCTTGCCGAGCGGCTCTATCTGCCGCTCTTTTTGCAGGGCCTTACAACCACGGCCAGGCATATGGTGAGCCCGAAGGTCACTGTGAATTTTCCCGAACAGCGGCCGACTCTGGGCAACCCGCTGATTTATCGCGGAGTCCACCGGCTCAATCGCGATGAAGACGGTCGCGTCAAATGCGTGGCCTGTTTTCTCTGCGCCACCGCCTGCCCTGCCCACTGCATCGACATCGTGGCCACGGAAAGCCCTTGGCCTGATCGCGAAAAATATCCCGAGAGCTTTGCGATTGATGAACTCCGCTGCATCTTCTGCGGAATGTGCGAGGAGGCCTGCCCGGTGGACGCGATCGAACTCACCAGCCTGCTCGATCTCACGGGCAAGAGCCGCGAGGAGATGATCTTCGACAAGGAAAAATTGCTCAGCGTCTATGACATGACAAAGGACAGCGAGCCGATGAAGTCGGCGTCACCAGAACATAGCGTGGCAGAGTCTGTCGGAGGTTCGCTTTGAATCTTGCCCTATTTTCCCCTGGGCTCTTGCTAGCTATCGCCGTCACTCTGACGGCTTTGAGCCTCTGGCTGCTCTTGCCCAGAGGCAGCGAGAGCCGCCCTGTCTGGTGGCTGGGTTGGCTTTTGGGCGCCGTCGCACTGGCTGGTTTTGTGTGTGCTGGAAAGCGACTGGGCGGCATCGGCGAGGAGGCTGTTTTTCTCACCGTCTCGCTGGTAACAATTGTCTCGGGCACGGCCACGATCGTGTCGCGATCGCCGGTCTATTCGGCGATCTGGTTTGCACTCACGCTGGCGGGTGTGGCCGGCGTGCTCTTGGTGCTGGGGGCACAGTTTTTGGGCGTGGCGACCATCGTTGTTTATGCGGGTGCCATTCTTGTGATGTTTCTCTTTGTGCTGATGCTGGCACAGCCATCGGGGCTGGCATCCTACGATCGGGTCTCGAGCGAACCCTTACTCTCAGCCGTGGCTGGTGCTGTGCTCTTGGGCCTTTTGACGCTCTCGATAGGCAGGCTGTCGGTCGGGCCAGCAACGCCCGAGGCTCTCGCTCTTGCCAGTGTGGCTAGCGATTCGCCTACCGCACCCGCTGGTGCCGCTGCGATTGACTCGCTTGAGGAAAATCATGTTGCCCGTCTGGGCGGCGAACTTTTTGGCCGCCACCTCCTGGCCGTGGAGGCCGCTGGTGTGCTTTTGCTTGTGGCCTTGATCGGATCGATTGCGATTGTCTCGCGAGGCGAGCCTGATGCCACTGACAATCGACTCGCCTTGCCGCCAGCAACGGCTACAAAACAGCCGCAGGGGGTCCCCCGATGACGCCTCTGCCGCTGCTCCAAAACGCCTTAACCGTCGGGGCGATCCTCTTTGCGCTGGGCCTTGTGGGAATTCTCACTCGCCGCAATCTGATC
>Ga0335396_10004188_pt1 | contig 15839 bp, 12 predicted proteins | sample FRY02_FD_205743 | JGI IMG/M metagenome (GOLD analysis project Ga0335396, IMG submission 205743) | Freshwater microbial communities from Lake Fryxell liftoff mats and glacier meltwater in Antarctica - FRY-02 (spades assembly) (version 2) | ecosystem: Environmental > Aquatic > Freshwater > Ice >... | reverse complement strand
TGAAAATGGTCTTCCTATTTTGGAAAAGGAGGACGATCAACTTTGACTTAGGAGGGGGTTCAATTTTACCTTGCGGGGGTGGTACACTTTGATAAGAATGAGTGGTACACTTTCATGAGAATATCTACAATATCTTCAATGTCACAAACTTTTACGCTTGTGCATTCAAACTTATCTGTATTAAAAATAGCTAAATTATAGCCATCAGAATATAGTGAACTTTGAAATTCAACCCCATCAAATCCCATTGATTTAATAAACTCACATAAATACTGTGTAGGGAGATAATCAAGTTCATTGTCGCTTCTTCTTCGCGGACGAGAAAGTTCTTTTTCTAATTTTTTTATAAAAGGTAAGTGTATTAAAAAATCCTCTAATAAATCTCTTTCTGCTAATAGTATTGGATCGTAAGTATTACCTCTAAGATTTATTACTTTAATATTCTCTTTCAACCTGAATTCGCCAATTGTAACAAAATCATATAAAGATGCTCTTGCCTCGTATAATGTAGTTTTTAATTGGTCAGCAATATATAAATATGATATTCCTGTGGGGTTTGCTCTACCTGCTTTTGCTTTTTCGGCAGGAGGATTATACATTTCATTTATTGTAAACCCTTGTTGGTTAGATATTCTTGCTCTATAAAAAAATTTACCTTTTATTATTTCTTTATCGTATCTATCCCCTAACAAATCTTTTAATTTAGTTAGGTCTAAAGCATTTTTTATATGAAATCTATTAGTCGATTTTATTTCTTCTGCAAAATTTTCCCAAGAAATTTGTAGCGGTTTAATTTTCTCATGGTTATTGTTGTCATGTAAACAAGTTAAAATAACTTTGCTTTCAAATAATATTTTATACGACTCAAATTCATCTGCTATTAAGGCTTCAAGAAGTGGCTTTGTTCTATTTAAAAGCCTCTCTGAAAATATTTTATCTTGAAAATGATTTTCTAATTCTACTTCAATCAAATTACCTATTTCTTCGTTTACACTAAATAAATCTAATATAGGCTGGAAAAATAAAGATAATTCAACAGGATTATAAATTGGAACATTTTTCGAATCACAATAATTACAATCGCCTTTAGCCGAGTTACTATTAATTATATTTTTTAAATAGCTATTTGAAAAGCATTCAGAACAACAATTCATTTATATCAATTTTAATACAAGTTCAATATGATGCATTATCGATAATTTTTTGATACTACCCAAGCCTGGAAAATGCCCCGTAGTATAAAGCTCTCTAAATTCTGTAATACCTATAGAAGTTTGATTGTGGTTATTACACCAACTTATTAACTTTGCTAATGCTTCTGCGAACTTTCCTGCAATATCGGCTCTGTCATCATTTGAGTTTGATACAAAATGTTTAATCCTTATTTTTTTACTGTCTTCATATGATAAATGAATTGCGACTGCGAAAGGCAACATCCCACTTTCAGAATACTTATCTCCTATTGTTAAATAATCAGAAAACCCCTTGAAGTTATCCTGAGCATAAAATAAATGTTCTTCAGTAAATGGGCTGCTTTCTGTTTGGAGATAGTCAGAGTTTTTTTGCTGAGCTTCAAATGGGTCGTCTAAGCCAACGATTGTTTTTGGATTGAAATTTCTATAATATCGTCTGCTTGTTTTATTAAAATCAATAATATTATTAACAACAGGAAAGAATTTTTCATATTCTGAAACGATTTCAGAAATATTATCAATTACGCTATTATGAATTAACGAAATACCCCCAACAACTATTTGACTTTCTTTAATAAGCGCAATAATTTTTTCATGTTTTGTGTTTTCCTGAATAATTATTGCTATTTGATAATTAGTATAACCTAATAGACTAGAATGCAATATACTTAAAATTTCTTTAACTGCATTTATTAAATCTCCTACTTGTGGATTAATAATAATATTAAAATTGATATTCTTCGTTTTAAAATCAAGTAATGCCTTTTTAAATGTACTAGATTTTTTTACTGGTTCAATGATTGGAGATATTTTCGCAGTATTCTGCGACATTAATCCGTTAATCTCTCTTAAAGCTATTAATTCAAATTGCTTGCCTCTTAAATATGGGAAATACATTATATGGCTGTGTTTAAAAAGTTATAAAAGTTGGCATATTCGTTTTCTGAAAAATTAAGCGTATAACAAATATGTTTTAATTCATACGGTGTATCTTCCGACTTGAATAAATCCGGGCATTTAAGTTTTCTTTCTTTTAGTTTATTACAGACTAATGGTTGAAACTCTGAAATGTCAATTGCTTTAGATAACTCTAGACATTCTTTAAATATTAATGTATTTGGAACGTCTGGTATAAAACCAAACTTGTCATTAATAATTTCCAAATATTCATTTTTACGTAATGTTTTAAAGATGGTTAAATGATTAAAATGTTCTAAATTATTATAAGCCGATTTAAGTTTTTTAAATGTATTTTTATTGGTAAATTCAAAAATGCCAATATTGGAATCAGCATATTTAGACATTATTTTATCTGAATGCCTAGAGCTAGTTACAATATAAACTTTATTAGCAAACTGAACATAATCATTAAGTTGCTTATCTAGCTTCTCTAAGCTGTCCAAATCTGTTTTAATTTCATAAATACGAACTTCTCCGTTTAATAAAATAAAATCTGCAATTGAAGTCCCGATTGCAAATTCGTTTAATACAGTAGATGTATTTAAACTATATTTTTTAATTAGTAACTCATTTAATAAAGCATTTTTATAAAAATATTCGCTTTTATACTTCGTTTGTAATTCTGAATAAAGGAAACTAAAAATTTTGTTGTATGTAGATGAGTTTGAAAAATGCTTCTTTATTTTTTTTCTAACATACTTTTGGTCATCATTTCGTATGATTTTACTAAAATGAGATGCTGAAAAAAGCTGTGATAAGCTTCTTAGAGTGTCTATATTTTCATTTGCAATAATCATCAATACAAAAGTAGTTAATTTATTTTATTGTTTTTTTTGAAGGAAAGGCATTTTGGTAGACTTTTCACTAGTTCGCTGTTAATTTCAAGCCCTAATCTAGCCTAATTTTATCAATTTCTTTCATCAATCTATCTGTTTCCGACAAAGCCACGATAATTTTCTGATAGTGTAAAATATCATCAAACTCTAACTTTCTTTCTTTACGGTCTTTGAGCCATTTTTGTGCTGGTTGATAACCACCAATGTAAAAGTCCCAAGCTACTTGCGGAACATTGTCGAAATACTGTGTGTCGTTGACGTAAACTTTTCCGTCTTGATATTTAGGTTTGCTAACTACATTGTCTCCATCTTCTGGATATTGCGTAATGTATTTTTCTACAATTGGACTTTCTAATAAATGTATTTGCCTGATTTCTCCGCCTAACTTTACCAATTGCCAAAATGTGGTTGCGTCTTTTGGATAGGGTACTCTTGGGAAATCTATTTTCAAAAACTCTTTGTATTTCTCCCGATACGTTGGCGAATGTAATACGGCATAGATGTAGTCTAAAATGTCAATTGGTGCAAAGCTGTCTTTGGTTGATTCTTTTTCGTTGGTAAAGTTCAGTCCCAATTTATCATCAATTTGCTTTACTATTTCTGTGTTAAGGTTTGGCGTTCTTTCTGCTGTTTGCCCGATGGATTGTTGACCGTTGATTTCGGGATAGAGATAGAGAGGGAAATAATTGCCAGAACCGTATCTGCCTGCTGTACCAGTTAAGTTAAATTCTCCTATAAGTTTTGAAATAAATACATACTGCCAATTACCAACGCATTGTCTTGCAATTACTAAACCGATATTTTTACCATTAAAGAAATGTTGCATTGATTTTTCTCTTGCTCGTTCAATCAACTTTACATCATAGTATATATATTTATTGTCAAAAGGTCGATAAGAAATTGCTTTTATAATACTTTCATCTGGTTGAATTACGTAATATTCTCCAACATTTCTAACTAGCTCTTTTTTACTCTCATTTATTAAAATTGCATCTTTAGAAGTTACGATACCAACATTATTAGCTGTAAATATTTCATTTACTTTAAATCCCTTTTCATAAACTTTCTGCTCGTCAAAATCTTTATTTACAAAAAAATAGTTTGGAGCAATATTTTGAAGTTCCTTATATTCAATGGTTGCAAGTGTTTTTTCAGAAAGAAAGTCATACTTTAATTCTCTTTTACCAAATAAATCAAAGTGAAATACTTTCCCTAATTCATTTGTTTTTTTCTTTCCAGTTTTGATGAAAACATTAATCGAAACACCCTGCATAATGTCAAATACATTTACATCGGCACTTCCATCTGGTGCGGTTTCATTTTTTTTACTATTACCGTGTAAATCAAGAATATATATTTTGTCGAATGTTTTTAGCAAGTTCCATCGCATACCCCTGAAAGTGGGATTATCTAAAAAGCTATGAGGATTTATAAATGCTAAAATACCACTGCCGTTTTTTTCGATGTAATGTTGACCATAACGGATAAATTTGTTTTCATCGGCATTTATCCATTTCGGGTTTCGTTCTTTCAGTTTTTCTTTTCCGCCTGGTTCTTTTTTGTAATCTTCCATAAGGCTCATAATCCATTCGCCTTTGTTGGCACTTTCTCCGCTGTATGGTGGATTTCCAATTACACACATTACTGGTGTATCTCTTTTTATGTGATTGGCTTCGTTGGCTTCTGTACTTAACCAATTCGCAAAAAGAGTTCCAGTGTCTTGGTGATGTTCTTCTAAACTGTTGGTAAGATAAACTCTAAACCTTTGGTTAGTTGTTGGTTTGTAACCTGTTTCAGTTAAAAGCAAATCCAATTTAAGATGTGCCATTGCATAACTTGCCATCAACAACTCAAATCCATTTAGGCGAGGCAATAAATGTGTTTCTACATAATTGCTCCAAATTCCTTTTTGTCCTTCAAATTTTTTATGAATATGTTTTATTACTTCGGCTAAAAAAGTTCCTGTGCCTGTGGCTGGGTCAAGTATTTGCACCTTGTGAACTTCCTGTTCTGTTTTTTTACCTTGTACGTCAACTTTTATTTTCGTTTTACTATTGTCTGCAAGTCCGTTTGGTAAATCAAATTCGGTTTTTAGAATATCATCAACTGCACGAACAATAAAATTTACAACTGGTGCAGGTGTGTACCACACGCCACGAGCCTTTCGTAGTTTCGGGTCGTACTCACTTAAAAATGTTTCGTAAAAATGGATGATTGGGTCTTCCATTTTTGTTGACTTTCCGTAATTTTTTAAAATTTCTTCAACATTACACGCTAAAAATATTTCTATCAAACTATCTACAATCCATTTGATGCGGTCGTCAAGGTCAGGTCCAGCAATGTAACCAAACAGTTTGCGTAAAAAAGGATTTGATTTTGGAATTAATTCTGCCGCTTCTTGTCGGCTAAAAGTTGGCAATGTCGGGTCATGTAAACGAGCCGCAAACATACCGTAAGAAATGGTTTGAGCATATACATCAGCAAATCCTTTAGGCGTAATATCGTGAATAAGAATTTGCTTAAAGGCATTCATTTGGTCTTTAAGGGTGCTGTCCTCATTTTGAGTTTCGTCACTCGTCAAAGCCTTTTCAATAACATCAGAAAGAAGGCGGGCTTTGCCCGCCATCATTTCTGCCAGTTTTTTTGAACTTTTTATTGTCTGCCCAATGTGGGAGCAAAAGTCCTTTATTAAATTAGTGAAAGTTGCAAAGTTGTTAGGCAACGGAACGATAGTTCCGTTTTGTATTTCAGCAATTGCAATTTTTGTAATAAAAATTCCGTCAATGTATAAATGGAAGTCTATATAGTCGGTGAAAATCAAGTTGTTCAACGAAGCTTTGTAACGGTCGAACTGTTCTTTGTTTCCCGTTTTCTTTGCTCCTTCAAGGTCTTTGTCGCCAATGTCCTTTGCTTCAATAAAACCTACTGGAATTTCCTTTTTGGTCAGGATGTAGTCGGGTGCTCCGCAAGATTGTCTTTTGGGTTCATTGGTCGCCCTGATGTCAGGCACTAAACTTTCTAAAAGTTGTTGCAGGTCGCCACGAAAAGTGTGCTCGGTCGCATTACCAAGTTTGTATCGTTTATTTATATTGTCAATGTATTGGTCTAATGTCATTTATTCTGTTCTCAAAGTTTTAAGTCCAAAGTTAGTTTTTTCTGTCGGTGCGTTGGCAAAAAATGGCTCTTGTGGTTTTTCAGCGCTGGCTTGAGTGTCGGCAAAAACCAAATGTGCCATTTGTGCGGTTGGCTGTCTTTTTACAATGAGGCATAACGATAAGTTAACGTCTCTTAATTTACCAGCAAAATCCTAAAGATGCTTAAATGCTTCAGCATGCAGTTTCAAAATATACTTCACATTAAACTTTGTCCTGCTAGTTAATTTTTCTGCTAGATAAATTTCAGCTCTTAGAAAGCCTTCGAATTCGGCTTCATTAATTTCCTTTTCTGTTTTCAGACCTAATTTATTAGGCAAGATTTCCCCTTGATTATTCGAAGCCTGATATTTCATTAAAACAAATATATACTAATTGCTGACGATTAAAAAAGAATGAAATCGTGGAACACAATCCTAGTATCTCTTGTCTAAGATTGATATCCTGCAAGGATAATCACTTATTAAAGGAACTCCAAAAGATCACTATCAAGTATTCGCTTTAAAGATTTTATTGAGCCATTTGAGCATGGAGAAGGCCATGGCGGTGGCGACAAGGAGCAGGAAGCAATTGAGCATAAAGAACTCGGTTTTGTCCTCGTATTTGTCCCACATGCTTGCGAGCACTCCGCTGAGTTTGTTGCCGATGGAGGTGCTGAGAAACCATCCGCCCATCATTAAGGCTGTAATACGGGGCGGACTCAACTTAGAGACCAAACTTAATCCCATAGGACTCAAAAACAATTCGCCGATGGTGATAACACCATAACAGGCGATGAGCCACCATACACTTACTTTTTCTGTACCATTGGCTCCGGCTTTCACGGCGGCAATCATGACTAAGGCCGATAATGCAGAGATGAATAATCCGAATGCAATTTTCGCCGGAGTACTTGGCTCCTTTTTTCTTCCTCGTAAAAAGGTAAAAAAAGCAACGACTAAAGGAGTTAAAATTATTACCCAACCCGGATTAATCGACTGACTTAAATTCGTTGACCATACACTGATGCTACCATTCTCTTCAGGCAATTTGGAGATGTGCTCGTTGCGGAAATAAGCAGGATAATTCCATTCTTTTAATACCACACCATCTTCTTTTTTAAGACGGAAATATTCATCGTATAAAGGCACAGAATCCTTAGCGTAGACTAAAGGCTTCGCCTGTTTCAAACTAGTAAAAACTTGCTCTGTGGTGCCCGTTAAAGCACGATCGGTATAACGATCTGCCCAGGTATTGAGCGCAGATCCGTTTTGTTTAAAGACCGCCCAGAATAAGATGACCACTGCGAAAATGGCGAGCATAGCTGCTATAGGACCTTTTTCTGCTTTGGATGCCGTGAAATAAATATTTGCGTAAAAATAAATAACGGGAATACAACTTAAGATGAATGCATCGGTACTGTCGCTTCCGAAAATATTACCGGGAATCATCCAACCAATGATTCCAAAAACTACGGCAGGTACTAAGATCAATCCTACAATTTTCATCATCGGCATATCACCCTGCTGAAAACCTTTTTTCTGATCGTAACCTTCGAAATGTTTCTTCCCCGACATAAAAACGAAGAGTCCGATGAACATTCCAATTCCTGCAGCCATAAAAGCCCATCCCCAGCCTAACATAATTTGCAATGCGGCGCCGAAGAAATTACAGATAAAGGCACCGATATTAATACCCATGTAAAAAATATTATAGCCTTCGTCTTTGTGCTCGCGGTATTTATCTGTCCCGTATAAATTACCAAGTAGTGTTGAAATATTCGGCTTAAAAAATCCATTTCCGAAAATCACCAAACTCATCCCAAGGTACAAGAAGGTGATGCTGTGAATTCCCATCAAACAGTAACCGGCGCCCATCATAATGCCTCCCATAATCACCGATTTTGAATAACCCAAATAGCGATCTGCTATGAGTCCGCCTAGGAAGGGCGTTAAGAAAACCAATGCGATGAAAGTACCGTAGAGATCCGATGCTTCGGCTTCTGTCATGGCGAATCCTTCCTTTACATCTTTCAAATACAAAGTAAAAATTCCGATCATTAAATAATAACCGAAACGTTCCCACATTTCTGAGAAGAATAAATAAGGTAAACCGGAAGGATGTTTTTTCATCATAATACGTCGTTCTTTTCTGAATGACGAATATAGGTAATTTGAAAATGATTTGATTTGAAGCTTTGAAGATTTGAAGATTTGAAATGGGTCAATTTGAAGATTTGTTTGCTCTGCTTCCACTGCTTGCCCAGAGCTTGTTCGATAGGCTATCGGACGAAGGGGGCCTATCGAAGGGAGCGTAGCCGAAGGAAAAATGATTCAATTGCGAAGCCAAACGATATAAAGCAAGGATAATTTTATATTTCCGAATTTAAAATGCTCACCATTTCACGCAAAGTCCGATAGCAATATGACTTTGCGTGAAAAAAAAATCATGTTCTAATGTCGATATATTTTCATATTTAGCAATAAAATCACAGCACTTGCTTCGCTTTTTCCAATGCAACACTTAATCCATTGGAATTTTTCCCTCCTGCGGTTGCGTAGAAGGGTTGGCCCCCGCCGCCGCCTTGAATTTCTTTGGCGAGGTTGCGAATGATGGTCATGGCATTGAGGCCTTTGTCGGCGACTAGATTATCGGAAAGGATCAATGATAAATGCGGCTTGCCATCAACGTTAGTGCAAAGAAAACAGTATAAATTATCAATTTGATTTTTTAGTTCGAAAGAAATATTTTTAATGGCATCGGCATCGAGGTCGACTTGTTCGATGATTCTGTTGATGCCTTCTTGCGCTGTTACTTTCGTGAGCAATTCTGCTTTTATCACTTGTGCTTTTTCGCCTTGGAAGACGGATAATTGTTTTTTTAAACTATCGTTGGCTTCCAATAAAGATTCTACACTTTTTACGATATCGCCGGGCTGTTTGACGAGATCACGAATTTTTTGCAATGCTTCTAATTTCTCATTCAAATAAAATTCTGCACCGTCGGCAGTGATGGCTTCCATTCTTCGTACACCGGCTGCAACGGCCGATTCGGAAGTAATTTTAAACAATCCAATTTCACCGCTTGCTTGCACATGTGTTCCACCACAAAGCTCGACCGAGAAATTTTTATCGAAAGTAATCACACGTACAAAATCGCCATACTTTTCGCCGAACAAAGCCATCGCACCACTTTGCTGTGCAATTTGAATGGGCACGTTGCGTTGCTCATTCAGGCTGATGTTTTCACGAATTTTTTTATTGACGATTTTCTCGATAGCACTCAATTCTTCCTCTGTTACTTTAGCAAAATGCGAGAAATCGAAACGCGTGTTGTGTTCATTTACCAATGATCCTTTTTGCGCTACGTGCGTGCCCAATACTTGACGAAGTGCAGCGTGCATTAGATGAGTAGCGCTATGATTTTTGGTAATGAGTGAGCGGCGATTAAAATCGACACAAGCTTTAAATGTTCCACTCACATCTGCAGGTAAAGCATCGCTAAAATGAATGATTAAATTATTTTCCTTTTGTGTATCATTGATTTCAATTTTTAAATTTTCCGACTGTAAAAATCCGGAATCGCCTACTTGTCCTCCGCTCTCTGCATAAAAAGGAGTACGGTTCAAAACAACTTGATACTGCTCCTTATTTCCTTTTTTGACCTTACGATAGCGCAAAATTTCCGCTTCACAAATCAGTTCATCATAACCTACAAATTCTACACTTTCTTCATCGCGAAGAATCGTCCAATCGTCGGTGCTAAGTGCAGTTGCTTTTCTCGAACGATTTTTTTGCTGCTCCATGCAAGCATTGAAACCATCCATGTCCACTTCCATATTTTTCTCACGCGCCATCAACTCTGTTAAGTCGATAGGAAATCCGTAAGTATCGTACAATTCAAAAGCAAAATCACCTGCTATTTTCTTCGTTTGCAATGCTTCAAACTTTTTAATTCCGGTATCCAAAGTGCGCAAAAAAGAAAGTTCTTCCTCTTGAATTACTCTTGCCACAAAATCTTTTTGCGCATTTAAATCAGGAAATACACTTTCAAACTGCTTGGAAATAATCTCAACCAACTTGTATAAAATGGGTTCTTTGATATTGAGAAAAGTAAAACAATAACGCAATGCTCTTCGCAAAATTCTACGAATCACATAACCTGCTTTATTGTTCGATGGTAATTGTCCATCGGCAATCGTAAAACTAATGGCACGAATATGATCGGCCACCACACGCATCGCGATATCTGTTTTCTCGGCGGCACCATATTTAATTCCGCAAGTGTTTTCGATAAAATTAATCGTTGGCATAAACACATCGGTATCATAATTCGAAATTTTTCCTTGCATCGCCATACACAAACGCTCAAAGCCCATTCCGGTATCTACATGTTTTGATGGTAGTGGCTCGAGGGAAGCATCTGCTTTACGATTGAATTCCATGAATACATTGTTCCAAATTTCAATCACCTGCGGATGACTTTCATTCACGAATTCTTTTCCATCTTTCAATTTACGATCTGCTTCACTTCGTAAATCGATATGTATTTCGGAGCAAGGACCACAAGGACCTGTTTCGCCCATCTCCCAAAAATTATCCTTTTTATTACCTCTTAAGATGCGATCTTCGGAAATCCATTTCTTCCAGAAGTCATAGGATTCCTGGTCGAAACCTAAATTCTCTTTTGCATCGCCTTCGAAAACCGTTACGTAAAGTCTATCTTTGGGAAGTCCGTACACTACAGTGAGTAATTCCCAGGCCCAAGCAATCGCATTTTCCTTAAAATAATCGCCAAAAGACCAGTTGCCCAACATTTCGAACATGGTATGATGGTAGGTATCCACACCTACTTCCTCGAGATCATTGTGCTTTCCACTCACGCGCAAGCATTTTTGAGTATTGGCAATGCGTTTAAATTTAGCCGGCTCATTGCCCAAGAAAATATCTTTAAACTGATTCATGCCAGCATTAGTGAACATAAGCGTAGGATCATTTTTTACTACAATGGGCGCAGATGGGACGATAGTATGTCCTTTAGAAGCGAAGAAATCGAGAAATGCTTGACGAATTTGAGAAGATGTCATTATTTATTACGTTACTAATAGAATTCTGTTATTTTTGTAAAGACCCGCAAAGTTAATTAAAAGCTATGGCCAAGACGAAGTATTATTTCAACACCGATTCTTTAAAATTTGAGCGTGTTGTAATCACATTTCGCAAAAAGTTTTTTAGGGTATTTGGTTGGCTTTCAACGGCTGCCGTTTTCGGATCGATTGTACTCTTGCTGGCCTATTCTTTTTTAGACTCACCAAAAGAGAAACAACTCAAGCGAGAATTGAGTGGAATGAATCTTCAATACGAGTTGTTGCAACAAAGAATGGATCTTGCCTCGGCGGTTTTGGAAGATTTACAAAAGCGCGATGATCAGGTGTATCGGGTAATTTTTGAAGCGGAGCCCATTCCTGCAGATGTGAGGGAAGCGGGATCAGGCGGTGTGAACCGATATAAAGATTTGGAAAATTTTAACAATGCCGAACTCATGGTCAACACGTCGAGAACCATGGACAAATTATATCGACAACTTTATATTCAGAGTAAATCCTACGACGAAGTTTTTGAGTTGGTCAAGAAAAAAGGTGAATTGTTAGCTTCCATTCCGGCGATACAACCCGTAACTAAAAGTGGCATTGCACGACTGGCATCAGGATTTGGGAGAAGGATTCATCCCATTTACAAAACCTATTTGATGCATGAAGGCATTGATTTTTCGGCGCCCATCGGCACAGAAATATACGCCACCGGAAACGGTACTATTTCCAAAGTGGAGTATAACGGCAGGGGCTATGGAAACAACGTTACCATCAATCACGGCATCGGTTATTACACTTTATACGGGCACATGAGTAAAGTGGCAGTACGCGCAGGACAAAAAGTAAAACGCGGCGACATCATCGGGTATGTGGGCAATACAGGATCTTCTACCGGTCCGCACGTGCATTACGAAGTGATTAAAAACGGGAAAAAAATTGACCCCATCAATTTCTTCTTTAACGATTTGACTGCTGCGGAATACGACAAAGTGAGAGAACTGGCATCGCAATCCAATCAAAGTTTCGACTAATAATTTTTTTTAAAAAATATAATCCATACAGCACATGGCACCCATCATGGACTTCGACAAGGAACCGGAAAAACTATACTTTCCAATTGGAGAAGTCGCGGAAATGTTTTCGGTGAATACTTCTTTGATTCGTTTTTGGGAGAAAGAATTTGATATTTTAAAACCCAAGAAAAACAAAAAAGGAAATCGGCTTTTTACTCCGGTTGATGTAGAAAACATACGTTTAATTTTTCATTTAGTAAAAGAAAAAGGCTACACCTTAGATGGAGCAAAAAAATTACTCGATAGCAAACGCGGGGAATTGGAAAAAGAGTTGGCATTAAAAACTTCCTTGTTGCAGATTAAGCAGTTTTTAGAGGAGTTGAAGAGTCAGCTATGATTGGGTTCTAAGTAAAAAAACAAGTCCCATGTTTCACGCAAAGGAACAAAGTTTTATATTCATTTTTAAATGGAAATTATAGCGAATAGATCAATGCTCGTACTTAATGAGGTCTCGGCAAGTTTCGCAAAGAGCTTTGTAATCATTACTGTTTATGTTTCTTAGATTGCAAATATTAAATGTTAGAATCCAAAAAGAACAGAAGACTTTGCTTCTTAGCGAGACCACATTAATTATAAAGATTTAAGCTAATATCTACAACTTCGATTTGGGATTAGCTTAAAAACTTTGCGTCCGATAGCTATCGGACTTTGCAGGATATAAAACAATTCATTACTCTTCCTCTTTTAAAAAATCAAATTACGACTTCGAATTCATTTTGAATGAAAAGGATTTGTGGATGACGAAGCTGAGGAGTCCGATGGAGATGGCGGAGACGGCGCGAGAGACGGTGGGGAACCAATCGAGTTGACGAATAAGAAAGCGCATGGCGATGTAATTCAGAATTAAAACGAAGATGGCAACAATTACATACCGGAAGAGTTGCTTGTAGGTAGCCAATTCCGATTCTTTGAAGACCAACATTTTTGTGATGGTAAAATTGGTGAGGAGTCCGATGGTGTAGCTTAACAACAAAGACGCCGAAGGAGCCGACACCACATACATTCCGAACAAATCGAAATCCAATTTTTTATATAGGTAATTATAGGCTAAGAAATACACCGTGATATCCACCCAAGTTGCTACCCCTGCTGAGATAAAATACTTAAATATTTTAGACTTCAGTAATTTCTTAAGCGTTTGTTGCATCCTTAAAAATATCGATGGTCTGCTAAATAATTTTTCACATAATCCTTCACACCATCTTCCAGAGAAGTAAAAGCTTTTGTATAACCCGTATCGATCAACTTCTGCATATTCGCTTCGGTGAAATACTGATATTTATCTCTGATATCGGCGGGGATATCGATAAAATTAATTTTCGTTTCCTTATGCAATGCTTTAAATGTGGCGGCGGCTAAATCATAAAACGAACGTGCGGAACCAGTTCCTAAATTATAAATCGAAGAAGGAACTTTATTTTTCATGAGGTACATACAAACTTCCACTACATCCTTCACATAAACGAAATCGCGCAATTGCCAACCATCTTTATATTCGGGACGATGCGAGCGAAATAATTTCACTTCGCCGGAATTATTAATTTGATTGAAGGCATGAAAAATTACAGAGGCCATTCTTGCTTTATGATATTCATTGGGACCATACACATTAAAAAACTTTAATCCTGCCCAAAAGGGAGGTTGCTTTTTTTGTTCCAAGACCCATAAATCGAATTGTTGTTTCGACCAGCCGTATGGATTCAATGGTAGCAGCTTCGGGAATTGTGCATGATCATCATCGTAACCAAACTCGCCTTCGCCATAGGTTGCTGCAGAGCTGGCGTACACGAAAGGGATGCCTGCATCCGAACAAATATTCCAAAGTTTTTGTGAATAGTGTAAATTCAATCGATCGAAAATAGCGACATCAAACTCTGTTGTATCGGTACGTGCGCCGATATGAAAAACGAATTTCACTTGCTTGCTATTATCCATCAACCATTCAGGAAAAACATCGCGATGAATTTCCTTCGCAATCAATTTTCCTTGCAAATTATTTTCTTTCGCTTCGTGACTAAAATCGTCCACTGCGATCACATCAGCAAAACCTTCCTGATTCAATCGGCTCACCAAACAACTTCCAATAAATCCGGCGGCGCCAGTAACTACAATCATTCTTTTATATTTAATCGTTAATAAAGATGGGCTCCATCACTTCGGGCAGCAAATTTAGTTGATGTCCATAATTCAGCAATAACTCAATTGCCTTTCGCCCTTCATTCCCCAAATCTATTGAAAATTGATTCACGTAAAGGTCGATATGCTTTTGTTGAACTTCGGCTGACAATTCCTGCGCGTGTTTTTGAATGTAGTCTCGAGAATCCTGTGGATGAGCAAAAGCCCAACGCACACTATCGGCGATTCCTTTTTGAACAAGTATTTTTAACTCCTCCGGCAAATCGCGACGTATTGCTATGCAGCCCAATGGAATAGGCATAGAAAATCTTTCTTCCCAGTTTTCTCCAAGATCTGCCAATTTCACTAAACCTTTTTGCTCGTAGGTAAATCGGCTTTCATGGATGATACAACCCAGATCAAAATTCCCTTGAATTACTTCTTCTTCAATATCAGAAAAAAGCACTTCCGTTTTATTTGTTAGTTCAGGGTAGAAAATGCTCAGTAGCAAATTCGCCGTCGTATATTTTCCGGGAATGGCTACTTTTAAATTTTCGGCATTCTTTAAATCAATTGCAGAATTCGCGACCACTAAAGGGCCACAATTCTGACCCAAGGCGGCACCTGAGGAAAGAATCTGGTAATTTTTTGAAACCGAAGCGAAAGCTGAAAAACTCAACTTGCTAATTTCCAATTCGGCGGATAATGCCTTGCGATTTAACTGTTCCACATCCAACAATTGAGACTCTAGATGATAGGGGAAATCAAAACGTTGATGTAAAATTGCATCAAAAATAAAAGTGTCGTTTGGACAAGGAGAGAAGCCTAATTTTAAAGAATTCATTTGTGCAAAGGTAATTGATGCCTACATAAAACATCTGAAATATTTTAACGTACTTTATAGCAGCAATCTTGAGCAATGGATCAATTAAAAAAGCCCCAAGGGGAAATCAAAATCAACCAATTGGGGAGAATTCTTTTCTATTTTAATGTAATAGCGGCATTGCTATTATTAACAGCTCAAGCATCATCGTCCATCAGCCCTGCGCATTTTTGGCCATTAGGAATCATTGCGAATTTATATCCTTTGTTTTTATTCATCAACATGCTCTTTATACTTTATTGGGGCTTTCGTCGACATCGACTAATTTTCGTGTCGGCATCCATCATTTTAATCGGCTACGATAAATGCACACTTTTGTATCAGCCTGCTCTTGCAAAGTTTGATGTGACCCCGCCGAAGAATTCATTTAAGGTAGTATCCTACAATGTTCGACTTTTTGATTTATACAACTGGACAGGAAATTTAAAAACAAGATCTAAAATTTTTGATTATTTAAAATCAGAGCATCCGGATATTGTTTGTTTCCAGGAATACTTCCACGATGATGTGGGAAATTTTCAAAACAATCAACCGATAAAAGATTTACTGAAATTGC
>Ga0335396_10004179_pt1 | contig 15876 bp, 18 predicted proteins | sample FRY02_FD_205743 | JGI IMG/M metagenome (GOLD analysis project Ga0335396, IMG submission 205743) | Freshwater microbial communities from Lake Fryxell liftoff mats and glacier meltwater in Antarctica - FRY-02 (spades assembly) (version 2) | ecosystem: Environmental > Aquatic > Freshwater > Ice >... | reverse complement strand
TTGCCCAAGCCAATTTGGTTATGGTATTTGCACCATTCATTGGTGCAGTATTGTAGCAGTTTGTATTTGTCAAAGTCAAGATCCATGGCACAAAGTTACGAATCATAAATTATATACCCAGTACCGAATATTAGTTTCCAAAACATAATCTAAGAGTGTGTTAAAAAAAATTTAACACAAAAAATTTAAACACACTATGGTAATTGAGGTAATAGAAATCATGGCTAGTTCTAAGACAAGTTGGGAGCATGCTGCGCAAGTAGCTGTATCTGAAGCTTCACGCTCAGTTCGCGAAATTAAGTCTGTCTACGTAAATAAAATGAGTGCCGTTGTGGACGAAGGAGAAATTACCGATTATCGGGTCAATTGTAAAATAAGCTTTGCCGTAGAATAACGTTCAGGATTCAGCCTTACCCAAAGGCAGAGTCCATGATTAACAACCTTTGGCATCGCATAGTCGGAACGACGGAATTACTCCGTCGTTCTTTTTGTTTAGTCCGCTGGCAGGCTCATTTGATACATCACTTTTTTAATCTGGCAGTTGGCCTCATGAATCAGGAAGGGGGAGGTTGTGAATGAAAACTACCATCCTCCTTAGGCTGGCTTTAAAAATTGGATATTTCTGAGTAGTAAATCCCCTCAGTTGGACTACATTTGTGCTTGGGTTTGACAAACCCAAGTTGGCCTACACCCGAAGATTACATCTAAACATCATAAAAATGAACGTAAACGTACACAAAGCCCATCCGTGGCACGGTATACCGATAGGAGATAAATCTCCCGAAATTGTGACCGCATTCATTGAAATCGTGCCTACCGATACCGTCAAATACGAAATTGACAAGCAAACTGGCTACCTCAAAATAGACCGTCCTCAAAAATACTCCAATATTGTTCCGGCGTTGTACGGGTTTATTCCTAAGACCTATTGCGGCGAAAAAATTGCACAACTGGCGCAGGAGCGCTCGGGCCGCGAAGTGTCGGAGGGTGATGGTGACCCGCTGGATATCTGCGTACTTTGTGAGAAAATTATCTCCCACGGTGATATCATCTGTGAAGCTCGCCCCATCGGTGGTATTCGCCTGATCGATAAAGGAGAAGCGGATGATAAGATTATTGCTGTTTTGAAAGGTGACGAAGTATACGGTACCTACAAAGACCTCAGTGAGTTGCCCGAGAACGTGGTGGAGCGTTTGAAGCACTATTTCCTGACGTACAAGAACCTACCCGGCGAACCGGCTCATATTGAAATCACCAATGTGTACGGTCGCGAGGAGGCTCACGAGGTCATTCGTACCTCAGTAGAAGACTACAAGCAGTCGTTCTATTGATCCGAGTCCGGATAGATAATTTTTCGTACCTTTATCCCTTGGAAATGTTACAGGAATCCGTTTCTGTAACATTTTATTTTTGGTAGTCAACCAATAATCAATAAAGAAAAGTAAGGTTCAGACAGAGAAACACAAACACTCTTTATCCTTACCCCTAATAACCTACTAGCTAATTACCTACCAAGTGAGTTACCAGAACGAAATAAAAAAGCGTCGTACGTTTGCCATCATTAGCCACCCCGATGCGGGAAAAACGACCCTAACCGAAAAGCTACTTCTCTTTGGGGGGGCTATTCAGACCGCCGGAGCTGTAAAGTCAAATAAAATCAAGAAAACAGCGACTTCCGACTTCATGGAAATCGAGAAGCAGCGGGGAATCTCGGTGGCCACCTCGGTAATGACTTTCGAATACAAAGATCTGCTGATCAATATTCTTGATACACCGGGTCACAAAGACTTCGCCGAAGATACTTACCGTACGCTCACGGCGGTAGATAGCGTAATTCTGGTGATCGACTGCGTGAAAGGGGTTGAGGAGCAAACCAAGCGTCTCATGGAAGTATGTCGGATGCGGAAAACTCCCGTGATTATTTTTATCAACAAACTCGATCGGGAAGGGCAAAGTCCGTTTGATTTGCTGGACGAGCTGGAAGAAAAACTTAAAATTCGGGTAAGACCACTTACGTGGCCCATCAACATGGGAGCAGGTTTTAAGGGAGTGTATAGCATGTATGAAAAGAAGCTATATTTCTTCCGGATTAACAAAACCAAAGTAGAGGAAGACGTCATTGAAATTGGTCTGGATGACGATAGCCTAGTCCAATTGCTAGGCGAGCGCGATGCGACTACTCTGTTGGAAGAAGTTGAGTTGATTGAGGGCGTGTATGATCCATTTTCGGAAGAAGCGTACGATGCCGGTGATCTTGCTCCGGTATTCTTTGGTAGCGCGATTAATAATTTCGGGGTAAAAGAATTATTGGATACGTTTTGCGAAATATCTCCTATTCCTCAACCCCGACCAACCGATGTACGTCCGGTGGATCCTAATGAATTAAAATTGAGCGGCTTCATTTTTAAGATTCACGCCAATCTTGATCCCCGTCATCGCGACCGAATTGCCTTTTTTCGGGTTTGTTCAGGAAAATTTGAACGTGGTAAGTTTTATCATCATGTTCGCCTTAACAAGGATCTTCGGTTTTCGAGTCCGTTCACCTTTATGGCCTCCGATAAGAGTATTTTGGAAGAAGGGTACCCTGGCGACGTAGTAGGACTTTACGATACGGGTAACTTCAAAATCGGTGATACACTGACCGAAGGAGAAGACCTCCAATTTTCGGGAATCCCCAGCTTTTCACCCGAAATATTCAAGGAACTGATCAATTTGGACCCGATGAAGTCCAAGCAATTGGAAAAAGGTATTCAGCAGCTGACCGACGAAGGAGTAGCCCAGCTGTATACTTTGGAGTTGGGAAATCGTAAAATTGTGGGGACGGTTGGTGAACTTCAATTTGACGTAATTCAGTACCGTCTCGAACATGAGTACGGAGCCAAATGCCGGTGGGTACCCATGAATATTGCCCGGGCATGTTGGCTCACTTCGGATGATAAAACTACATTGAGTGAGTTTATCCGTTTGAAGGGTAATCAGATTGCCTACGATAAAGACCTGAACTCGGTGTTCCTAGCGGAATCAGAGTGGATGATACGCATGAATCGGGATAACAACCCGGCCATTCAATTTCACTTTACTTCGGAGTTTAAAACCGAGGCCGCTTACTAATATTTATATCCCAATCGCTGGTTGGGAATAACCCAAGAAAACCTGAGCTCTCGTAGTTCAGGTTTTCTTGATTTAGTTTTAGCTAGCGTTACCGTGGTCCGCGGCCACCGCGACCTTGTTGCGGCCCGTTTTTCCGGCGCTCGGCTTCTATTTCTTCTTGTTTCTTTGCCTGTTCTGGGGTAAGAACAGTCAGCATTTGTTTCTGAAAATCATCGTTTAAAGCCCTCATACCATCACGGTTCTGAGCTTCCCGGAGTTCTTGTATTTTTTGGGCTCGATCAAGGTTGAGCGTATAGATTTGCTTTTGCTGGACATCGGAAAGGCCCAATTGCTCCGTCATCATCTTTGTTTGTTGCTCGGCCCGCATTTCAGGGGTGGCATTATTTCCTCCTCCACCCCGTTGGGCAAAAGATACCGTTCCAACTATAAAAAGTGCCAGTATTACCAATAACTTTTTCATACGCTTTTTTATTTCTGTTTACATTCTACTCTTGGAGGCAAAGCAGGTAAAATGGTTTAAAGCACCGCGGATTTTATTTAATAAGGTAATCTCTCATGGTTTAACCAAGAAGGCTGATGACCAGACTTTTCCATTCCTCTTGCAAGTTCTCCTTCGGCATTGAGGCGCTAGCTCGGCGGTACCAATAGGTAGCATTCCATGTATCTCCTTCAACCCGGTGAAGGTAGGCATGGAGGCGGTCATACGCTTGGGTGCCTTCTTTTGATTGGGCAATAGTATGGGCCGCCTCCCAATCGCCCTTGGCATCGTGCCATAATGCCTCCAACAGAATGGGTATTCCCGTGGGCGGGGTGTTATTTTCGAGAGATTTTTCGAAGTCAGAAAAGGTCATAAGTAACGAAAAGGAGTTATTTTTGATAGTTAAGTCATTCTCAGTTAAAGCTACTCGGAATCTTTTAAATGGAGAAAAAACTAGACTTTTTTCTCCAAGAAGACTATTTTAAGTAAGAATTGATTAATACATTTACGTAAAAGACAAAATAAACACTTACTATGTCTATGTATTTTAATCAGAATCTTGTTTTTCTAAGGGGGCAGCATCCAACGAGGCTCTCTCAGCAAAAACTAGCTGATAGCCTTGGCTTGAAGAAATCAACACTTGCGGCCTGGGAATCAGGAAGGGCGAATCCTTCGTTTGATGATATGCTGAAAATCGCTAAGTTTTTCAACGTATCGACGGATGATATACTGACCAAGGAATTGGCTTCAATAAAGGCTCGTCCTTGGGTGAAAGAAGAGAACCTCAGGGTATTAGTAACTACTGTAGACGCGAAAAATCGGGAAAATATCGAATACGTCCCCGTAAAGGCGATGGGTGGGTACGCCGCCGGATATGGAAATGTGGACTTCATCAGTGAACTGCCTGCTTTTCAACTTCCCTTTTTATCAATGGATCGGAAATACCGGGCATTTCCCTACGAAGGCGACTCCATGCCTCCCCTGCGAGAGGGCTGCGTGGTCATGGGAGAGTTTGTCGAAAATTGGCGTACTGTCAAAAATGGTACTATCTGTATCGTGGTAACTCAGGATGAAGGAGTGGTACTCAAAAAAGTATTTAATTATCTTAATGAAAAGGGAATCCTGGTTCTCAAATCTACTAATGAACGCTACGCTCCTTACCCGGTACTGAGCACTGATATACGTGAAATTTGGAAGTTTTCTGGCTTTTTTGATTCAGAATTTCCTCGTTAATGAAAGTTTCTGATCGCCCAAGGCGACTCTTCCCAGAAGCTACACCTGAAAAAGTCCATGCGAAAAATCATTCATATTGACATGGACGCGTTTTTTGCGTCCGTAGAGCAACGTGATTTTCCGGAGCTTCGTGGTAAGCCCGTAGCCGTTGGCGGAAGCAGCGAACGGGGGGTGGTGGCAGCTGCCAGCTACGAAGCCAGAAAATACGGGGTGAGGTCAGCGATGGCTTCCCGAACGGCCAAAAAGAAATGTCCGGCCTTGGTATTTGTAAAGCCACGCTTCGAAGTCTACAAGCAAGTATCTGCCCAAATCAGATCCATTTTTGCTGAATACACCCCTTTGATTGAACCTTTGTCGTTGGACGAGGCCTACCTGGATGTAACAGAAAACCTTCGGGGTATGAAATCGGCCACTATGATTGCCGAAGAAATTAGAAAGAAAGTAAAAGAAAAAACTCGTTTGACTGCCTCTGCCGGCGTTTCGTATAATAAGTTTCTGGCTAAGCTAGCTTCCGACCATCGTAAACCCGATGGTCTTTTTATTATAAAACCAGAAGAAGGAGAAGCCTTTGTGGCCAGCTTACCCGTGGAGCGATTTCATGGAGTTGGGCGTGTAACCGCCGAAAAAATGCACCAATTAGGTATACAAACCGGTTGGGATCTCCGCCAAAAAACTGAACTGTTTTTGACTGGACACTTCGGGAAGGCAGGGGCACACTATTTTAAAATAGCCCGTGCTCAGGATGACCGCCCGGTTGAACCAGACAGAGTGCGTAAATCGGTGGGATCAGAAAATACCTTTGAGAAGGATTTAGATACCTTGGCAGAAATGCAAGCGGGGTTAAAACCGTTGATTGAAGATGTCTGGAAATGGTGCGAACAAACCCAGGTATACGGTAGAACGGTGACGATAAAAATAAAAATGAATAACTTCCAAACCATCACACGCAGTCGTTCTACCGCATTGACCCTAAAAGCGAAGTCTTTTTTTGAAACTCAGGTGTTCGAACTACTGGAAGAAAATTTCCCTCTCCCGATGCCAGTTCGGCTAGTAGGAGTTTCTATTTCAAACCTTGAAGATGATAACCTGTACGAGGGCAAACAACTAACGCTCAATTTTTAGAAAGTCCGGTCTATCATTCTGATGAAGCCATCACACCAATATTGAAATTTTGCCGCTAAATATTCACCGAGATTGTCTGCAAAATAAAAATTGTATATTGCCTGTAATATACACCTAAGGTAATGTTTTAGAATGATAGCATACCTAGCCTGATTCGAAAAAAATCCCGGCATAAAGCATGGAGTTAATCTATTTTCTCATCGTATTACTTCTGGTGCAGTTTTTAACGTCCACCCTTCACACCAAGGTGGTCATTCCGAAACTGCACAAGGAACTTGTTATTGCCAGGGGAATTGCAATAGCCCTATTCTTAGTAAGTTTTACTGGTAACGAATTATTCTCGCGTTGGATTTGGCACATCTACATTACAGGATTTTTTGCATACATCTACCAAAAGGAAGAGTTTGTTGAAAGCCGTTCGATGCTTTTTTCGGTGGCGCCGATTGTGGGTATTGGTATTTTATGGAATCTTTTCAGCCTCCTATTTCCTTCCACTTTCGAAGAATATGATGGTTTTTACGGTACCTTCAAGTTTATCGGACTCGCCTGGGTTGTAGCCATTTGGTTTCAAAACCGGAAACAAATAAAACAACTGGAAAGTGAGCGCAAATTACGAATGGCTGAGGAGGAAAATTACCGATTAGCCCAGGTACGTAAAGTCGAACTTGAAACATTGGTAGCCGAAAGAACTAAGGAAATTACCATGCAAAAAGAGGAATTGGAACTAACTCTCGAAAACCTTCACACTACGCAGGCTCAGCTAGTTCAATCCGAGAAAATGGCCTCTTTGGGGGAACTTACGGCCGGCATAGCCCATGAAATTCAAAATCCTCTCAATTTTGTAAACAATTTTGCGGAAGTAAACACCGAATTGATCCAGGAGCTGAAAGAAGAGCAGCAGCGTGAGCAGCCCGACCTCGACCTCATCGAAGAGATTTTTCGGGACCTAGCCGATAACATGACGAAAATGGTACACCACGGCAAAAGAGCTGATTCTATCGTGAAAGGTATGCTACAACATTCAAGGTTAGGAGCGGGTGAAAGAGAGCTGAGAGATATCAATGCCCTGGCAGACGAATATATGCGGCTAGCTTACCACGGACTTCGCGCCAAGAATAAATCGTTTAATGCCGCTTTAGAAAAGAATTTTGACCGGGAGGAGCTCGTCTGCCTCATTACCCCACAAGATTTTGGCAGGGTGTTTTTGAATATATTCAATAATGCTTTTTACGCTATCATGGAGCGTAAAAAGAGAGAAGGGGAAAGCTACTACCCTTCGGTATGGCTAAGTACTTTCCAGGCTGATGGTCAGGTCGAAATACGGATAAAAGATAACGGATTAGGTATACCAGCGGCGGTTAAAGACAAAATTTTTGAACCTTTCTTTACTACCAAACCGTCTGGTGAAGGTACCGGTTTGGGGTTATCACTAAGCTATGATATTGTCACAAATGGCCATCATGGTACCCTTGAAGTAGAAAGTAAAAGTGGATCTTTTACTGAGTTTATTATTAAAATACCCCAAAACACACATAAGTAGCGTATGGATATGAGGAACTTAAAGATACTAGTAGTTGATGACGAGCGTGATATTGAATCATTGTTCTTGCAAAGATTTCGAAGAGAAATACATCGCGGTGATCTTTCATTTTCATTCGCTTTCTCGGGGGAGGAGGCGCTGTCCTACATGAAAGAACATGCTTCCGAGGTAGTCTTAATTCTTTCTGATATTAATATGCCGGGTATGAGTGGGATAGAGCTATTGAAAAGAATACGGGTGAACCACCCGTCCCCACATCCGAAAGTGATGATTGTGACCGCCTACAACGACGACAATTACTACCAGCAAGCCATTTCTGGAGGAGCAGATGATTTTTTAACCAAACCAATTGACTTTACATTATTGAGAGAAAAACTACAATAACTATGACCACAAAAATTCTGGTTGTAGATGATGAAACAGATTTACAATCACTGATCAAACAGAAATTCAGGAGGGAGAACAGAAATATGATTTTGTTTTCGCAATCAACGGGGAGGATGCACTTGATAAACTAAAAGAAAATCCGGAGGTAGACCTGGTTTTGAGTGATATTAATATGCCCAAAATGGACGGCCTGACGCTATTAATCAAACTCAATGAGTTGAGCCCTATGATCAAGGCTGTGATTGTGTCGGCATATAGTGACGTGGATAAAATCCGTACCGCTATGAACCGGGGGGCTTTTGACTTTGTGTGTAAACCCGTTGATTTCACGGACTTGGGGCTTACAATCGAAAAAACCATCAAGCATATTCAGCAAGTCCGAAAAACATTACAGGCTATCAAAGAAAATAATATTCTTCGCATGTACGTCGATAGCAACGTATTACAGTTTATGACTAGCGGAGAATATGAAAATGCTTTGATGGCCAACGAGATCATTGAGGCCACGGTAGTTTTTGTCGATATATGCGGCTTCACAGCGATATCAGAGAAGGTAGCTCCGGATGTTGTGGTTGAAATAATCAATAAATACTTTGATATAATGGTGAAGGAAATTATTAATCAAGGAGGCTACATCGATAAGTTTATGGGAGATGCCGTAATGGCCGTATTCCGGGAGGAATATCATCTCGATCGGGCCATCGAAGCAAGTCTTGCCATCCGATCCAAGATTAACGCCATTGAAGAAGAGTTGGGGAGTGAACTTAAATTTATCCCCAAGGTAGCTATTGGTATCAATACCGGAGAAATGATCTCGGGAAATATAGGTTCTACTACCTTGCGTCGGCTCGACTATACCGTTATTGGTGATACCGTCAATGTAGCCCAACGGTTCCAATCCCTGGCTCAGGCCGATCAGATCATTATCAACGAAAAGGCCTATCATCTTGTGAAGGAGTCTTTTCATTGTAAGGAAGTTGGAATTGTTCCCCTAAAAAATAAAATAAACCCGGCAACCATCTATGAGGTTATCGAGTAAACCTACAGGAACTTTTCCAACACTCCTTAAAAAGGTTCCGGTAGGTTAATTAACCATCACAACTCTTTTCGCCCATTTTAAACACTTCATGAAATATTTTTCGATTCTTGCCCTATTTGTATGGAGCGCAGTAAGTAGTCTAGCGCAAATTCCTGATAATTTTCAATGGTTACCCAATGGTACCGGCTACTGTGATTTCGAAAACGGATCAATAGTCGAAACACAACTTCCTGATAAGGCTACCAAAACTATAGTGACCTCGACGCAATTGATACCTCTGGGAGCAACCAAACCACTTTTGGTAAGAAGCTATACGCTTTCAGAGAAAGGAGACAAAGTACTAATCTACACAAACTCAAAGCGCGTATGGCGGTACGATACCCGGGGAGATTACTGGTTGGTGGATCTGACTTCCAACAAACTATCACAATTAGGGAAAGATCGTCCGGAATCAACGATGATGTTCGCCAAATTATCTCCCGATGGAGCAAAGGTTGCTTATGTAAGTGAACATAATATCTACGTGGAAGATTTGAAAAGTGGCGGAAGTAAGGCCCTGACTACCGATGGAACGGACCGGATGATTAATGGTACTTTTGATTGGGCCTATGAGGAAGAATTTGGTTGTTTTGACGGATTCCGATGGAGTCCCGACAGTAAGGCGATTGCCTACTGGCAATTAGACGCCACCAAGATTCGCAATTTCCTGATGATCAACACCACGGACTCTATTTATTCCTATACCGTTCCGGTAGAATATCCTAAGGTAGGAGAGACTCCCTCACCCTACCGGATCGGAGTGGTTGATATAGCCACGGTCACTACCAATTGGATGAAGATTCCGGGTGACCCCCAGAATACCTACGTTCCGCGCATGGAGTGGGCCGGCAACTCGCAGGAGCTTGTTATTCAGCAACTTACCCGGAAGCAAAATGAAAGTACCCTCATGTACCTGACCGTTGCGGATGGTAAGGCTGTGACCATGTATAATGAGTCGGACAAAGCCTGGGTTGACGTAAAGGGGCGGTGGTCAGATGGCCCCGAAGGTTGGGACTGGCTAAACAACGGAAAAGAGTTTTTGTGGGTCAGTGAGAAAGACGGATGGCGTCATACTTATCGGGTAAGTCGTGATGGTAAGAAAGAAACACTTATCACAAAGGGGGACTTTGACATGATCCGCCCGGTGCTGATCGATGAGAAAAATAACGCTTATTACTTCATGGCATCACCCGGTAATGCTACTCAAACGTACCTATACCGTACTAGTCTGGATGGGAAGAGTGATGCAGTTCGTTTAAGCCCAACGGAGCAAAGCGGTTCACACTCCTATGATATGGCTCCCGGTGCAACTTTTGCTCGTCATAGCTTCTCCAACGCCAGTACTTTCCCCATTACGGAGTGGATCACAGTAGCCAACAATACCCCACTTGATCCAAACGCAAGCGTTAAAAAAGCCCTCGAATCGCCCCAACGCTCCGGGCCAACCGTTGAGTTTTTCAAATTAACCACCGTAGATGGTGTGGAAATGGATGCCTGGATGGTAAAGCCTACCAATTTTGATCCTACCAAGAAGTACCCTATTCTGTTTACAGTGTATGGTGAGCCAGCCAGCAGTACCGTTCGGGATAGCTACGGTACTGGCCGTAACCGCCTTTATGTGGGTAATATGGCAGACGACGGGTACATATATGCTTCTGTGGACAACCGAGGTACCCCATCACCCAAAGGCGCTGCCTGGCGGAAAGCAATCTACCGGAATATCGGCACCATCAATATCCGTGACCTGGCCATGGGGGCTAAGGCTATGTTTGAAAAGTACTCTTTCATTGATACTAGCCGGGTGGCTGTTCACGGATGGAGCGGCGGTGGATCTTCTACCCTCAATCTTCTTTTTCAATTTCCAGATATGTTCCAAACCGGAATTTCAGTGGCAGCGGTGGGTAACCAGTTAACCTATGATAATATCTACCAGGAACGTTACATGGGTATCCCGCAAGAGAACAGGGAAGACTTTGTGACAGGATCACCGGTAACGCACGCCAAAAACTTGCGTGGTAACCTGTTGTATATCCACGGAACTGGTGATGATAACGTACACTATCAAAACGCCGAAATGCTGGTAAATGAGTTGATTAAGCACAACAAACAGTTCCAGTTTATGCCGTATCCCAACCGCTCACACAGCATTCGTGAAGGGGAGGGTACTAACCGACACTTAACAACGTTGTTTACTAAGTTTTTAAAAGAAAATTGCCCTCCCGGTGGTCGATAATTCGGGACGTTAACCGTAACAAATATTTCTCATCCCAATGAAAGAACTGTTTTTTGGCGTTTGTTGCCTGCTAGGTACCGCCGCCGTTGCCCAAAATCAGATGCTGAACGCCACCCGTGATCAGATCAATACCAATGGACTCGTTATTCCCGCCACAGGGACCCTGTGGGGAGTTGCATCGAGTGACAATGGGACCGTAGTAGGCCAAACCTACCTTGATACTGCCTGGGCGAAGGGGGAGTTAAAGCTATTTCAAAGCGTTCAGCCCATTGGGGGCAAGCCAGTGGATACTTTATCGGGTTTGGCTTTACGATATAATGTTTACTACAACGAAATTGAGATTCTGATGAACTCCTTTCGGGATGTCCGGGCGTTACAAGGAAAAACGATCAAGTCATTTTCATTGGAACAGGCAGGTAAAAAATCAACCTTTGTGAGTACGCAACTGTACCAGGCAGACAAGCCACCCGTTGGTTTTTACGAGATAGTCTCACCCGGAAAATTAGCCTTGGCTGTACTCAATAAGACGTTTCTACGTAAACCTACCTACAATGCCGCCTTTGAAGTTGGTGATAAGGATGCCAAAATTACCCTTATGGAGGATTTTTATGTACTCAATGGTACTAAAGCCAAAAAGTTCAACCCCTCCAAAAAAACATTATTGAAACTCATGGAAGATCAATCAGAGGAGGTAACCCAATTTTTGAAGATCAATGACCTCGATCTCAAAGACCGGACGAACCTCCAAAGGGTATTTGAGCTCTACAACGGGCTACTCTAACCTTTAAATATAATCAGTTCTACTACCAGCCGGATGGATCTTTCCTTCCGGCTATTTCTTTGCAAGCACTCTAAAATGTGTAACTAAGTAGTGTGACAAATTTAAATTAGTAACTCTTTATTTACTGAAAACTTAATTTTATACTCCGAGCCTAAGCCCTTCAGTATTTCTACCAGCGCGTCTGTGAATGCCTGCTTAGAGAGGTAGTCCCTCGGCCTGAGCCACTCGTACCGCCGGGCGGCCCCGTTTATCTTGCGCCACAGGATCTCAATCGGGTTGAGGTGGGCTATATGTGGGCCGGTAGAATAGGAAGCCCCCCTGCTGCTCCCATTCGTCGGCTTTAGCCCTGACCTTCTTCGAGACGTGCCACGTGGCGTTATCCAGCACGATGACCGTGGGTCTTGTGACGGTCTTGGCGAAGTCGTCGATGGCCTCGATGATGAAGTCCGAGTTGATGTTGCCCTGCGTCAGGTAGCAGCACAGGTCCTGGCTCATCAGCCCGAAGACGTTGGCCACCCGCTTGTGTTCGGAGCGGATGGCGGTCTGCCGGCCCTTGGGCGGCCAACCGTAGGGCACACAGGGCGTCAGCGAGAAGCCCGACTCGTCGCCGTAGCGCAGGTCGATGGCCGACGAGGCGAACAGGGCCGTCAGCAGGGCCAACTGCCAGCACTTCAACTCGTAGAGCTGCTGCTGGGGCTTTCCCGCCGGGGTGGCTAGCAGTTGGTCACGCTCGGGAGGGGCCAGTTCCTGAGGCCTTCGGGAAATGTCCAGCATGTTCCAGCACGTTATCGAATTGATCAACAACTATTTGCGACCATGGTGAAAAAAGGAGCCAAGGCCGTTCAATTAGAAGCTTTGTTTTATCCAAATACTCACCTAACATTTTGATTCGGAGAACCAAACCTTGATTAACCACAAATGTGTCTGCGGAGCACTGAACCGCCAATTTCTTGTAGGTGCCGTTAGTGGCTGACGTTCGTCTGTCCATTTTGCAGCTTCTCTTGCTATATCAGGGTTTTCTTATAAAAATTAATACTTTTATAATTATATAAAATATGGTAAAAGTTTAGAAAAAAGTCTCGTATTTAGTAACCTTTGTGGTCGGTTGAATCTGAATCAGTACTAAAATAACTACTTTCCTATCTCCTTTGTGATGCAAAATACCCAATTCTGGTCGAAATAAGTTTTTATAAGAAAGCCCTGCTTGCTATATTGATTCCGTAAAAGGGAATTACGTGGTTTCTTTGTGTTTGTTGTAGATCATTTGGCAAACTTTATCCATTGCTTTAAAAATTGCAACATCAAAATTGGAAGCATTAGTAATGCTTGTCAAAGTAACAACAGCATCGTACAACATGTTATTATCTTGACGCCCAATACGTTCTATAAAATTTATTTTATTACTTCCTTTTGGAGAATCTGAAATGATTATTTCTTCCGTATTCAGATCTATTGCGAATAATGTATTCTTGTTCATTCCTCGTTAAATTGGTTTATAAATTATTAATGTAAATGACAGCGACCATCAGTATTGGTTGTCTTGTTTCTACACCTAGCTCCTTTCTTTGTTGTTCCTGTGCATTGTTGCGAAGTAGTTGATGACTTTTTAGTTACGTTGTTTGCACAACAATTAGTGCCGACTCTCCTGTTATGTACTTTAACAATAGTAACTATTTGATTTGCTTCGATTGCATTTTTGACAGAGCAATTGAATATTTGATACAACACTACTACCACCGCAAGAATACGGAGTGATATGATCATATTCTAGGCTTTGAGAACTACCACAACATTGACAAACGCCACCATCTCTTGTAAACGCCACCTTTTTTGTTGTTTCTGAAATATACCAGCTCTGAGAAAAGCAACAAACACTAAATAGAAGTAGCAGGGCTTTCTTATAAAACCATTTGTTGAGTCATAAATTGGATTAACGTATTGAAATCGTCGGCAAACCCATCAATTTGAGCAGCCATGTTTTTAGGTTTTAGGCGCTTTAATAAGTTGACTACCAGAGTCCTCAGGTTGCTCATTATCTGACTGACGGTTTGACTCTTTGTTCGTAAGTCATCCTCGGCCAAAGTCACATCTCGGTAGTAGTGGTTGACCTCGACGAGCCAATGCCGACGGATGGCGTCGAAAAGTTCCTCGGCCTGAGTGGCGGGGTGGGCGTTGCTGATGTAGTAGCAAGTCTTTATACTTACTGGACTACCATCTAGACCCTTACGAATACGAGTAACCTTCACGCAGGTCCTCATGCCGACCTTGCGCCAGCGGGAGGCTAAGGCCCCGGATGTCAGACTAAAGCAGCCATAGATGCGCTGGTCGACTCGTCCGTGGCCGCGTCCGGGCTCGTCAGTTCGCTCATATGCCGGCGTGCTGGCCAGGCACTTGCAAAAGCAGTACCTGTGCAGATGGTGTTGGTTCGACTTAAGGCCGATCAGGTAAACGCCTTTGGCCCTAGCGATGGCCCCAGTGACCTTAGGGGTAAGGTGAAGGGCATCTAGGGTAATCTTCTGGCTGCACAATCCGCTCTCTGTCAGCAATTGGAGGACTGCCGGCCGCTCGCTCTCTTTGCTACCGTTGTAGTAGCTTTGGCTCGCGACCTGACCCGAGTCCTGGGCCAGGGCCCAGACGCAGGCCTCACCACGATTGTGGCCCAGCAAGATACTTCCCCGCAGCTCCTTACCGTCAAGAGTGAACCAGCGCTTGGCCTCCTCGCTGAGAACCAAGCCGAACCACTCGAAGAGCAGAACCGTGAAGGCCTCACTATTGACCTTGGCCAGCAAAAGAGGCAGTTGTGCCCGGGAGATTACGCTCTCTGGGAAAGTCTGAGTGGCTAAGCGCAAAGCCTCGAAATGGTTGGTCATGTGACGATGCAAACGGGAGAGTTTGCCGTCCCTACCACAACAAATGGCCAAGGTTAAACCTTTGATTACGAACGCCATATCGTGTATCTTGCCTCGGTTATCCCGACCGTCCAGACCGGGTGTGTTTTGAAGCAATTGAAAAAAAGAGGTAGTTTTAGCTTGGCAAGGAGCAGTGGTCATTATTTTGTAATCTGGTAACCACAAAGGTATGACTTACCTGCCATTACCATTTTTTATAAGAAAGCCCTGTTCGGTTGGATGAACTGGCAACTGAGCTGAGTGTTGGCAAATATAATAAGGATTGGTTTGAGCCCTACATGGCCGACCAGGCAAGTTCCCTGATGCAACAGAAAGGATTTGGAGATGAAGTTTTAAAGGGAATATTTGAGAAATACAGCGATGAAACCCTACTGCCCGACGAAGAGCTACTAGCCGGTTTTGCCCAACAATTCAAGGATGAGTTTGGCATAGAAATGGACATTAAAGAGGCAATGAAGAAAGGAGTTGACACCTACATGAGGGAAAATAAAGATGTTTTTCAGCAAAAAATTTACGAGAAATGGGAAGAAAAGGAGGCCGAAGATCTCAATAACTACGACGCTGTTACGAAAAAAAAGGTAAGCAAACAGGATCAACTACTAATGCAGGACGCCAAGGCAATTTATTTGCGCCTGATGAAGAAGTATCATCCCGACCGCGAACTCGATGAAGCCATCAAAATCAAGTACACGGAAATAAGTCAACAAGTAACCACCGCATACAAAAGCAACGATTTCCTAACCCTGCTCCAACTTCAAATAGAGCACATTGAGGAACAGGAAACGGACGCAGACTTTCTGGCCGAAGATATGCTCAAACGCTACAATAAGATTTTACAAAAGCAATTGAACGAGATTGGGGAGGAGATTGATTTTATGAATAGGACTTTCGCAAAACTGAAATTTTATTAACTTATGGGATGAAAACAACGCGCGAACTTTACTGCCAGTACCTTCTTTCGAGCCAAGTCAACTACACCTGCACGAATCTGGCTGACCATTTTG
>Ga0335396_10004178_pt1 | contig 15881 bp, 10 predicted proteins | sample FRY02_FD_205743 | JGI IMG/M metagenome (GOLD analysis project Ga0335396, IMG submission 205743) | Freshwater microbial communities from Lake Fryxell liftoff mats and glacier meltwater in Antarctica - FRY-02 (spades assembly) (version 2) | ecosystem: Environmental > Aquatic > Freshwater > Ice >... | reverse complement strand
ATCAATTGACTTTTGCCACAATTTCAAATCCTTGTACTTGTGCATTTGCCCGGTTTTATGCGCTCTTATTTCTCAATACTCAATACTAATTACTAAATACTCTATCCTAATTCCTCAACGGCTTACCCTTAGTTAGAATACTTTGAATTCGTTCAAGTGTCTTCTTCTCTCCACAAAGCGATAAAAATACTTCCCTTTCCAAATCAAGCAGATATTGCTCAGAAACTAATGTAGGTGCCGAAAGATCGCCACCACAAAGTACATAACCCAGTTTCTCTGAGATCTTTTTATCGTGTTCTGAGATGAAATTTCCGGCGTACATGGAATTTGCACCGGCATAAACGATACCCATTCCATGCTTACCCAATACCCGAATATCCTTGCGCCGAACTGGTTGTGTATAACCGGCATCCGCAAGTTCGAGCGCTTTCTCCTTTGCATCAATGATCAATCGGTTACGATTCATACTTATGCCGAACTTATCTTTCTGCAGGTAACCAAGTTCCACTGCCTCAACAGCTGATGTAGAAACTTTGGCTTGCCCGATGGTTAAAAATCGCTCTCTCAATGCTGCCTGTTCTATCTGACCCTCTTTAAACTCATCTGATAAACGAAGGGCAAATTCTTTTGAACCACCACCACCCGGTATCAATCCTACCCCAAATTCAACTAATCCCATATAGGTTTCGGCATTAGCCTGAACAAAATCTGCATGCAGACACAACTCACAACCGCCACCTAATGTTAAGTTATGCGGAGCTGCAACAACCGGAATGCTTGAATAACGCATCCGCATCATGGTATTCTGAAACATCTTAATAGCTATATTAATCTCATCCCAATCCTGTTCAACAGCAGCCATAAATATCATTCCGATATTTGCACCGGCCGAAAAATTGGCACCATCATTTCCAACAACCAGACCTCTGTAGTCTTTTTCAGCTAGATCAATCGCTTTATTTAATCCCTGAATGACTTCCCCGCCTATGGTATTCATTTTGGTGTGGAATTCAAGATTTAGAATACCGTCGCCTAGATCGGTGATTGTAGTTCCTGAATTTTTCCAGATTGTATTTGTAGAACGAATATTATCCAGAATGATGAAAGATTCAGTCCCGGGTACAGGCTTATACGATTTTGAAGGGATATCATAATACTTCCTAACCCCATTTTCAACATTATAGAATGACTCATTTCCGGCCTGAAGCATTTCATGAACCCATACAGCTGCTTCATTACCATACTTTTTCATTCCTTCAAGAGCTTTTTTCAGTCCGATGGCATCCCAAACCTCAAATGGTCCGAGTTCCCATCCAAAACCGGCTCTCATGGCATCATCAATGCGGTATAGTTCATCAGAAATTTCAGGAATACGGTCAGAAACATATTCAAAAAGTCCGAAAAAAGAATGGCGGAAGAAATCACCGGCTTTGTCAGTTCCGCTGGCGAAAACTTTCATGCGCGCAGGCAGATTTTCAATCACCTTAGTCGCTTCAAGTGTTGAAGATTTTATTTTCTGCTGAGGTTTATATTCTAATGTTTTTAAATCGAGTGCCAGAATTTCAGACTTCCCGTCTGCACCTTTTACTTTTTTATAAAAGCCTTGCTTTGTTTTATCTCCAAGCCACTTATTCTCCTGCATTTTTTTAACATACCCCGGAAGCTCAAACAACTTATGCGCTTTATCTTCAGGAAGATTATTATACAAGCCTCCTGCAACATTGATCATTGTGTCGAGTCCAACTACATCCGTTGTGCGGAAAGTTGCCGACTTTGGCCTGCCCAGTGCAGGTCCCGTATATTTATCAACCTCCTCAACCGAAAGATCCATTTTTTCAACCAAGTGCAAGAGCGCCATGATGGAATAAACTCCGACACGGTTTGCGATAAATGCAGGGGTATCTTTACATAATACTGTCGTTTTCCCAAGAAATTTATCACCATAGTGCATTAGGAAATCAACAATCTCAGGTTTTGTTTGAGCTGTTGGGATAATTTCTAGCAATCGAAGGTAGCGCGGCGGGTTAAAAAAGTGAGTACCACAGAAATGCGCACGAAAATCTTCTGAGCGTCCTTCCGCCATCAATTGAATAGGAATTCCTGAGGTGTTAGAACTAACAAGTGTTCCAGGAGTCCTGAATTTTTCAACCTGATCATAAATCAGTTTTTTAATTTCCAACCTCTCAACAACAACCTCTATTACCCAATCGCAGACGGCAATATCTTTCATATTGTCATCGAAATTTCCGGCAGAAATATTACTAACAACTTTTCTGGAAAAAACAGCAGAAGGATTAGCTTTTAAGGTACTTTCAAGAGCCGTATTTACGATTTTATTCCTAAAATTTTTGGAATTCAGATCAGCACCCTTTGCCTGTTCCTCAGGAGTGGGCTCTTTTGGCACCATATCTAAAAGCAAAACTTCAACACCGATATTGGCAAAGTGGCAGGCAATTCGGGAGCCCATTATTCCAGAACCCAATACCGCAACTTTTCTGATGACTCGTTTCATAATAATGATTTTCAGGTTTCACTACCCGGAATTTCCGGGTAGCAAAACTGAGGTTTATAATCAGTGGTTAGTTGATTTATTTTGTTTAATGTTTTGATCAGTTGAAGACGATCTCTATCAGCAATGTGTGAATTGAGATACTCATTAAATTTTATCACTACATCTTTAGCAATCTGACGCTTTTCGATACCGAATGGTGTTAAAAATATCTTTACAGAACGCTTGTCATTCAGATCGGTCGCCCGGTATATCAGACCAAGCTTCTCCATACTCTTAAGCATTCTTGATAAACTTGTAGATTTCACACCCAACAAAACCGCTATTTGTGAAACCGCTGTCCCCTCTTCATATATGTTGATTAACATATATCCCAAAGCCTGCGTTATTCCATAATCTGCAGCAATCTGGTTGTATTTATTAGCAACCGTTTGCCATACAATTTTTAAAAAATAATCAACAGTTTCTTCGGGCTTCATTAATTTTTACTATGCAAGCATAACAAATTTATATATTTGAATATTATAAAACAAGTTAATTTTGCTTTTATTTTAAGCCTAGTATTGACCATCAATTACATAATTAAACTTAGCTTTGAGAGTAAATGAAAAAATACAAAGTCTATATCCTAGTATTATCTGTGCTAATAATTATTGCAATAGTTTGGAACACCATTACCGAACCGGGAATAAAAGACCTTAAAAGTGATTTCAAAGAAGTAGTTTTTATTCGTAATGAACAAAACACCGGCCCTATTATCAGAATCTATGCTGTAAGTCTCAAATCCGAAAATTGGGAGGAGATGGAGCAATATGGTCAATACATGCCTCATACAAAATACGGAACAACAAGGATCTACTTTTTTCTAAACAACACAGATCTGCCTAAAGAATTGCAATTCGGAGAAATTAATATCGCAGACCGATACAAGCAGAATTGTATTGCGATTTATGAAAAAAACGGCATGAGCCAGCGTTCGCTGCGCAGGTATCCATTTAAAAATTGAATCCTAAAATTAAAATTACATGAAAAATAAAGGCTTTAGATTCAACATACTCCTATTAATAACCATAGGATGGATTATTTTGATGCGGAATATGACATTTCCTCTTAATCAGGGAAGTATTCTCACATTCGAATTTATTGGAACAGCCGCAAACGCAGAAATATTTCTCAACAACCTGAAATCTTTAGGCCATACTGAATTAATGACGCTCAGTATCTATTTGGATTTCATCTTCCCGCTTCTGTTTGGAGCGACATTTTTTTATGGCAGTGCTTGGGCTTGTGGCAAGCTTCCTAAAAAGCATCCCCTTAATAGATTCAGAGTTTTAAGCAGCATGACCCTGATAGCAGTTGCCTGTGATCTGTTTGAGAATATTTCACTGCTTCAACTAATCAACTCCGGGCCAGATGACAACTATGCTAAGGCGGCTTTCATTTTTGCAGGAATAAAATTTCTGCTGCTAACAATAGTTTTGCTACACTTTCTGATTGCAGTTCTAATTTCCGCAATTGGGAAGCGAAATAGCTGAACTCTAAATTTAATCCTGCTAATTTTTAGACAGAAAATCACCATCCCATCTTTGTATCATCGCCACGTGGATCGGCACCACCTTCATAAAAACCCCATTGGGTTTTGAGTATTGCATCAACGCGACCAATGGCTCCTCTCTCTTTAAAGGTATATCCCTTTTTCTCGAGTTTCTGTTTGACTAGAGAATCCAATCCACCTTTTTCAATCGTAACCACATCAGGATACCATTGATGGTGGAATTTCTTGGCATTTACAGCAGCCTGCATCCCCATATCAAATTCAAGCACATTCAATATGGTTTGAAAAACAGAAGTAATAATGGTTGAGCCCCCGGGAGTACCAACAACCATAAATAGTTCTCCTCCTTTTTCTAGGATAGTTGGAGTCATTGAACTAAGCATTCGCTTTCCGGGAGCAATGGCATTGGCTTCTCCTCCAAGAAGTCCATACATATTTGGGGAACCCGGTTTAACTGAAAAATCATCCATCTCATTATTCAAAAGGAAGCCAGCTCCTTTAACAAATACCATTGAACCATACCCGCCATTCAGTGTTGTAGTTACTGAAACCGCATTTCCGTCCCTGTCAACAATTGAGAAATGGGTGGTTTCCTCACTTTCCTTTGGCATTTCTCCGGCTTGTATATCGCTGCTAAGTGTTGCTTTATCCCAATTAAAGTTGTTCATTCTGTATTTTGAATAGAGCGGATTAACCAGATATTTCTGCGGGACTCTGTAAAAATCAGGATCACCAAGGTGGCTTGCCCTGTCGGCATACACCCTTCGCTCCGCCTCAACCATTACCTGAACAGTCGAATCGGAATTATGTCCCCATCTCCTGAGAGGGTGTTCCTCCACAGAATTCAAAAGCTGCAGTAAAGCAATCCCACCGCTTGAAGTTGGCGGCATGGTGATTACCCTGTAATCTTTATAATTCCCAATAAGAGGTATACGCCATTTGGACTGATAATTTTTAAGATCCTCCCTGCTAATCAAACCACCCCCATTATTCATTTCTGCCTCAATATAATCTGCCACTTCGCCTGCGTAAAATCCTTCGCGACCTTTATCCCGGATGAGTTCCAAAGTTTTAGCGAGGTCTTCCTGAACCCAGTAATCACCTTTTGACCATTTTGTTTTTATGAAATATGATTTCCCGGGATTATATTTTTTGATGTCTTCTTGTAATTCTGTAAATTCTTCAACTTGGCTATCTGTAATAGGAAATCCTTTTCTGGCAAGATCTAACGCTGGTTGAACAACTTCTGTCCAACTTAATTTACCATACTTTTCATGGGCTTTAACCATGCCGTCAACGCTTCCAGGTACACCAGCAGCAAGGTGCCCATAAAGACTCTTATCTGTAATGGCATTGCCGGCAGAATCCAAGTACATATCACGACTTGCTTTTCCGGGCGCCTTTTCACGAAAATCTAGTGAGGCCAATTCTCCACTCGCAGAACGGTAAACCATAAATCCACCCCCACCCAAATTACCTGCACCCGGATAAACTACAGCAAGGGCAAACTGTACGGCAACTGCAGCATCAACCGCATTTCCCCCCTTTTTGAGAATATCCAAGCCCACTTTTGACGAAGATGGATGGGCGGAAACCACCACTCCATTTTTATATTCACCGGAATTGTTTTTAGAAAGGCTTCCTCCAAGACATCCAGAAAGTAGAATGCTCAGAGCAATTATTAGCCCTGTTCCCTTGATGAATTTAAACGATGGATTTCTATGCATTTCTATATATTTTCTCTACTTGCTCTTGGTATTTATGCAAAATAACTTTCCTTTTCAAACTAAGTTTTGGAGTAAGTTCTCCTCCATCGATACTCCAGTCTTCTGTTAACAGTTCAAATTTCTTAATCTGTTCCCAACTTCCAAAATCCTTATTGAAATGATTAATAACTGACTGTATTTTATCAATTAGCCTTTGATCTTTAACCATATCTTCATTATTAGAATAAGGTATTGATGATCGGGTACACCATGCAGAAAGTGCCGGAAAGTTAGGAAGGATCAAAGCCGCCGGAAAGCGTTCATTTTCCCCCAATACTATCATTTGTTCGATATAAGGTGATTCCTTGAATTTATTTTCAAGAACCTGAGGGGCTATATATTTACCACCAGCGGTTTTAAAGATTTCCTTTTTACGGTCAGTTATTTTGAGGTATTGACCATCCACCAATTCCCCGATATCTCCGGTATGGAAGAAACCATCCTTATCAATCACTTCATCACTGAGATCGGGCCGGTTGTAATAACCCTTCATTACATTTGGACCTTTACATAATATCTCGCCATCCTCTGCAATTTTAATCTCAACGTGCTTTATGGCTTTGCCTACAGTTGTGAATTTTGCAGCACCTTCATCAAGTCCGTTTACCGCAATTACAGGTGATGTTTCTGTGAGTCCGTAACCTTCAAGAACAGGCATGCCTGCAGCCCAGAAAACCCTTGCCAAACGCGACTGCAATGCAGCCCCACCCGAAACTATAGCCAAAATATTGCCACCCAAAGCGTCACGCCATTTATTGAATATCAATTTATTAGCTAGTTTGAGCTGAAATTCATACCACATTCCGTTAGCCCCATTCATTTCATATTTTAGCCCAAGGTTCAATGCCCAGAAGAACAACTGCTTTTTTACTCCGGTCAGATCAGAACCTTTGGCTACGATTCTGTCATAAACTTTTTCAAGCAAGCGCGGGACTGTTGTAAAACCATGGGGTTTAACCTCAACAAGATCTGCTGCTATGGTTTCCATACTTTGGGCATAGTATACTGATACACCTAAGTAGAAATACATATAAAGTACCATACGCTCAAAAATATGTGAGAGAGGCAGGAAGCTCAGTGCTTTATTGAAGCCTTTCGGGTACATAACCGAAGAAGCGATCACATTGCTAACCAGATTATTATGTGTCAGCATTACCCCCTTTGGAGTTCCGGTAGTACCTGACGTATAAATTAAGGTTAGCAGATCTTCAGGCTGGATATTATCGCGATAAATCTGAAGATTTACAGGTTCAGCCCGTTCTCCAATCTCTATCAATTCCTGCCAATGAGGAACCCCTTCAATGCTATCAAAACTAAATATCTTGAAGTCAATTGCATCTGTTATTCTTACACGGTTCAATTTTTCATACAATGCAAGCTCAGAAACGAATACGATTTTTACATCTGCATCCCTAAGTATAAACTTAATGTCATTCTCAGCAAGAGTTGGATACATTGGAACTTGCGTAGCCCCAATCTGCATGATAGCAAAATCACAAATATTCCATTCAGGGCGGTTTGGAGACATAATTGCGACCTTATCATCTTTCTTAATCCCCGAAGCAATCAATCCCAGACTTACTGAATTTACCTGAGCTACAAATTTCTCTGTTGAATATTTATTCCAGATTCCATTCTGCTTTGCTGCCACCATGTCATCTTTCAGGTGCTTTTGGAGCGAATGCTCTAAAAGATCAAATACACGTGTAATTTTTGCCATAATCAATTCTTTTAACTCTATAATTTAGTAAAATAGCTAAAAATAAATAAAATGCAAATTAGAATATACTTAGATTCCTGTAAAAAATGTTTTCTGCGCGAGAAAATAACAGAAAAGATAAAATAAGTTGACAGTTTTAAATTTTTGTAAAATACACCCTATTATGGCATTGTATTTGAAACACTCCATTTATAAAAATTATGATTATGAAAAAGCTATTTCTACTTTGTTTAACTGCAGGATTTATTTTTCTTGCCAGTTCAAAAGCACAGGCACAAAACTATGAGAATGCTATCGGGGTAAGACTGGGATCTTATAATGGTATCAATTTTAAAACATTTTTAAATTCAAACAAGGCACTTGACCTGAACTTATCTTTCAGAAACAACGATGATTTTAAACGATTTCTGTTAACCGGACTTTACGAAGTTCACAATCCAATTAATGGTGCGCCTGGCTTACAATGGTATTATGGTGGTGGTGGAAGTATCGGATCTTATAAAAGGAGAGATTTTGAGGACGATCTTTGGTTAAGTGCTGATGGTGTGCTAGGTCTGGACTATAAAATCGAAGGTGCTCCGCTAAACCTTGCAATCGACTGGAGGCCTCGTCTGGAAGTGACCCCGGATACCAATTTTCGTACAGGAGATGTGGGTCTTGCGATAAGACTAACCTTCTAAACTTAATGGTTAAATGTTTTCTGTTGTCAGCAAATTCTGCTGTATGTCAAATAATTTCCCAATTGTCAACTTTCAATTATTAGTGTCCGGGGTAAAATTACATTTTTGAGAAATATTAAAATTCGTCCGCTCTTGCCGCGTAAGAGGGTACCTATTTTCCCTTCAGCCCGCTTGACTGAAGCCATCCGGACGAGCTGGAAATTAAGCAATGTTGACCGCAGGAAGACCACCAACACCGAAAAAAACATATATAAAAAGTGAGTAAAAGCCGCAGCTTCCTAGTATTTCTGGCAAAGCCATACCTTTGGCATTGTAAATCCACACTTTATTCTATCGGTGTAATCCAAGTCGTGGCTATGTAAGTGCAATAGATGAATGGATTTGCCACACTTCTCCGGATTAATGACTTTTGTGATTTATGAAAGTTAATGCAAGGATAAAGCGCGTTTTTAAGCCAAACCCCGGGAGGCCGGTTCATTCAGCTAGCAGAAACAGTAATTTATGAACGATTGTTTCCCGAAGCACAGTCCTAAAACCGTTCATATCAGATAAACGGTTCCGAAGGACGATTCTCCCGGTGTAAAACCGGAACCTGTGCCAGCCAAATCAAAAAAAGATGCAGATTCTTTCAAATAGCACTTCCGAGCATTAGATTTTGGGATCATACCCGAAATGCATTTATAACCTAATATCCCCCAAAAGCAGCGATCCCTCTTTTTTGATGAGCGAGGGTCTTGTGGCCAAAGGCACCTAGGGATTGAAAAAGGCTTTTCTTTCTTTTGGCCTTCAAACCTGAGCCGCCCTTCAGCGGCGAAAGCATGAACACCTTTAAAAACAACAAAAATGGTGAATAACAAATTGGCCTTCCCGGCAATATAGCTACCGTGTACCCATATCTTTTCAATTAATAGTTTAATCAATTGCAAGGGGCTTCAGCCCCTTGTCTCAAATGAAACATGAATAGGCTTTAGCCGAATTTGGAGTAAAATTTCATCTTTTGGGCTAAAGCCCATTCAAAAACCATCAAATACCTCCAGCTAAAGCTGGAGGCAATTGATTATTCCCGATTTTGTATCTGAATTATATTAGAAAAATATTTGTGGGTACACGGTAGGGCAATAGTCCAAAGGACTCCTTTGGAGAGGGAGGCAAGTTTAAAGGGGGGATCTTTTATTTCAAAAGTAACTAAAACACCCAATTGAGATGTTCAAATTCAGATATTCTGTGTATTCCTTATTTTACCTGGACAGCAATGATTGCCAATTATCAACTATCAATTTTCAACTATCAAAGCCTCAACCACCTTTTTCTAACTGCAAGCTGAGATTCACTAGGATTTGGAAGAGCTGCAATTCTGAACTTCTGATTCGGATTTCTGACCAATATAATTTCAGCCTGTCTGATCAGTCCGTCACGAGTAAAAGAAATGGCTATTTTTTCACCCGGTTTTTTGCCTGTTATAAATTTTTCTACTTCAGATTGCCTAGGATCCGAAACATTATTGATGCGATTTCCATTCATTGAAAGAATCTCATCGTTTACATTTAAACCACCAATCCAGGCAGGGCTTTGACGACTTACATTCGTGACCATAATCTTACCATCCTTAAGCGCAGTTATTGCACCTAAATATGCCTCAGTACCTTTATCCGCATCATCGATCAGCGTAAGTCCGGCATAGGCAAAATATTTATTATAATCTATAGTCTTAACTCCATCAACATAATCTTTGTAAACATCGTCAAAAGATTTTCCTGATACCTTTTCAAGCATTAACTTAAACTCAGCATCTGTATATCCGCGGTCTTTCTTGGTGTAATACTCATCATACATAGCTTTCATCACTTCATCCAAGCCAGCTCTGGCCTGGGTAGAATGAATGGTTTCCAGATCCATAATTAAAGCGAGTAGGGCGCCCTTACTATAATATGAAATAGTAGAATTAGCAGAGTTTTCATTCGGGCGATACTGTTTAATCCAGGCATCAAAACTCGCATCACTAACGGCCTCAACCCGATTTCCTGGCTGATTTTCGACAGAACTGATTGAAGTCGCTAAATTTATAAGATAACGATCCGGGCTCTGTAAACCGGCTCTTTTTGTATAGATATCCTGATAATAAGCGGTAAAGCCTTCAGCAATCCAAAGATTTCTAGTATAATTCTCCTGTTCGTAGTTAAATGGACCTAAAGCGATAGGACGCAAACGCTTCACATTCCAAAGGTGAAAATACTCATGAGAAACAAGTCCGAGGAACCTCAAAAGCCCTGCCTCTGTATTGTATGAATTTCGACTTGCCCCTAAAACAGTAGAATTTAAATGCTCAAGTCCGCCACCCCCAATATTGAAATTATGAACTATAAAAACATAACGCTTATTCGGATTGATACCAAATGTTTTGGTTTGCTCTACGACTATCTTTGCCATATCTCGCTTCAGAATCTCCTTGTCATAGTTTCCACCTCCATACATCGCTACTTCATGTTGTACCCCCTCGGCTTCAAATTCAAAAATATCCTGATTTCCAACCTCAAAAGGTGAATCATAAAGCAGATCAAAATCAGGAGCATAAAAAGTATTGGGCTTTGAAGCGGACTTTTCAAGACCAGTAGATATCTTAGACCATGTTTTATAAGGGTTTATAGTAATTTCGGATGCAGTTTTCAGTTGAGCATCAGGATACATAAAAATTCCAGCCGGAGATAAAAAAGCATGTAATTCATCAACAAAACTTGTCCTGACCGAGATTTCGAATGAATACACCCTATAGCTCACTTTTACCTTCTCAGATTTTGAAGTAGTTATCCTCCAAGTATTTTTATTGATCTTTTCAAATGGAAGTTCTTTACCGCCTGAATCAAACGCTTTAAATCCTTCCACATTCTTTGCAAACTCCCGGATAAGATACGATCCCGGCGTCCAGACAGGCATTTTTAAGTCAATAAACTGAGTTTTTATTCCAGAAATATTCATTTGCACCTCTGCATAATGAGCCTGAGGTTCTATAAAAGAAACCTCAAAAGCAATTTTATTCTGGGCAAGAAGAGTGCTGGACATAAAGACAATAAAAGTTAAAGAGGTCAAAAATTTCATTTCTATGTTTATAATCGTTTAAAAGCAAAAGTAAGTTTTCAATTCAATTCACAAGGATTAGGCACTTAATGTTCAGTAAAATAGTTGCTACATCCAACTAATTACAAAGTATAAAAATAGCTTTGTTTATTGAAATGCTTGAACCACTGGCCAATCCGTTTATCGCTGTTTCTAAAAAATATCTGAGTACTCTGTCAAAAATGGTCTCTCAGTTATCCATAGACAGGTATCATTATGTTCTGATCTTAATAGATTCCCACGATGAGAATCTAACCCAAAAAGCATTAGCCGAAATTTTACATATCGACAAATCATATATGGCAACCATTTTGGATTATCTGGAAGAAAAAGACTACGTAATCAGAAAAAAGAATCCTCATGACCGCAGAGAACAACTGATCAAATTAACCTCATTGGCGCAAAGCTGTATTCCAATAATCAGAGAGGCAATAAAGAAACTTAATGAAAGAGCATTTCATAATATCTGTCAATCAAACAAGCAGTTATTTAATGAAGTACTCACTACTATTCAACAAAATTTAGTAGACACTTCCTTTGAATCACATGAAAAAACTCATTCAATTTTAAAAAATTATAACTAATTAGATGAAAACTAAATATATCGTTTATACAATTCTTGTTCTTCTGCTAGCTGTATTTGTAGGTTATCGTTTCAATAAAAACAAGGCTAATAAAGCGTCATTTGGTGCAGGTCGCGGATCTGGAGGACCAGCCAGTATATTGACTGTAAATGGTATAATTACAAAGGCTGAGAATTTTTCAAACTCGCTTTCAATTGCAGGAACAATAGAAGCTAACGAACAAGTTGATATTCGAAGTGAGATTTCTGGACTTGTTACTTCGATCCAGTTCAATGAAGGAAGTAATGTTTCAAAGGGAAAAGTATTGCTGAAGATCAATGATCTTGAACTACAGGCCCAGCTTTCGCAAGCTTTAACCAAGCAAAAATTAGCACAAGAAACAGAGTATCGTGCAGGTAAACTTCTAGAAAAAGAGGCAATCAGTAAAGAAGAATATGATATTGCTTTATCTGAATTTCGCTCATTACAATCTCAAACACAACTTATTCGCGCACAATTGTCCAAAACACTGATTCGTGCGCCATTTAGTGGAAAAATCGGATTAAGAACAATTTCTGCCGGGGAATACATTACCCCTTCAAGCAATATTGCCCGATTGGTTAGTACTGACCCTGTGAAGATATTATTTTCAATTCCTGAGAAATATGCAGGTACCATAAAACTAAATACAAAGATTTCTTTTACAGTAGCTGGCACAAATAGCACCTATACCGGGTCAGTTTATGCAATTGAGCCTGGAATTGATATGTCAACCAGAACATTACAACTAAAAGCCAAAACCTCCAATTCTAAAGGTGACCTTCTTCCGGGATCATTCGCTAAGATAGAATTGCCACTGAACAATATAAATAATGCGATATTAATACCAACAGAATCAATAATCCCTGTACTTCAGGGTAAAAAAGTATATATCAGTTCGAATGGGAAGGCAAAGGAAGTAATGGTTGAGACAGGAACCCGAACTGAAAAATCAGTATTAATTGTTTCTGGATTGAGCATTGGCGATACAGTACTTACAACTGGCATTATGTCTTTAAAGAATGAACTACCGGTTAAGGTTAAGGTTACAAATTAATTCAAGGCTCATCGAATATTTTACCAGATAAAATAAAATTTAGAAAAGAGTCCTATGAGTTTATCAACGACAAGCATAAAAAGACCAGTACTTGCAATCGTAATGAATTTGCTATTGGTACTTTTCGGTGTCATTGGCTTCAATTTTTTAGGAGTCAGGGAGTTCCCATCCATCGACCCACCAATTGTCTCGGTACGAACTAGCTATCCGGGAGCAAACTCAGATATCATTGAATCTCAGATTACCGAACCCCTTGAAAAAGCGTTAAATAGTATTGAGGGTATCAAAAACATCTCCTCTTCAAGCAACCAGGGCACTAGTAATATCAATGTTGAATTCAATCTTGATAAAGAGCTCGAGGAAGCTGCAAATGATGTAAGAGATAAAGTTTCACAAGCTGTAAGGACCTTGCCAAAAGATATAGATGGGCTTCCTGTAGTATCAAAGGCTGATGCGAACTCTGATGTGATTATATCGATGACTCTGCAAAGTGATCGCAGAAATCAACTGGAATTGAGTGATTATGCAGAGAATGTTATTGCACAGCGTCTTCAAACGATTCCCGGAGTAAGTGGTATTCAAATCTGGGGCCAAAAACGCTTTGCCATGCGTATTTGGATTGACCCGGCCAAACTGGCGGCATACCGCCTTACCGCATTGGATGTAAAAAATGCTCTTGACCGTGAAAATGTGGAATTACCTTCGGGTAAAATAACCGGAAACAATACTGAATTATCTGTGAAGACACTCGGCAATCTCATCAATGAAGAACAATTCAACAATCTGATTATTCAGAGTTCGGGAGATAACATTGTGCGTTTGAGGGATATCGGAACGGCAGTATTGGGTCCCGAAAATGATGAAACTATGCTTCGATCATCCGTTACACCGATGATCGGAATGGGACTGGTTCCACAGCCCGGTTCAAATTATCTGGAGATCTCCAATGAATTCTATAAACGTTATGAGCAAATTAAAAAGGATCTTCCTGAAGATTTCAAGACTGATATTGCCCTGGATTCTACAGTATTTATAAAACGCTCAGTAACCGAGGTAGCTGAAACAATACTGATCTCGCTGATCCTTGTAATTTTGATCATATTTATTTTTTTTCGTGACTGGAGCATTGCTTTCAGGCCTTTGATCGATATACCAGTGTCATTGATTTCCACCTTTTTTATCATGTACCTTTTTGGATTTTCAATTAATGTACTAACGCTTCTGGCAATTGTACTTGCTACAGGTTTAGTTGTGGATGACGGAATTGTAGTAACAGAAAATATTTTTAAGAAGCTCGAAGAAGGATATAGCCCTATTGAAGCTGCCATTAAGGGCTCTAACGAAATCTTTTTTGCAGTAATTTCAATATCCGTGACCCTTGCAGCCGTATTCCTTCCCGTGATATTTCTAGAAGGTTTTGTTGGCCGACTTTTCCGAGAATTCGGAGTTGTGATTGGTGCAGCAGTTTTAATATCAGCATTTGTCTCTCTCTCTCTAACACCCATGCTCAATGCCTATATGATGAAGGCAAATAAAAAGAAAACTAAATTCTATAATTGGTCTGAACCCTATTTCGAGAAAATGACCTCCGGTTATTCAGATTCGCTAAGCAGTTTCATGAAAAAACGCTGGCTTGCATTTCCAATCATCATCATTTGTATAGGACTTATCGGACTCTTTTGGACAGTTCTTCAAAAAGAGACAGCTCCATACGATGACCGTGCGGCAGTAAGTATGCAGGTAACAACGCCTGAGGGTTCTTCCTATGATTATACGGATAATTTCATTCTAGAACTTTCTAAACTGGTAGAGGACTCTATTCCTGAAAAAGAGTTTAACTTGACCGTAACTTCGCCAGGATTCAGTGGATCGGGCGCGGCAAATACCGGCTTTTTAAGAATTCGTTTGAGTGAACCAACAGAAAGGAAAACTTCACAAGCGCAAATTGCTGAAAAACTAACAAAAATTACTAAAAGCTATACAGAAGGTCGCGTATTTGTGATTCAGCAGCCTACGATTTCAGTCACAAGACGCGGTGGCTTACCGGTAAACTATATCATTCAGGCTCCTAATTTTGAAAAACTCCGCGAAAAGTTACCACTGTTTATGGAAGAAATCAGTCAGGATCCAACTTTTACCGCAACAGACGCAAACCTAAAATTCAATAAGCCTGAAATTAATATTACTATTGACAGAGAAAAGTCCAGAAACCTGGGTGTTTCGATACTAGATGTTGCTCAAACCCTGCAATTTGCACTTAGCGGGCAGCGATTTGCCTATTTCCAGATGAATGGCAGGCAATATCAGGTTATCGGTCAATATGACCGCCCAGACCGCAATGATCCTTTGGATTTGACTTCAATTTTTGTAAGAAATAACAGAGGCGAGCTAATACAACTTGACAATCTGGTAACTGTACAGGAAACAAGTACACCACCGCAATTATATCATAACAACCGATTCATGTCTGCTACAGTATCCGCAGGCCTTGCTCCGGGTAAAAGCATTGGCGATGGGATTGAAGTGATGGACAAAGCCGCTGCAAAAATTCTGGACGATTCGTTTACAACTGATCTTGGTGGGGAATCACGTGATTATAAAGAAAGTTCTTCCAACACACTATTTGCATTTGCACTTGCCTTGCTATTAGTTTACCTGATTCTTGCGGCACAGTTCGAGAGTTTCATCGATCCGTTCATTATTATTCTGACGGTGCCGATGGCTGTTGCAGGTGCCTTTCTTTCACTTTGGCTTTTCGGACAGACCTGGAATATTTTCAGCCAGATCGGTACAATCATGCTGATTGGACTAGTTACAAAGAATGGCATTTTGATTGTGGAATTTGCAAACCAATTGAAAGAGCAGGGCAAACCTTTAGGTG
>Ga0335396_10004170_pt1 | contig 15901 bp, 11 predicted proteins | sample FRY02_FD_205743 | JGI IMG/M metagenome (GOLD analysis project Ga0335396, IMG submission 205743) | Freshwater microbial communities from Lake Fryxell liftoff mats and glacier meltwater in Antarctica - FRY-02 (spades assembly) (version 2) | ecosystem: Environmental > Aquatic > Freshwater > Ice >... | reverse complement strand
ACCCTTCCCCAATGGGCCAAAACAGTGGTGTGGTACCAGATATTTCCAGACCGCTTTAACAACGGCGACCTCCACAACGACCCACCCCTCGGCGCCCAATACCACGCCTGGCCGCACGATACACTAAATGCTTGGCAAATCCACCCTTGGACCAGCGATTGGTACGAACAGCAGCCTTGGGAGCAGGACAACGGTAAGAACCTTGCGCACAACCTCACCCGCCGCAGATACGGGGGCGATTTACAAGGCATACGGGATAAACTCGATTACCTGCAAGCACTCGGCATTACCGCCATTTACCTCAACCCTATTTTTTGGTCGCCCTCGCACCACAAATACGACGGCTTTATGTACCACCACGTAGATCCTTACCTTGGTCCCGACCCAGCCGGCGACATGGCATTAATAGCTCAAGAAGTGTTTCACGACCCGGCTACTTGGCAGTGGACCGCCGCCGATCGCCTCGCCCTGCAACTCATCGCCGACTGCCATCGCCGGGGCATGCGCATTATTTTCGACGGGGTATTTAACCACCTCGGCGCGGGCAGCATTCCGTTTCAGGAGGTATTGACCAAACAGCAAGCCTCGATTTATGCCAATTGGTTTGAGATTGATAGCTGGGAAGATGCCAAAAAAGGCACCAAATTTAGCTACAAAGGCTGGTTTGGGGTGCAGTCCCTGCCCGAAATCAAAGAAGATAGCCAAGGCATCGTGGCCGAACCAAAAGCCTACATTTTTGCCAGCACCAGGCGCTGGATGGACCCCACTGGCACCGGCGACCTCAGCAAAGGCATCGATGGTTGGCGGCTCGACGTCGCTTTTTGCGTGGCCCACCCTTTTTGGAAAGACTGGCGGGTGTTTGTGAAAAACATCAACCCGGAGGCTTACCTCACCGCAGAGGTCATCGACGAAATTGAAAAAGTGACTCCCTATTTGCAAGGCAACGAATTCGACGCCATCATGAATTACAACTTCGCTTTTATCAGCGCCGACTGGTTTGTGAACGAAAAAAAGCGCATCTCCACCACCGATTTCGACCGGCAATTGGCCGAATTGCGGCAAGCTTATGGGCTCGAAGTAGCTTATGTGCAGCAAAATTTGTTCGGCAGTCACGACGCCAATCGCCTCGCCTCCCACATCGTGAACCGCGATTTTGCCCGGTATGGCGACTGGGGTGAATATTTCGGGAAGTCGAAGTCGGAGAATCCTGCCTACCATACCCGCATGCCTACCGAGGCCGAGTACGCCATTCAAAAGCTGTTCGCTGTGTTTCAAATGACGTATGTGGGCGCACCCATGGTATATTATGGTGACGAAGTGGGCATGTGGGGCGCCAACGACCCCGATTGCCGCAAGCCGATGGTGTGGCGAGAACTCAGTTACGCCCCCGAGCACTACAAAGCCGATGGCAACACCTACCAAGAGCCGCAGCTGGTGGCGGTGAATAGCGAAATACTGGCTCACTACCAAAAGCTCATCCAGCTGCGCAACAGCCAACCGCTGCTCCAAACCGGCGATTTTACCACCCTGCTGGCCGATGACACCAAAGAGGTTTTTGCCTTTAGGAGACATGAAAAAGGGAGTAACAAGGGCATTGTAGTGGTTTTGAACAACAGCAGCCAAACACAAACCTTCACCTTGCCGCTGCTCGGCAAAAAAAATACTACCCTGTATGCGAACGAAAAAAGCAGTCTTTCGAAAACCAATGCCTTTACTTTAAAAGCCAAAAGTTTTACTATTTTTGAAGAAGAATGACGTTACGTATTGTATTAATATGCTGTTTATGGCTGCCTTTTGAAGCAAACGCGCAAAGTCGAGCTAAAATCACTTCCGACCGTCGCGGTCAAGGTCAAACTCCCATCACCGTCGGCAAACATTATTTACAACTGCAGCTCGGGCAAGAAGGGGGCATGCTAAACGCCGGAAATTATGGCCAACAAACGTCTGCTAACGCACGCTTAGCACAAACCCAATTATTTTTACGCTTTGGCTTAAACGCTAAAACCGAAGTGCATTTGGCGAGCACCCTCGATCGTTTTACAAGAACCAGCATCGTCCGCAGCTTCGCCCAAAATGCCCCGCCGACCAGTTTACCCGAGCTGTACTCCTCAGATTTAGATTTACGTGCAAATAACCTTCAAATAGGATTTCGCCGTAACCTGTGGTCAGAAACCCGCAAGCATGCCTTTGATTTAGGCCTGATTGGCAGTTACACCCACCGCGATCAGCCCGCACACAGTCGTTACCGCGACGGTAACAACCTCCAGCTTGGCCTCCTCGCTTCCAAAAGTATCAGCAACCGCATCTCTGCTTTGGGCAACATCGGCAGCAATTGGAGTGTCACCAACCAACTGCCAGAACTGTATTACCTTGTCAATTTTGCTTTCGACCTTGGTAAAAACTTTGGCTGTTTTTTTGAGACCAAAAATAACATCCTCTTTCAAGGAGATGGTGGCAGTTTTACCTTGATCGATGGCGGCTTTACTTGGCTTCTGGCGCCCAATTTTCAATTCGATATATTCGGCGGCTGGTCGCAATTACACCAGTTGCTTCCCAACGAAGGCCCTGGTTTGTTGGTGTTTGGCCCCGCCCTGCGCGAAAACTACTGGTTCATCACTGGTGGCATCAGCTGGAAAATAAAGGCGTTGCCGAGTAAAAAAGCCAGCTGACGCACCAAATCGATCTTCACATTTGCTCGGGCGTGCCCCCGCTGCGCAGGGTCGGGCTATCCGTTGCAAGTCCTCGCCCCGCCTGCGGCGGTTCTGCGGGCTTTTCACTCCTATCCCTCACGCAAGGCACACTTTTCAATCGCTGCTCCCTATTATTTGAATAAAATAGCACAGAAGATATTGCGGTTGTTTGTATTTACATTACTCTCGCCGTATGTAGTGCTGAACAGCTGACCTAAACCGCTTGACAGTCCTCGGGCTTTTACTGCTGCTACCACTTGTGGCCATACAATTTTTACTGAACTCAATTTGGCCACCTCCGACCTGCCCTTTATGGGCGTTTTAACCTTAACAACGCTGGGGTTGCGTGCCGCGTTGCAGCTTAAGGAAACCAGTCCTACTTTTGAGATTATACAACGATGGCGCGTAGCAACTGTTCAGTTTTTCGGCCCAAAACTCAAATTTCAGTTCCTTTTATGCAATTTGCTATGCACCAAAATGCCATTACGACTGTCGTCTTTGCCCAGCACCTTCACCGGCACCTTGGCATGGGCCATGTTTACAACCCTCGCAGCATCAAGAGTGATTTTTTAATGGGTAGATTTCGCTTAGCACGTACCTGCTATTTTAACTAAGCTGCCGTTCCAGATTTTCCTGAATTTTACTACCCGCTTATACGCTCAAGCAGCCCGCAGCACAAAGTCACTACTGCATTAAAAAACTCTTGTTGAGTACCAAAACATCATATAAAATTTTGACGCCAAAGAGCAGCAGCGCACTGCCAGAAATGCGGTTGAGCCACCTGATTACGTTGCGTGTAACATACCTCCGTAGCTTTTTTGCGCCCCAGCTTTTAAGCAAATCGGTAGCCAAAATAGTCCCTAAAGTACCCGTAAAAAACAAAAGTTTGTCCACCCGATCGAGCTCCGGCATTGACGACACAAAACTCGACACCCCAAGCCAATAGACAATCACAAAAGGATTTAAGATGTTGAGCAGAAACCCTTTAGCCAAACTACCACCTACTACCAAACCAGAATTAACTTCAGGCAAATGCAGCGCTTCATTTTGCACCTTGCGATTTACAAGCAATATAAAGCCGTAAATCAACATAAATAAACCGCCCAAAATACCAATCCAGCGCAAAGCCGCTGGCTCTTGCACCACCTGCATCAAACCTAAAAAGCTGACGGCCACACAAAAAGCATCACTCAGCACAATTCCTACCGCCATACCGGCACCGGCACTAAAGCCTTTGGTAATGCTGGTTTGGATGAGGGCAAAAAATACGGGTCCCAATAGCACTGCAATCAGCAATCCGAACCCAATTCCCTTTATAATTGGCAAATCAAACACCAGAAGTCGCTTTTTTTTGCTGAAGATAGGCTTGCCAGCTTTCTAGGTGACTGCCCTTGATTACGCGCGGAAACTTATTTTGACCACCCAATTTTCCTTGTTCAGCCAGCCAACCAGTAAACCAAGCCGTGGGTACCAGTTCTACCAATACGTCTTTTAAGGCATGCTTGCGTTCTACAGCATAATCATCATTAATTTCGCAAAGTACTTGGTCGATGTGTTGCCGCACCAAGGCTGGATCAACCGCTTCATCGCAGCCGATGTACCATTGGTGGGCAAAAAGACTGCCGTGCGGCTGGCCATGAACCGTAAATTCTTTAATTTCCAAGTTTAGGTTTTCACTCAAACGGCGAATGGCCGTATTCATGTTGTCGACCGATAAATGCTCGCCTACCAGACTTAAAAAATGCTTGGTACGCCCTGTAACACGTATTTCCATGTGCGCGAGCGATGTAAAGCGCATGGTATCGCCAATCAAATAACGCCAAGCTCCTGAGCAAGTGGTGAGCAACAGGGCGTAATCAACCCCTTCTTGAACTTGGTTCAGATTAAGTGCCTTCGCACCTGCTTTCAAAGCCCCCTCTTCATCAAAATTCCCGGAGGTAAAGGGCACAAATTCGTAATAAATGCCATTGTTAAGCACTAAGCGCATGCCCTTGCGGTGGTTTTGCGGGCGTGCGTCGTAAGCAATAAAGCCCTCGGAAGCCAAATAAGTCTCAAAATAAATCAAAGGCCTGGCCAATAACTTTTCAAAGCTTTTTCGGTAAGGTTCAAAGGCCACACCACCAAAAGCATACACCGTTAAGTTAGGCCAAATTTCATGGATATTTTTAACGCCGTAATGAGCAATGATGCGCTCCATCATGATTTGTATCCAAGCCGGAACCCCAGCAATTACCCAAATATCCCAACTTCGCGCGTTTTTAACGATGTCATCAATTTTGGCATTCCAATCGCCTATGCGCGAAATTTCCTTGCCTGGCTTGTAAAAACGCTGGAACCAAAAAGGGATTTTGCCCGTATTGATGCCGCTCAAATCACCGTAATAATAGCGCCCTGTGAAATTAAGGTGCGTGCTCCCACCCAACATCAACATGCCTTTTTCGTAAAAATCGGAGGGGAAATTATACTGGACAAGCGTAAAAATTTGCTTCATACTGGCCTTGCGCATGGCATTGATCATGTCACTACTTACCGGTATAAATTTACTCGATGCCTCAGAGGTACCTGAACTGAGCGCAAAATACTTGATACTCCCCGGCCAAGCCACATTCGGCTGACCGTCACGGGCCTTCGACCACCAACGGGCATACATCGATTGGTAATCGTTGATGTCCACTCGATGCGCATATTCCGAAAATATATCCTGCTTTTTGAGCATGGAGGCAAAGCCGTAAAAACGGCCAATTTCGGTGTCCTTGGCTGTATAGAGCAACTTACGCAACACAATTTCCTGCTGTTTGGCTGGCTCAAACTGCTGCAACGATAACTTAAGGCGCAACTGCAAACCCCGTTTGAACAAACTACCTAATACTACCATTACGACGGGCTTTGGGTCCGCAAATTAGGGAATTTTACGCAGTCTTTAGCCCCTAAGCAGTACACCAATTACTGTAACAAATAAAAAGCGGTTTAAACTTTTGCCGCTTTCAGTAAATCAGGAAGTTGGATTGTGTTCGCTTTAGTGGCCCTTAAGAATTTCATGCCCCATTTTGTCGCGCTTGGTGAGCAAATAACTTTCGTTATGCTTGTTGGCAACCATTTCAATGGCCACATGGTCAACAACTTCTAAGCCATACCCAATCAATCCAGCTCTTTTGGTAGGATTGTTCGACATCAATCGCATTTTTCGAACGCCTAAATTGCGCAAAATCTGCGCCCCGATGCCGTAGTCACGCTCGTCCATTTTAAAACCTAAGGCCAAATTGGCCTGTACCGTGTCCAAGCCTTGCTCTTGTAATTTATAGGCCTTGAGCTTGTTGAGCAAACCAATGCCGCGACCTTCTTGGTTCATGTAAACGATTACGCCTTTACCAGCTTGCTCCACCATTTGCATGGCAGCATGCAACTGCTCACCGCAATCGCAGCGACAAGAGCCAAAAATATCGCCTGTTAAACAACTCGAATGCACCCTTACCAACACCGGCTCGTCTTCTGACCACTCGCCTTTGATTAAGGCCAAGTGCTCTTGATCGTTGTTGATTTGGCGGAAGGCTACTAGACTAAAATCACCCCAAGAAGTTGGCATTTCAACGGCTATTTCCCGCTTAATGAGCGATTCTTTTTGTAAACGGTACTCAATAAGGTCTTTGATACTTACCAACTTCATGTTGAATTTCTCAGCAACCACTTTCAAATCGGGCAAACGCGCCATCGAACCATCTTCATTCATGATTTCGCAGATGATACCCACCGGCGACAAACCAGCGAGTCGCGCGAAATCAATGGCGGCCTCCGTATGGCCAGCGCGGCGCAACACCCCACCTTTGCGGGCTTTGAGGGGAAAAATATGGCCCGGTTTGCCAAAATCCTCGGGCTTGGTGTCAGGATCAACCAAAGCTTTAATGGTTACCGCACGGTCGTGGGCCGAAATGCCCGTGGTGCAGCCCTTGCCCAGGTAGTCAATAGAAATGGTAAAAGGCGTTTCGTGCAGGGTGGTGTTTTTACCAACCATCAAGTCAAGACCCAAGACCTCGCAACGGTCATCGATAATGGGCGCACAAATCAAACCGCGGCCATGTGTGGCCATAAAATTCACCATCTCGGGCGTCACACAATCTGCAGCGGCTAAAAAATCACCTTCGTTTTCGCGATCCTCGTCGTCTACTACAATGATGATTTTACCATTTTTGATTTCCTCGATGGCTGATTCAATACTATCGAGCTTGATTTTGTCCTGCATATTTTAAAAATTGCTGCAAAGATACGGATACTTCGCCTAAGCTTTTCAGTCCTAACAGCAATAACAACCAGCGGCTTGGGGGGAATGTTCAATCTCTTTATTTAATAATCGAGCAGCGCTACCAAAACATAAGATTTATGGCCTGTTTGCCATCGCCATACCTAACAACACGTGTTAAGACCAAAGCGATCTATGGACTATTTTTGAATTCATATTACTTTACTGTTAAAAAGCATACTTTTGCCTGCTGAATTACGTTTACAGCTGTCAACCCGAGCTGATGACCCTAAAACCCACTACCAGCGGAACCTTTAAATTTAACTCGGAACTCGTTTCCTTTGGCTTTTTGGCTATTCTTCTGGCGGCCATCCCCGTTTCTAAAGCCATAGCCAGCATTGCTGAAGTACTACTTGCCGTCAGCTGGTTCATTGGATTTTCAGATAGCAACATCCGTACAAGACGCTTTCATACGCTCAAAACAGCCCCCTACCTCCTGCTTTTTCCAGCTTTTTATTTGATTTTCCCGCTGGGCTTGTTGTACACTATCGACCTCACCGAAGGCATCAAGGAACTCAACATGAAGCATTATTTCTTCAGTCTTCCCTTGCTTGTTGGCACGTTAAAACTCAGTCGCGATCAAGTGCGTTGGGCCTTTCTTAGTTTCGCCATCACCAATGTACTGGTGGCCGTAAGCGTATTTTACATCACCGCCACTGGCAACGATTTGCTGCACGGCTCCCCGCACATTCCCAGTGCCTTCGAGCAACGCCCGCGCGCCAGTCTTTTCCTATGCTTCAGCATTTTCATCTTCGGAGAATACCTCATCAGCAAATGGCATGAACTAAGCAACGAGGCCAAAACTACCCTGTTTATCTTTTCGGGGATGTTGCTGGGTGGACTCATACTCATGAAAGGCCGCATCGGTCAACTCGGATTTGTGGTGCTCACCCCAGCTTTTGTGTTACACTACCTGCAATTCACCAAACGCAGTACCTTGCGGTGGCTTTGGGCGGGTGCTCTCAGTCTACTACTGGCGGCAGGGATGTATTTTGGCTTTGAAGACGTGCGCCAGCCCTTTAACGAAGCAGTTGATGAGCTGATTGAAAGTCAAACCGGCTATCCCACCAGCGAACCTACTTTCTCTTCTATCGGACAAAGGGTGGCTTTTTACCAAGAATTCTGGCCGCTGTTTTTAGAAAACCCCGTCCTAGGTGTAGGAACCGGCGATTTGGTACTCGAAGGGAGGCCTTTATTTGCCGATAATCCCTTTCACATTCCCTTCCAAAAACCACACAACCAATTTTATGAAACAGCTATCAAGTTTGGTTTGGTAGGATTGCTGTTGTTTTTGACGGTCTGGATGTTCACCGTCCGTGCCTTCAATCCTGGTTTCCGCAAACTAGGCTATCTATTCAGCATCCTTATTTTTGTGAGCATGTGGAGCGATTCCACCTTTGGCACCCAAGCGGGAATTAGCTTTTTCATGACCTTTACAGCCTTGTTTTTAGTACGGCCCAATGATCCCGTTTTTGTAACGCACGAACGACCCTACGAGCAAAACGCTGAAAATACGCAACTAAAAACGGCAGGACTGCGTTAGTGGGCTATCGAAAAGCCCCATTTTATGCCCAATCGCCTTCAAAAAAGCGCCAGTCCTTATTTACGCCAACACGCCCACAATCCTGTTAACTGGTACCCTTGGAGCGACGAAGCCCTGCTTGAAGCCCGTTATTCGCAGCGTTTAATGATTGTGAGCATTGGCTACAGCGCTTGTCACTGGTGCCATGTAATGGAGCGCGAATCGTTTGAAGACGAAGCCGTGGCAGCCGTAATGAACGAACATTTTGTAAGCATTAAAATCGATCGAGAAGCGCGACCCGACTTAGATGCGCTTTACATGCAAGCCGTACAAATCATGAGCGGCCGGGGTGGCTGGCCGTTAAACGTGATTACATTGCCAGATGGCAGGCCGATTTACGGCGGTACTTATTTTAAGCGCGAAGACTGGCTGGCCGTGCTGCAACAGCTGCAACAGCTTTGGGACACCGATCCCGAAAAAGTGATGCAATTTGCTACCAAGCTGCGCGAAGGCTTGCAAGCGGTGAACCTGCTCCCCGATAACATCCAAGAGGCCTTTCGCAGCACCGATCTGAGCGATCGTGCCGACAGCATGCGCCTGCATTTCGACCCGCGTTGGGGCGGCTACGGACAAGCGCCAAAATTCCCCATGCCGCAGCTTTGGGAGTTCAGCTTGCACTACGGCAGCATCCAAAAACAGCCCGAAATGCTCGAAAAAACCCATTTAACCCTCGAAAAACTAGCTTTGGGAGGCATCTACGACCAGCTTGGCGGCGGTTTTGCTCGCTATTCGGTGGATGGCTACTGGCATGTGCCTCACTTCGAAAAAATGTTGTACGACAACGGTCAATTGCTGCAACTATACGCCCATGCCTTCCAACAAAATCGAAAGCCACTTTATGAAAAAGTCATTCGCCAAACCATCAATTGGGCAAATCGTGAACTGTGTTTAGAAAATGGTTTGTTCGCCTGCGCACTTGACGCCGATAGCGAGGGTGAAGAAGGTAAATATTACGTTTGGACGCTTGCAGAATTGCAGCAGCTCTTAACTGCAGAAGAATATGCGGTTGTTCAGCAGCACTACGATCTCGACGGAAAAGGTCATTGGGAGCACGGAAATCAAGTATTGATGGTGTTTGAAGGTCTGGAGCAAATAGCCCTCGAAACCAAGCAGTCTCTTTACCAACTCGAACAGCTACTAACCAGCGCTCAAGCCAAAATGCTGGCGAAACGCGCCCAACGGCCGGCACCGGCCCGCGATCACAAGGCGCTTCTGGGCTGGAATGCCATTTACCTTTCGGGGCTAGCAGCGGCAGCCACAGCGTTACAGGAAGAAGCACTGCGGCAGCAAGCCTGTGCTCTTTGCGCAGCCATGCTACAGCATTTTTACCAAGAGGAACGCTGGTACCGCCTGTTCACCGAGCACGAAAAGGTACCGGCACAAGCCGAAGACCTCAGCTTTATGGCTACTGCCCTGCTCGATTTGTACGAACTAACGGGCAACATTGATTATTTCAACCAAAGTTTGGCCTTAGAAGCCCTCCTCACTGAGCAGTTTTATGATGCAGAACAATGTTTACTTAGCATGACGCCCTTGCAGGAAGCGGATTTCATCAGTCGCCAATACGAGAAAAGCGACAATGTAATTCCTGCCGCCAGCAGTGTGTATGCCCGTTTACTCCTGCGTTTGGCCGCACACAGTGGTCGTGATGCGCTCCGACAGCGTGCCCAAAACATGGTGTTGCGCATTTTACCAGAAACCGGCAGCAGTGGTTGGTTGTATTTTGGGGGTTGGGGCCAAGCGGCCTTGTTGCTCACAGTCCCTATGCGGGAGGTAGCCATTGCTGGCGAAAAGGCCGTAGACTTTGCGAGCGAACTGCGTACCAGCTACCAGCCACAAACAGTATGGGCTTATGGTGCCGCTGAAAATCACCCTTTGCTAGCCAAGCGATTGCAATCGAACAGCACCCTCATCTATATCTGTGAAAACCGGGAATGTCAATTGCCAGTAGCAGCTGTTGCTTTAGCAAAAGTCGTTTTAGAAGCTTAATATTGGTGATTCGCTCCGCGTAAGGCCACCGAAAGCGCTTCAATCAAATTGGGTTGCTCTTCTAGGGCGTTGCCAATCACCACCACATCAGCACCCGCTTGCCAGGCTGCCTGCGCAGCATCGGCGGTGCACATGCCTCCACCTACAATAACTGGCAATTTCACAGCACGCTTTACGGCTTTGATCATCGCGGCTGGAATAGGATTTGGCGCCCCCGAACCCGCATCCATATACATCAACTGCAAGCCGAGCATTTCGCCAGCCATGGCCGTGCAAGCTGCTATATCTGGTTTATTGGCAGGAATTGGTGCAGTATTAGAGATGTAAGAAACCGTGGTAGGCGCCCCCCCATCCACCAACATATAGCCGGTAGGAAGCACTTGGATGCCAGAACGACGCAATTCTGGCGCTGCCACCACATGCGCACCAATCAAAAACTCTGGATTGCGGCCAGAGATCAACGATAATAAAAGAATGCCGTCCGCATTATTGGACACCTGCGTGGCTCCCCCTGGAAAAATGATTACTGGAATTTCAACGTATCGCTTAATAAAGGCAATGGTTTGTGAAAGCTGATCGCTGCTCAGTAAACTCCCTCCAACAAAAAAATAATCGGCACCCATTTGCTCCGCTTTAAGAACCAAATGCAGCAAGTGTTTTTCGGTCGCCTTGTCAGGATCAATGAGCACTGCCAATTGCTTTCGCCCGAGCTGAGCAGCTTGCTGTAATTGAGCTAAAATAGTAGATGGCATGCTTTGGCGTCTGATTAAAACAAGTATTCTCCTGGGCAAAAATACACTCTTCTCCCGAAAAGCCACCCCTTCTTCTATTTTTTTGACATTAAATACACTATAAATATGTTATAGCTCCCCAAAGCTTGGTATTTTTGAGGTATGAAGAATTGTTGCTGGCAGTTAGTGGTGGTATTCCTTTTGTTTTGGCAAAACGGCGTGGCACAGGCACCCGACGAAGGCTGGTTCAACATCAGCAGCAATACCGTTAAGGGCGCCTATCAACACAAGGTATTGGGAGCAGATTTGCAAGGATATTACGTCTATCAGTCCAGCGGGCGGGAACGGGTAATCGAAAAATACAGCTACAACAACGCACTTGTTTATGCGCACAAAATCCCTTTAGACGACCGCAGCATTGAAATAGAAGAGCTTTTGGTACGCCGCAACGATGTGGTGGTGTTCTTCTCCATATTTAATGGGAGCTTGCAGAAGCATGGACTCTTTTACATGATTCTTCCTCACCAAGGCGAGCCCGGAAAGCCGGTAATTTTAATGGACATGAATCAAGTGAGCAACCGTGCCCGCTCCTTTTTCCGCATTACCCCCAACGACGATTTAAGCGGTTTCAGCGCCATGCACGAAAACCAACACCGGCCCGATGAAACCATGCTGGAGATTGCCTTTTTCGACGCACGCATCCAGCCAGTAACCAATACCCGTTTGATTTTACCGATGACCAGCGAACGTCACGAGATCAGTCGCGTTACCCACGACGACCGCTATAACCTCTACATCATGATGCGAAGCATGCAAAAAGATAAAAAAATCAGCGATCCCGAGCGCGTTTCTTTCAAAATCGTCAAAATAGACCGCTTCAGTCTAAAAGCCGACGAGCTCAAGCTCGGTTCCAGCGTCCATTTCCTTAGCAGCATGCAGCTGGGCTTCGACCGCCTCAACAAGCGCATTAAGCTGGCAGGTTTTTACAGCGACAAAGACCGCGCACCACTTAGCGGTGTGGTATTAGCCAACATCCAACCCGACAGTTTTTACTTCGATACCATTGGCTACAGTAAATTTGACTCAGAATTTGCTAGCAAAATACAGAGTTACAAATCGAGCAAAAAGGAAAAAGAACTCACTGACTATTTCCTAGGCGACCTCATCATTCGCGATGATGGCGGCGTGGTTTTGCTGGGAGAATCAAACTACCAAACCAATCAAACCTATGTGCAATACAGCCAAGGTTTCCCCATTTACCGCGAAATCATTTATTATCATTACGATGAAATAATCATGGCTTCCGTCAACCCCAATGGCGGCTTAGATTGGCGGCAAATCATCCCCAAAAAGCAAACCAGTGTTACACCGAGTCCCTTTTTCTCCTACCTCGCCTTTGCAGCTGGCACCCAATTACACATTATTTTTAACGAGGAAGGCCGTAGTAAAACGGCCGTCATGCTGTACAGCATCAGCAATACCGGGGCCGTTACCCCACGCTCCCTGCTAAATTCAGACGCAGCCGATGCCATGATTGTGCCCGCCGATGCACGCATAGTATCGCCAAATACCATTTTGATTCCCGCAAACAAGCGTAAGAAGAAAGGCGTATTTCGCCTTACCTTTGACGGAGAATGATTGCCACGCTATTTCAATCCAACCGCCTCCTTTTCGCCTACAGCGCAGGCATGGTACTCACTTTAGGCGTGCTGGCCATGCATTTTACCGGGCTGGAGGCGCCCGTTTCGCTCAGCGGTGAACAGTGGCTGATGGATTTAATTTTGCAACTCCCTCCCGCTTTACTGTATGTTTTCAATCTGCTTTGCATCGTAGGATCCGCCATAGTTTTCAACCAGTTGTTAATTGGTGAAAAGGTAAGTCGCGACTACAACAGCCTGTTTTTTCTCGCCTACCTGCTCGCCGCCTTTAGCTATTGGCCTTGGTCGGGTTTGCAACCTGCCCTATACACCTCCCTGCTTTTTTTATTCATCATCCGCAACATGATGATTGCGGGTAATTCGCGTAAGCAGCTGAGTTTGGTGTTTGATGCGGGCTGGATTGGGGGACTCGCCTTTTTGCTCTATCAACCGGCTTGGGTGCTGCTGCCTGTAAGTTTGCTAAGCATTGCCCTGGGTGGTATTTTTCGATTTAAGGCCCTGATGTTGTGGCTATTTGGCTATTTAACTCCCATTTATTTGATGGCCTCAGTAGCTTATCTGAACAACCAAACCGACTTATTAACGGCTTTGTTTTTGATAGATAGGAGCGCCGAATGGCAGCTACACATCCTCAGTTTAGCCGATAAACTACTGCTTGCCTTCAGTTTTAGCGTCTTTGTGATTGGGGTTGCCATTAGTTTTTCAGGCGGCAATCTCAAAACCAATGCCTTGCGGAATGCCCAACGAATCTTTTTCATTTTGTTGATTTGCGGTATTTTAAGTGTCTTTTTTTTGCCCGGAGACGGCTGGTTAAATGCGGGTATTTACATTCCCGTTGGCGCCTTTTACATGGGACGCTTTTTAGAAGCAATTCAAAAAAAGGGGTTGATCAATCTTTTGGTGATCTGCTGGCTTGCCTTACTGATATGGAGCAGCGGTATTTTCTGAAAATTGACGCAATTTTTCCGAACTTTGCAGTTCTTAAAGAAGTCATATGAAAATCGGAGTAGTCATTTTCCCTGGTTCTAATTGCGATCGCGATACCCTGCATGTTTTTGGAGAAGTTTTAGGCCAGCAGGTGGTGCCGCTTTTTCACAAAAAAACCGATTTACAAGGGGTTGACATGGTGGTATTACCCGGTGGCTTTTCCTATGGCGATTATCTGCGCTCAGGCGCCATTGCCCGCTTTTCTCCCATCATGGAACACGTTATCGCCCACGCCAATCGCGGGGGTTATTTGATGGGGATTTGCAATGGTTTTCAAATATTGACCGAAGCCAAATTACTGCCGGGCACACTTTTGCACAACGAAAGTCGCAAGTTCATTTGCAAAAACGTGTATTTGAAGCCGCAGACTACCGATACCTTGCTCACCCAAGGGCTCAGCACCAGTGACGTGTTGCAAGTGCCCATTGCGCATGGTGAGGGCAATTATTACCTCGACGCAGCTGGCCTGAAGTCCCTCAACGACCACGACCAAGTGCTCTTCCGATATTGTGACGCCGCTGGCAACATCACGCCAGAAAGCAATCCAAATGGCGCAATTCAAAACATTGCCGGTATAACCAACAAAAACCGCAATGTATTTGGCCTGATGCCACATCCTGAGCGTGCCGCCGAGGACATATTGAGCAACACCGATGGCCTGCGCATTTTGGAGAGCTTGTTGAATTTGGTATAATTATTCGCTTTTTGCATCACCAAAAGTGGCCAGTGCAGTTAAACAGTGGCCAGTGCAGTTAACAAAGCTGCCTTTACCCCTTTAGGGCCAAAATACAGCGGTTGTGCCCTCAACTTAGCGGGAGGCTTTTGTAAGCTGCTTAGTCACTACCCTCTTGTCCGAAATTGCCAATGGCTATTATGAACTGCTGGCCTTAGATAATTTGCTCGAAATCCTCAGAACCAACACGGCCATCCAAGACAATCTGGCGCAAATCATCCGCCAGCAAAAAGAGGCGGGAAAAGTCACGCAACTCGCTGTTAACCGATTTGAAGCTCAGGGGCTGCAAACCAAAAACTTACAATTTGACATCCTCCAAAAAATTGTAGAAACCGAAAACAGACTGCATTTTTTTGCAGGTCGCTTCCCGCAAACCATCCAAAGAAATCCCAGCGATTTGAGTGCCTTACAGCTCGGTCCCAGCCTAATGGGCACACCTGCAACATTATTGCAAAACCGACCTGATATTCGGCAAGCGGAGCTGCTGCTACAAGCGGCAAAGCTCGATGTGGCGGTAGCAAAGGCCAATTTCTATCCCTCTTTGCGGCTACAAGCCGGCACGGGCACACGTGCCTTTAGCACAGCTGACTTGCTGAACCCTGCCTCGCTTTTACATGGCTTTGCTGGGGATTTGGCCGCACCCTTTGTCAACCAGAATGCCATAAAGGCCAATTACGGCAGTGCCTTTTCTGTACAACTTCAGGCAATCAATGGCTACGAACAAGCGGTTTTAAACGGCTACATTGACGTACTTAACCAATTTTCACTGGTTGAAAACTGCCAAAAGAGCTACGAAATCAAAGCGCAAGAAGTAGCCCTGTTAACAGCATCCATTGACTTATCCAAAAGTCTATTTAACTCGGCCCGTGCCGATTACTTAGAGGTGTTGCTGACCCAGCAAGAAGCATTGGCCTCCACCATCGATTTGAATGAGATCAAACTAAAACAACGGCGTGCCAAAGTCAGTATTTACCACGCGCTGGGAGGCGGGTGGAAGTGAAGTTAAGCCGTTGCCTTAAAGGTGATTAAGGAGGTTGCGGGCGGCTGCATACGGACTCATGGTACCCGCAGTAACCTCCTTTTCTAATTCCTTTAAGCGTTGTTGCTGTTCCGGTCGGCTTAAAAGCTGCTGTTCGAGCCGCTGGCGGGTGTATTCATAGAAATGCTGCAAGCGCTGCTCGGATCGTTTTTGATCGCGGTAACCGTTGGGAATACACAAATCGAAATAAGACAGCAC
>Ga0335396_10004158_pt1 | contig 15933 bp, 13 predicted proteins | sample FRY02_FD_205743 | JGI IMG/M metagenome (GOLD analysis project Ga0335396, IMG submission 205743) | Freshwater microbial communities from Lake Fryxell liftoff mats and glacier meltwater in Antarctica - FRY-02 (spades assembly) (version 2) | ecosystem: Environmental > Aquatic > Freshwater > Ice >... | reverse complement strand
CGATTCGCGCTGTCTGTGAATCGATGCTGATTTAAAGACAACCTTCACGCTCCGCCGTGATGGTAAAGCTTGGAACCTGATTGGATTTGTGATCCTGTGAGAGGTCTCTACATTGGAATTCAGACGCCAGGCACAACATCGCAGGCGAGGGCGGACGCTTTGGAAAGCGTTTCGCCATCGCTGTCCTGGAGATTTATTGATACAGACCGTCCAATTCAGACGGCTGCTCGCTGGGCACGTTCCATGTGGTTTCGTCTCAGGGCAGGGCCGGCAGTCGCAGCTCTGAATAGAATGGTGCTTGCAGAATTGGGCGACGAACCTTGCGAGGTCATCTGGATAGACAAGGGTGTCTGTCTGTGGCCCGAGACAATTCGACGGTGCCGAAAGTTGGCGAAGTGCCTGGTTTATTACACTCCAGACACATCGTTCCTGGCAAACAGTTCGAGATTCTTTGACGCCACCATATCGCTTTATGATCTCGTCGTGACCACCAAGTCACTCGAGGTGCAGCAGTTTGAAAAGCGTATTCCGCAAGATCGTCTGCTTCTTGTGACTCAATCTTTTGATCCCCGTATTCATCGACCGACGTGTGGATTCGAAGAGAAACACGACGGTGCAGTTTTCATTGGTCTTTGCGAACCAGATCGCGAACGATGTGTAGATCGGTTGCTGGGGGCCGGAGTCCCGGTACGGATTGGTGGTTGTGGATGGGATCGTTTTGTCGAGAGGCGGAAAAAAGATCCTCTTCTGCATTTCGCGGGATCAAAAGTATTTGGAGAACACTATGTAAAAGCACTTTCTTCAGCACAGATTGGACTTGGGCTGTTGACAAAACGATTTCCGGAACTACACACGACACGCACGCTTGAGATCCCTGCGTGCGGGACTGCGTTGGCAACTGAGCGCAATACTGAGACCAAACAGATATTTTCCGATGATGAAGCCATTTTCTTCGCTGACTACCGCGACCTTGCAAGTCAAGTTGTCGAACTCCTATCAATGCCAGAGCGACTTAAAGGGATCGCCGCTTCTGGGCACCGCAAAGTCTGGAGTGGCGACTTCACGAATGCCGACATGGTTCGACGAGTGCTCAAAGTCGCTGGCGTTTCATTTCCTGCGACGGCCGCCGAATACCCAGAAACCACAGACTGAAAACTTTGAGCCAGCCAACACAAAAAACTAAACGATTTGCCTTAATTCGCCATGCACTGGAGAAGAGAAGCGCTTCGGCGGCTGGCATGTGTCTCATCGTCGCAGTCGGGCTTGTGGGGTATTTGCAGGTAATTCCAAACGGCATTCTGATCAGCATGATTTCGGCTGTGATTATCTACGAGTTCCAAAAGAGACTGGATCAGGGCGTTCCGTTACTGCAGCTGACCAGTCTGATCGCGGTGCTTCAATGGCTGATTGGGCCGATCCTGAATTACTCCTCAGACATGACATTTGGACGGTACTCGATGTATGTCCCCGAGGCCGACTATTTTCATTTTGCAATCCCGGCCACAGCATTTTATATCGCATTGATGCTCACCGCTGGAGCGTCCGTAAAACAGAAAAACCTGCTGCAGACCATTGACCGTCGCAACTTTGTAACGATCGGTGTGCTGCTCAATGTGGCTGCCACAGTCGCCACGATTGCAGCCAGTCGAGTTGGCGGCGGCTTGGCTTTTTTGCTGTTTCTGCTCTCTCAACTTCGCTACGTGGGAGCCCTGTATTTTCTGTTTTCGCGAAGTCAGTTTCGATTATTGTTGGCTGCGGGATCGTGCAGTCAGTTGTTTACGTCGTCACTTGGGTCCGGGATGTTTCATGACCTGATCCTGTGGCTGGCCATTATCTTCTGCTACTGGTTCGCTCAGCGCAAGTGGACTCTGTCGGTTAAGTTCTTCGTACTCAGTTTGGCAACCGCAGGATTGTTTTCGATTCAGGTCGTGAAGCAGGAGTATCGTGCACTGCTGAAGCGAGGTGAAGAGCCATCGATAGTGAGCTTGATTCTGGCGTATGTGACGCCCGGAGGGCGAGCATGGGAGACCGACGTTCTCTCACTGGCGATCACCCGTCTGAATCAGGGATGGATCATTTCGTCGGTCATGCACAATGTGCCTGAAAACGAACCATTCGCGGAAGGGGAGACGATCAAAGACGCAGTGTTTGCGTCAGTTGCGCCTCGATTCTTGTATGAAGACAAAAAGGGAGCTGGTGGCCGTGAAAACTTTCGCCGGTTTACCGGATTGGCGATTGCGGATTCGACTTCGATGGCCATCAGCCCACTGGGTGAAGCTTATGCCAACTTTGGAGTGATTGGAGGCATCGCATTCATGATTGTCTTCGGCGGGCTTTTTGCGTTGATGTATTACGGAACACTGCGATACACATTGACGCATCCGACGTTCTTCTTCTGGATCCCATTGATATTCTATCAGGCGATTAAGGCCGAAACAGACCTTGTGACCGTTTTGAATCAGTTGTCCAAGGGAGCCATTGTGGCCTTTGGCTGCCACTGGGGCATCGCTCAGCTTTTTCCCACAAGAATTCGGACTCCCCAGCCTGAAGTGCGTGCCAAGCGATCATCATAACCCGACGCGTCAGCGAGGAATTCTTCGGCACGCAGCCGAACGACCTAAACTCAATCCCTCACTTACGTTTCGGGTTCCGAATATTCGAAACGCGCAACTTCAAAACTGACGCGTCGGGTTGTGATAGATGCTGAATGGGCCTCATTCGACAATTAGCATAGGACCAGACCAGATCAACACGATGAAGATTGTGCATTTTCAACGTCGCCCATCGGGAGTTCGTTTTAGTATCGAAGGATACTTTGAGCGTGTCCGGGAAAGTCTGGCACCGACAATTCCTGTTGAGTTGCGTTTAATGCCGTGCGTAAGCCAAGGCCTCTGGCGACGCGTCCACAATTTGCTCGATGCGGCGCTGCATCAGGGTGATATCAATCACGTGACAGGAGATGTTAACTACGTCGCCATTCTGCTGCGGCGGAAGCGAACTGTGCTGACTGTCCTTGATTGCGAGATCCTGCACCGCCTGACGGGTCTTCGTCGGCAAATTGTCAAGCTGTTTTGGTACTCGCTTCCCGCATCGCGAGTTTCGTACATTACCGTGATATCAGAAGAAACTAAGAGACAACTTCTGAAGGAGATTCGGTTCTCGGCGAAGCGAATTCGCGTGATACCAGTCTCCGTTTCATATCTGTTCCAGCCTCATCCGAAAGCATTTCAAAAACAGTGTCCTCGCATTTTGCAGGTGGGAACGAAGGCCAATAAAAATCTGTTGCGACTGGCCGAGGCCCTCCGAGGAATCTCGTGTGAGGTCGATGTTGTGGGGCCAATGACGGCCGAACAAGTCGCGGCATTTCAGAGCAATGAAATTTCGCATCGAGTTCACACGGGGCTCTCGCAAGAAGAAATCGTGGAACTCTACCGGCTGTCAGATATCGTCAGTTTCGTCTCGACTCACGAGGGATTTGGAATGCCAATTGTTGAGGCTCAATGGACGGAACGCGTTTGCGTGACCTCCAATTGTTCATCAATGCCTGAAGTCGCAGGTGATGGTGCGTGCCTGGTGGATCCCTTTGAGATCGCATCGATCAGATCCGGTTTCCTGAAAGTCATTTCAGATTCTGCTTATCGTGAGCGACTGATCGAAAACGGCCGCACCAATAGACTTCGTTTTGACAGCCAGCGTATTGCGAATCAGTTCGCTGATCTGTATGCAGAAATGCTCAGGGATTGACAACGTAGGCAGATCTGTCCTCAGGTCTGCGTCCTTCGACGTGGTCAGTGTACAATCGACCGTTTGATTCGCGGGCTTGCCAGTGGACAATCCTTAGTAACAAAAGAAATCGCAGTTTTCACCACGGAGAACACAGAGTCCACGGAGGCAGCAGAGGGAGGGTGGCAAGCGCTTAGTTTCTCTGCCGTCGCTGCTTCCTGTTAAAAATCCGATTCCCCATACGCATACCGAGAGTTGATTTCAGTCGCGTCAGAAGTTTCGCAAATCGCTGAGCCGGAAAATCTTCTCAGGTAAACATGATCTCCATCGTTTGCAGTAAGCAGGGTGAAGGGCAACCCCGTTAAAGAATTGATAGCGTGATAACCAGCGAATCACCCCCTCATCCGGCCTATTGGCCACCTTCTCCCCCGTCCAGGGGAGAATGGCGTGGACTTAGGATGTTTTCTTGCAGCGGAACTCGCCAAGAGTTTCGGTTTTCCCTGCAAACACGGGGTGCCGAAAGTCTTGGCGACTTCCGCTACGCCTTAAGTCCACGCCATTGGTCCAGGGGAGAAGGGACTTCGTTGCCCGTTTGGTCAAGGCCGTGAAGGATTTCAGGGCCCAATTTCATTGGTTGCCTAATTTGTGGGATCGTGTTCGTTCAAGGCACAAAGTGAACGAGAATTTCTCGACAGGCAGGGACTTTGCATTGAGGCCCGAATGGGCCGACACAGCCTCTGCCGGACAGTGAGGCCAGTGGCACTCGATTTAACAAAGTAGACGTCACTCTCCGAGTGACGAATGCCGCAAAACGCGGCCCTCGGCATTCATCACTCGGAGAGTGACGGCGACTATAATCGCAAATCGACTGCCATTGGCCGTGAGGCCCCGCGTTTCGACGCTGGCAGCGGGCAGAATGCCCAGCATACTGGTTTTTTGATCACACATGCACATTTTGTTAAAATGAGTGGAATGGGAGTTATTTATTAATTTGTTCGACATTCCTTTGACAATGCTCAATTGTTCATTTTAGACTGCGGTGAGTTCTGGTTGAGCTTCTAATTACGTAAGGGGGAAATGAAATATGAAAATGATGTCAGGTGTTTTAAGTTTGTTGCTTGTTGCAATGACTTCAGCCGTTCAGGCGGATATTGTCATTGATGATTTCGTTGGTGGATCTCAAGCTCAGACGGTGAACAATATTGGCGCTTTGGGGCCACCTTCGGTTTCCCTGAACGACGGAATTGCTGGTACTCGAACAGTATCGATCGTGGCAAGTGCGGGAGTAGCTCAGTTTACGACGGCGGGAACTGGTAGTGCGAATTTCTCCTCGATTGGGGGAGCATCCACGATTGATGTTGACTACGCGTTTCTTCCAAGCGCGCTGAGCTTGACAGCTTCCTTGTCTAACCTCTCGTTTGATCTCTTCCAGACGGTGGTCGGTAGTTGGACAGCAACCATTTCAATCAACTCCAATGCCCAGACGACTGGCCCCATCGCAGTGTCTTCCGGACAGGTGATCAACTACAGTCCTGTTGGTCCGATTGCAGTCAATGACATCAAAATTCGCCTTGCAAGCACCGGTGCTGGTTCGATTACAAATTCTTCAGCAACGGTCGTGGCCAATCCAGAGCCAGCGTCGCTATGTCTACTTGGCTTGACCGGCATGGCTGGCGCATTCGTTGCCCGTCGCCGATTAAAGTTAGCGAAACAAGCTTAATTTCGCTTGAGTTGAATGTTCTCCTTACTGATGATGAAACCGCACCGAGTTTTCGGTGCGGTTTTTTATTTGCAATTTCCATTGTCATCACGTCGGCCAATTCTCTATGATCAGGGATCGTCTCGTGAAACGCCTTCCATTGCTCTTCATTGTCGGCAGCATTGGAGTCTACGCAATTTTTTTAATCAGACTGGCAAGCTGGCTGTGGGGACGCGAGCATTATCAGTTCTTTCCCTTAGTCTTGATTGCGGCATCGATACTGGCATGGTTTCGGTACGACGGAGTTAAGTGGACCGAAAAGTACGGCCTGAGTTTTCGAGTGATGTCTCTTACCGTTGCGGCTCTATTCTTGTTATTGCTGGCCACAGGGCTGCAGAGCAACCTGCTTGGTGCGTTATCGGCATTGATTTGTGCTTGGGCGGGCATCTGGTATTTCGGTGGAAAAGATGCGGCTGATCGATTCAGGGGACCGCTCTTTTTCCTGGTCATGGCTCTGCCTATTCCTCTGAACTATGACTTAATTCTCATCATCAAACTTCAGAAGATCGCCTCAACGGGTGCCAGCAGGCTGCTGGATTTCTTTAGTATTCGGCATGACATCTCTGGTGTTGCCATCTCCACCGCAGCGCGCAGTTTTATGGTTGAGGAAGCCTGTAGCGGAGTGCACTCGCTTTTCTCCTGCTTATGTGCGGTCGTTTTTTTATCCGTGCTTCAGCGATACAGTTTTGTTCGCATTCTTGTCAATATCGTCCAAACCGTAGTGTGGGTGATTGCTGCCAATACACTTCGTGTCTTCCTGGTGATCTACGCTTTTAGTGCTTTCGGTATCGCGTTGGACAGCGGCTGGCGACATGAACTCCTTGGAGTATTTACCTACGTAATTGCTCTCTCGATGGCATTGAGCACGGACCGACTGTTGATGTTTCTGGTTCCCTTTGGAACTCAGGAATCCGGCAAGAAGGACACGAAATACGAAGTCGCCGACAATCCCGTCGTTCAATTAATGTCGTTTGGGCAAAGTGCTGGCAAAGCCGTCAACCGATTTCTGGACCGTGAGCGACTTCCTTCGCGAGTCGCATTGCGTGCGTTGCTGGTTGTGCCATTGATTTGTCTTACACTTTCGGCCGTCACTTATGGAAAGATTGCAGGGCGATTGATGGCAACGTCTGTCAGCGACACGACGCCTCAAGCGAATTTTGTGGCGGGAGTAGGAACGCGGCTTCGACAGGACGGGGTGATGCCGAAGAATGTTGATGCATGGACACTGGAAAACGTCGAACACCTGAATCGTCAGGCAGGTGACACGTTGGGCGAAAACTCAGTTGTCTTCACCTATACCGGCCATGGACTTCGAGCGGTATTCTCGCTTGATGGCTTCTATTCTGATTGGCACGACCTGGCGTACTGCTATTCGGGACTGGACTGGAAACTGTCTGAACAATCGAATTTCACCGAAGACATCACAGGAAATCGGGCCACGTATCTGTCCATGTATATGGCCGATGGGTCTCAGCTGACCACCTACTTTTCCTGCATCGACAGTCAACTGACCTCCGTGAAACCAAGCGACCGCTCAATTGGCGAGATCAAGACATTTGAGAATCTTTTAGAACGACTCAGTATGGCGAGTTCAGCCAAAACAGATCGGGATGTCGTGGTTGGCCCTGTGCTGCAGTTTCAGTTGACATGTTTCGGACGAGACGAATTGTTGCCTCATGAAAAAGATGCGTTGCGTCAGTTGTTCGGAGTGTTGATGCGTGACGCATCAGTGTCGCTCAAGGAGAAGCAACAATGAAGACTTTTAAACGCTTCAAGCGAAAATTCAGCGACTGGTCATCCAAACGCCGCTTTCGAATTCCGAAAATGTTGACGCTGGACTTCTATGGGAAGATTCTGGCTGCTCCTATTCTCTGGCTAGGTACCAACTGGAAGTCTCGCAGGTTTCAAAATCTGTTATTCGGATTGCCGGCAATGGCTGGTATCTTTGTGATCCTTTACCTGGGCGTTCAGCTACAGGTTCAGGAACCGTCCATTTCTACTGAATATCTGGCCGAAGCCCGTTCTGCACTCACGCAAAAAGATTTCACCCGTGCAGAACTGCTGTTAGCCCGGGTCCTTAAGCGCCGGGATTCGATTATTGCAGAAGCTCAGTACTCAATGGCCGTTTTGTTCGACGAGACTGGGCAAAAAGATCGTGCGTCTGAGTTCTTCCGAATACTTGCCCCCGATGATCGGAGAGGGAATCGCGACGCGCATCGGCGTCTGGCTGTCATTCTCGCGAATCAGGCCAATTACGAGAGCGAAGCTTCTGAATTCCGACGTTTGCACTGGCATCTCACAGCCGCTGGACAGTCAGAATCGGCCGAAACGCAAATGGCATGGGGGCGTTACTATTTACTCACCGGTGATCTGAAGCAGGCAAAGAAGTACTTTGAACTTTCGGTCAAACAGTTTCCCCAGGTTTGGCAGGTGCTCGGAGAAATTGAGGCCAGGCTTGGGCAGACAGCATCCGCAATTCTAAGTTTTCAGGAGTCCTCCAAATACCTCTCGCGACAACTGACCAATGATCCCTCAAGTGCCTCTGTTCGAACGGATTATGCTCAGGTGCTCATGAAATTGGGCCAGTTGGACGATGCCCAAATGGTCCTGGAGCAAGGTCGGCTCTTAAACCCGGATGGGCCGTGGCCGCAGCTTTTGGCATCACTGGCCGTCAACTATCACGACATGATGTTCGCGCAGGGCACTCCGATTTCTGACTTGCTGACATATCTTAGCCGTGCGTTGCAGTACGACCCGAATCACGGACTGGCTTTGAACCGATTGATGTCGTATGCAACTGCGAAGGTTGAAGGAAACATTGAACTGCGAACAATATTGGCTCGCGTCATTGCTGAAGGCAAAGAACCGGGCTTGGCTCATTTGGCGATGGGTAATCTCTGCTGGCTGGAGGAAGACCACGATCAGGCTTTGTTTCATTTTAATCAGGCAACCAAGATTCGTGACGACGTTCCCGTGTTGCTGAATAATATGGCGTGGCTGATCGCCCATGATCCGAACGCACCCGATCTCGACCGCAGTCTGGCTTTAGTCAACTCAGCACTCACCAGTCGCCCGGACAATCCGCATTTTCTGGATACTCGCGGCACGATCTACTGCCTGAAGAAGGAGTGGGAATCAGCGTTACCGGATCTTGAAAAGGCATTGGCTGGAATCAAGGACAAGAAATCCGTCCATCAAAAACTTGCTGAAGTCTATGACAATCTGAAGATGTCTGAGATCGCTGAGCAGCACAGAATACTTGCAGAAAGCTTAGCACAGGAAACTGCTGCGAAGACGGTCACTGCCCCCCGTTAAGTTAGCGGCAGAGACAGGACGACCAAAGAACTGAAGCATCGAGCGAAAAACAACTCTCTGCAGGTGGAGTGGGATTCGCAAAACCCCCCCCCACTTGCAGGATTTCTGACGAAATCCACTGCAACAAATCATTCGCCGCTCGACACGAACGTTGTTAAACGAGTCAGGCATGGGAATGGTTGGACTGCGTAGGCAGATCTGTCCTCAGATCAGCATCCTTCAGCGTGGACCGTATACAATCGAACGCTGCATCTGCAGACTTGCCCATGGGAATTCCTTTTCTGCCGAACTCCCTCATGCCGCTGCCACGAACTTTCGAGGCTCAACTGAGAATCAGATGCCACGTTCAAGATTATTAGTTTGTGTCGATTGGTTCGATCCAGGAAGTCGAGCTGGTGGACCAATCCGCAGCTGTGTGAATCTGGTTGATTTGCTCTGTCACGATGCTCGAATTACGGTTCTCACGGGAAGCCGTGATTTGGGCGAAACTCGGAATTATGCCGATGTCAAAGTGAGTTCATGGAACAACTGGAAGAGCAGGGCAGCGGTCTGGTACGCCACACACACTCAGCACTTTTCCGGTGCGTTCTGTTTTGCGGTGCGACGACTGCGGCCGGAGACCATTTACCTGAACAGTATGTTTTCGACCACAGGGGCCGTCATTCCAATGCTGATGCAATGGATGCTGCCGAAAACACGGTTGATCATAGCGCCGCGAGGAATGCTGAAGCCATCGGCACTCGCACACCGACGCTGGAAGAAATCTGCATGGCTGACATTCTTACGCTGGACCAAAACGCAACGTCGGATCGTGTTTCACGCAACCTCCGATGAAGAGGCTGCTGAAGTCCGAGCTGTCTTCGGGGCTTCGACGCGTGTGTGTGTTGTACCGAACATTCCCTGTGTCCCCGCAGATACAATTTGGTGGAATGATAAGATTCCGGGGAATCTTCGGCTGAGTCTTGTTGGGCGTGTGCATCCAATCAAGAACATTTTGTTCGCAATCCGTTTGCTGAAGAACGTTTCCTATTCATGTTCACTCGACATTGTCGGACCGGCGGAGGATCCAATCTACAACTCCGAATGCCAACGTGAAATCGATAGTCTTCCGCAAAATGTCAAGGTGACGTTTCTGGGATCGGTCAGCAATGCAGCAGCGATTCAGGTCGTTCAGCGTTCCCATGCAATGATACTTCCGACGCTGGGAGAAAACTTTGGACACTCCATCTTTGAGGCGATGGCGATTGGTATTCCTGTGATTATCAGCGATCAGACTTACTGGCGAGGGCTGGAAACGGACGGTGCGGGCTGGGATTTGCCACTGAGTGACGAGGAGCGATTCAGTCTGGTCCTTGAACGTCTGGCGGCGATGGAAAACCCAGCGTACCATGGTCTTCAACACGGGGCTCACCAAAGAGCTATTCAGTTTTTCAAAGACAACAACCTGAAGCAAGACTACATGGAAATGTTCTTTGGGAAATGGCCGTAATTTCACCTTTTACAGCCTGCCACGTTCGGCATTTCTGACGAAAATCGCGTAACGCGATCGTGACTGCGTGGGTTCCCTGGAACTGCGTTTGCCGTTTTCAGTAATGCTGCCTCGCTGGCGGAAGACTTGTTGAGATGGAGTGACAACTCAATGACTGATGAATCACAGATGAATGACGTAGCTTTATCAGACAGCCTCCGCAATCTTGCTGCGTACGATAACTCCAACTTCGATCCTGGACGCGGATTGCTGGTGCGGAGCGTGTGGTATGTAATAAGCCTTGTTGTGTTTGAGAGTGGCTGGTTCCCCGTATCTTCATTGAAATGCGGCCTGCTGCGTATGTTTGGTGCCGGAATTGGTTTCAACGTTGTCGTGAAACCAAACGTTCGGATCAAATACCCATGGCGTTTGCGAGTGAGTGATCACTGCTGGATCGGGCAGGACGTCTGGATTGATAACCTCGATATCGTGACGCTCGAAAGCGACGTCTGTATTTCTCAAGGCGCCTATCTCTGTACCGGGAGTCACGATCATCGATCACCGTCGTTTGAATTAAAGACAGCTCCGATTCTGATCAAGCACGGTGCATGGGTTGCGGCCCGAGCAATCCTCTTGCCCGGTGCAGTCGTCGAGCAATGCGAGGTGATTTCCGCTGGCACCGTTGTGAAAGCCAAAAGGACGTGATCGCGTGCTTGGTGCTTGGTGCGAACTCCCTGCTCCTCGCTGCGGCTGTACTTGATTTAACAAAGTAGACGTCACTCTCCGAGTGACGCTTGGCATTCGTCACTCGGAGAGTGACGGCTACTTTAACGAACCGCGAACAGCATAACGATCTCCGTGATCTCTGTGCCCTCCGTGGTGAAGATTGCGATTCGATTTTTAAACCACGAGTGCAAAATTCGCCCGACGGAGAAATTTCGTCGGGCTTTTTTATGCGAGGGGCGAGGCGCGAGTCATTTTCTACCACGGAGTTCACGGAGTTCACGGAGTACACGGAGAAGGCAGAAAAACGCAGTACTTGCTTCGTGCTTGGTTCATAGTGCTTCGTTAAAAAGTTCGGGGTGAGTTGAACCAAGAACAAAAAACAAAGAACATAACTCATGTCTACCCTCCACTCTTCTGAAACTCCAATAGTGAACGCTGCGGTTTCATTCTCTCTTGAGGATCGAATTTGCGATCTGGGAGGTATCGATGCGTCGCGTGTTCGCTCAATTCCAGCGCCGGGTTCGGCGACGATCGCCGATTTGATTCGTGCTTCCACCGAAGACGGACGCATCTACGAATTGATCGACAATACCCTGGTGGAGAAAGCGAGTGGTTGGCAAGAATCGCTACTGGCGATGGTGTTAGGTCATTGGCTGGGAAATTTCCTCGACAATCACAATCTGGGCGTTGTGACTGGGCCTGATGGAATGTCACGCTTGTTTGGCAACACCGTTCGTGGACCAGATGTTGCCTTCGTCAGTTGGTCACGATTGCCGGGCGGACGATTGCCAACCGATCCTATCCCTGATCTCGTTCCGGATTTTGTGATTGAAGTTTTAAGCATAAGCAACACACGTAGCGAGATGGCTCGCCAGCGTCGCGAGTACTTTCAGGCGGGCGTTCGCCTGGTTTGGATGATTGATCCACGACGAAGGACAGTCGCAGTGTTCACGTCGCCTGAAACCGTTAAAATTGTTGACGAAGATGGGTGTCTTGACGGTGGGGATGTGCTTCCGGGCTGGCATGTCGATCTCGCCAGTTTATTTGCAACTCTGGACCAACGAGCGCCGACGGCGTCGGAGTAGCCAGTTGTTAGTTCTTGGTAAAAAACGTTCTTGGTTCTTGGTTCTTGGTTCTTGGTTCTTGGTTCTTGGTTCTTGGTTCTTGGTTCTTGGTTCTTGGTGCGGGGTCAGAAAACTTGCTTGGGGCGTAGAGCGTGGGGCGTGGCTCTCTGCTCTTGCCGTCTATCGCCAGTTCCTTCGTGAACTCCGTGTCCTCCGTGGTGAGAAATGCGATTTAATTTACTGTGATAGCAAAAATTGCAATATTTTGGCGAGCGGCAGAAACTCTGGTTGCCGATTTGGGACAAATCGGCCTACGATGAACTCCGTGGTGAGAAATGCGATTTAATCTTTTACCACGGATGTCACGGATAAACACGAAGAGCAGGGCGGGCGGGGAGCGGGGGAGCAGTTGACATCGGCAATTGAAATTGGCAACAATTCTGGTTACGGTGGGTCAGAAAAGGGGTCAGGAACCAATAGCCTAATGGCCTAAAGGGTGCTTCGCACTATTGGTTCCTGACCCCTTTTCTGTTTTCTGATCCTCCAGACACCACATTGATGGAGATTCCAATGAGCGTCGTATCGACGAAGACCTCGATCGAATATCCAGAATCGGATGGCAGACCGATGGGCGAAACCGATTGGCATATTGAATCGACTCTGCGCCTTCGGGAACTCCTGAAGTATCGCTATCGAGGCCAAAATGTTTACGTGGCGAGCGACCTGTTGTTGTATTATAAAGAAGGCGTTCCACAGGATTACGTAGTTCCCGATGGCTTTGTCGTCCTGGACTGCAGCCAGCATCGCCGCCGCATCTTCCAGACATGGAAGGAACAGCGAGTCCCGAATGTGGTGTTCGAGTTCACATCAAAAAGCACCTGTCGATCTGACCAAGTTTTTAAACCCCGGATTTACGCGGAGATCGGGGTTCCTGAGTATTTTCTCTACGACCCTCAGGCTGAATATTTGAACCCATGCCTTCAGGGATACCGATTGGCTGGAGAAGGCTCATACGTTCGGATCGACTTCAATGCGGATGGTCGTTTGGAATGTCAGCAGCTTGGCTTAACGCTTGAACCCGCGTCGGACGGGGTACTGATTCTTCGCGACGCCCTCAGCGGAAACGCGTTGCTGACGGAAGCAGAAGACCTCGCTCAGGAACTTCAGCGTCTTCGACAGGAGTTAAGTGATCGAGACCGGTAGGGGACAACAAAAGAAGCGAGATAATCGGTTCTTGGTTCATAGTGCTTCGTTCTTGGTTAAAACCCATGATGTGCGTTGTGCTCGTTTAAAACCAATACCGTTCGACAAAGTAGACGTCACTCTCCGAGTGACGCAGCCCACAAAACGCAGCTTCTGGCATTCGTCACTCTGAGAGTGACGGCTACTTTGAAGAACCGCGAATCGCATAACGATCTCTGTGAACTTCGTGCCCTCCGTGGTGAAGATTGCGATTTGAAATTGCGAACCACGAATTAGTCGAATCACACGAATGAAAACATGAAAGACATTGAATTTGAGTCTTTCATGGTTCACGTAATTGACGACAACTAGCCTGAGACAGGTCGGACGACGTAGGCAGATCTGTCCTCAGGTCTGCATCCTTCAGCATGGTCAGTCCCCCAAACAAACGCTCGATATGCAAACTCGCCCATGGGAAAGCCTTTTCTGCCGATCGGCGTAATGCAAACCCCGAGGCAAGTCCGGACAACGTCAGTATCCCGAATGTACGTTTGTAGACATTTTGAGTCTGGCTTCACGTTCACATCAAAAAACTGGTCGCGGATTTCAGCCGTTGCAGATCTCCATGGATTTCAAATTTAACCTTAAAAATGCCTTGAAGCCCATGGGATAAGTTGAGAAATTGCATGGACGTGAATTACACATAATGCAAATAAAACATACACCACTGAGAGTCACCAACAATGGCCTACATCAAGTGTTTCGTCTTATTGCTCTTCGTATCTGCTGTCAGCATTGAATGTCAAGCGGATGTCATTGTTGCGTATGACGCAGCTGACACGAGTTTTCTTACCGCAATTAACGGTACAGGAGTGGCGGGAACTAATTTGATTCGAGTCGACTTGAACCAAGCTGGCGGGGGTGGAAACGATTTCAACTCGTCCGGCTGGTCGAGCAACGCTGCGAACTCGTTTCTTGAGTTTGGATTTGCAAGTTCCAGCCATTGGAATCTCGATACCCTTCTGTTTTACGGGCTTCGGTCTCCTGCCGGCCCGACAAGTCTCACGGTTTATGCGTCTGTCAATGGTGGAGCTTTTGCTGCGATAGATACTCAAACAATTGGATTAACTGCCAGTACAGTCACATTTCAGTTGGCATCACTCGAAAATGTTGATTTCGCAACGTTTCGGCTTTTCGATACCAACATGAATGCGACTGGAACCCTCCGGATTTCAGAAGGAGGTAATTTTTTGGCGACCCCCGGTGATCTCGTATTGACTGGCGTTGCAGTCCCGGAGCCAGCATCCGCAGCATTTATCGGTGCACTATTGATAGCTGGGGCAATCAGAGCACGATTCCGAAAGAAGTCACAGCTTTAGAATGATGTGTGAAGCGACTGCGGAACACACACCACGTTCTCTCGCTTTCCCACTTGGTTTTTTTGCCGCTGAGTCGTGCTCGAACCGACACAAAGTTGATCGTGAGGCAATCGCGTTCTTTGTGCCGCACAGAAAAATCTCAACGCTGACGTACCCAACTCCTTGTTTGTTTTTCTTCGTGAACTCTGTGTCCTCCGTGGTGAAATATTGCGATTCGATTTTTAAACCACGAATGGCACGAATAGAAAAAAATACGTTCTTGGTGCTTAGTGCGTTGTGCTTGGTTTAAAAACGTGCGGGGTTCTTAGTGCTTGGTGCTTCGCTGCAGCCAGAAGTGGCAAAAAGATGTTGGACAGAAAAATGAGAATCGAACCCGCCTCCTGTCGCTCCGCCGAAATGGTACGTGATTTAACAAAGTAGACGTCACTCTCCGAGTGACGCATGGCATTCGTCACTCTGAGAGTGACGGCTACTTTGAACAACCGCGAATCGCATAACGATCTCTGTGAACTTCGTGCCCTCCGTGGTGAATAATGCGATTCATTTTCTTACCACGGATGGCACGGAGTCCACGAAGAAGGCAAAAAAACGCGTAACGTGCTTCGTGCTTGGTTCATAGTGCTTGGTTAAAATCCATAATGTGCGTTGTGCTTGGGAAAAAGGGTTCTTGGTTCTGAATGCTTGGCTAATCGCCAGTTCCTTCGTGATCTCAGTGCTCTCCGTGGTGACGACTGCGATTTGATTTTTTAACCACGAATGACACGAATGAAAGCAAGCTGAACACCAAGATTGATTTCAGGTGCGTTTGCCTCGTTGAACTGAGTGTTCTTCGTGGTGAACATTGTGATTTGTTTTTTACCACGGAGGGCACGGAGTTCACGGAGAAGGCAGGAACGCAACAAGTTGATGCTTGGGGCAAACTAACGTGTGCTTGGAGCGAAAGACTGGGTTCTTGGTGCTTCGTGCTTAGTTCTTCGTCAGAAAATGTTCTTGGTTCATCGCGACTTCCTCCGTGAACTCCGTGTTCTCCGTGGTCAATACTGCGATTCAGTTTTCCACCACGGAGTTCACCGAAACGCATGACGTTCTTGGTTCTTAGTGCTTGGTTTATCGCCAGTTCCTCCGTGAACTCCGTGCCCTCCGTGGTGAAGATTGCGATTAGATTTTGAACCGTGAATCACACGAATGAAAACAAAAAAACGTGCCTGGTGTTTGGTGAAAACGTGCGGGGTGCGAAGCACCAAGCACCAAGCACCAAGCACCAAGCACCAAGCACCAAGAACCAAGAACCAAGAACCAAGAACCAAGAACCAAGAA
>Ga0335396_10004154_pt1 | contig 15940 bp, 11 predicted proteins | sample FRY02_FD_205743 | JGI IMG/M metagenome (GOLD analysis project Ga0335396, IMG submission 205743) | Freshwater microbial communities from Lake Fryxell liftoff mats and glacier meltwater in Antarctica - FRY-02 (spades assembly) (version 2) | ecosystem: Environmental > Aquatic > Freshwater > Ice >... | reverse complement strand
CAAAAGCCTTGGTGCTGGCGAGGTTCAAAAATGTGCTTGGTTCTTTTGCTTTGTATTCTGCATAAAGCGCAGGGCTGGTCTTTTTAAGTTCTTCCCCTGCAAAGCGATCTTTACAATAACCAAGGCCTGGGCCACCAATAAGACCCGCAGAAAGCATCCCAATGCCACCCATGATTGACATCGCAACTGCACCGGTCTGAGGGTAGCGGTCGCCTACCACTGCCAGCATAGTGGGCCAGAAGAAAGTTTTGCCAACTGCATAAATGCCAAGGGCAATAAGCGCCATCGGGAAAGTTTGCATCCCGCTTGCAAGGTTGAGGCCCAAGCAAGCAAGGCCTGCGCAAATAAGCAAAAGGCCAATGGGTGATAATTTAAGTTTGGTTTCAATAAAATGAGCGCAGAAGCGCAGGCCAAACATGATGGAAGAAGTCCAGATGAAAAGGTATTTTCCTTCTTCAGAATTAAATAAGTTGCCCGTGATGTTCTGGATCCAACCATCGGTGCCTAATTCAACCGCACCCACCATCGCATGAACTATGAAGAGAACAAACAGAAGAAAAGATCCAATAGAAAACTTGGTCATTACCGAGACGATGATAAGAAGTACGCCACCAACGCCATATCCAATAACTTTCGCATTTTCAGGCGCAAAGCCTTTAAAAATATCGCCAAAGAAGAGGGATAGCAAATAGCAGGCAACAAGTGCGCCAAGCATACCTACGCTGCGGAACATTTCAACAAAACTTGCGCCTTTTTCAGCAGCTTCGGACTTGGGAAACTTCTGACCTAGAAACATAAGCGCGTATAGAACGGTTGGTACAAGGTACAAAGCAAGTTGATACTTCCATGGTACTTCCATTTTGTCATCAAGAATCCAGCCAGCAACCGAACCAAGAATCATGCCTGCGGGCCAAGAAGCGTGAAGAATGTTGAGGTAGTGGGTGCGGTTTTCGGGGAAAAGAGTTGCAACCAAAGGATTGGCTACAGCTTCGAGCGTCCCATTTGCAAAGGCAAAAATAAACATACCCCAGAATAAGAAGTTGTAAGCGTTTTCAGGCGTGCTTGCACCAAAGGTTACAAAAGCTGAAATAATATGGCCAACCAATGCGAGTGCAACAAGTTTTCCGTAGCCAACCTTGTCCACGATAACGCCACCAATAATGATGCCAAAGCAGAAGCCGCTAAAGCCACCTCCGCCGATTGCGCCGAGTTGCGCCCCGGTGAAACCGAATTCTTTACCCCAGTTATCGAAAATACCGCCTCGGATTGCGAACCCGACGCCAGCCGCCAAAATTGCCATGAAACCTGCCCAGAGCAATCGCATTGCATTTGGGGCTTGTTGGTTAGATACAGTTGCACTCGACATAAAGGTTTGCCCTTTGAAATTAGGAACACGGGGAGAGTTTCTAATGCTTCTATCCAGAACCTTACGCGGAAATAAACCCAGCGGGATAGGTAAGCCTAGTAACTTAATTTATATAATTTCAGATATTAACCAGAGTTTAGTGTGTGTGTCTAGTTAAATTGGACCATAAAACAGGTTTATCTAATAGCAAAAGATTCCGATGACCCGAGCTATTAAACAAAATTGCTGAAACTACCCATTCTCTCACTCGACCGTCTTTTCTTACTTCGTCTTGTTTTACTGTGGAATATGGTTATAAGCTCGCTGAATAGTTTTTATAGGACATTAAATAACGGCACGGTGTAGTTATGTTGCGAAAGAAATTAATTATAACCTTTTTACTTTTTGGTTTTTGTGGGTGTGTTGCCACGCCTGTTAAAGATACCGCCAAAAATTATTCTGGTAACAATCCCGATAAAAATACCCGAGCCCAAGAACCAGATCTTGATCCTAATTTGGTTGCCCTTGCCAACCCTGAGGATAACCCTGATGATAACCCTGGCCCAGTTGCCCCACTTCCTATTGCAAAACCAGGTCAGAAATCTTCGGGCAGCACTATTGTCGCCCTTGTTAATGGCGAAGCCGTTCTTGAAGAAGAAGTTATGCTCACCTTAAATCAAGGAATTGCTGATTCTTCTCCCACCGAATCCGGAAAAAGAAAACAAGCCATCAACCAATTGGTAGAGCGGGAAATTGTAATCCAAGATGCTTACAACCGACTTTCCAAAAATCCTCAAGCAAAAAAGTTCCTCGATAAACTTCAGGAGATGGCGGGTAAAGAATTTGATAGGTATGTGCGATTGCTCAAGGAAAGAAATAAATCAATCAGTGACGAAGATTTTAAAAATGTCTTGGAATCTCAAGGTTTGTCTTTAGCTTTACTCAGGCGTCAATCAGAACGCAATTTTATTGCTATGCAATACCTCCAAACCCGCATTATGCCTAATCTTGATCGTATTGGTCATAAACAAATCCGTGATTATTACGAGTCACATCAAGAAGAATTTCAGATTCAAGATAGTGTCGAATGGAAAGATATTTTTATAAGTTACCGAAATTCAAAATCGAAGGAAGAGGCACTTGAGAAGGCCAATATGATTGTTGAAAAGGCGAAAAAAGGTGAGGACTTTGCCAAGTTAAGCAAGGAATTTTGTCACGGGGATGGTGCTTTTAGAAATGCAGAAGGTATTGGGCGCAAAAAGGGTGAAATTAAACCCGTTCAAATTGAGAAGTTTTTGTTCGAACTAAAAGACGGCGAACTCGGACCTCTTGTCGAATTACCCACAGGCGTTCATATTATTATGCTCGTAAAAAGAGAACACGCTGGCATTAAAATTTTTGATGAAAAAGTTCAGAAGCAAATTCGTGAAAAATTACGCAACGAAGCCGCTCAGTTCGAAATGAAACGAATGCTCGCCGATATGAAAAGGCAAGCCGTTGTCGAATATATTAACGATTAAAAGAGCAACACCAGCTAAAACTGCTTCTTGCAGATCAAGCTGGCGTTTTCCTTTTCGGATCGAACCTAATTCGCTTTAAATGGAATCCCGGCTGTTACTCTACTAAGAACCGGCTTAGCCGTTGATAACATTGAGTCGTCTTGACCAATCAAATCTTGCAATCCCTTTTTAAATAATTCGCACCGTAGTTGAATCGCTTCCTTCTCACCTGTGCGAACTTCTACCATCGTTTTTAAGTCATCTCGTTCTTGAACCACTGCCTTATGGTTTACTAATTTGCTTTCTAATGCTGCACGATCTTCTTCTAAGGCACTGATTCTAGTTTTTAGCTGATCTCGGTTGGCGATAAGAAGAAGGTGGTCTTCTTCCATTTTCGAAATACGCTCTTCTAGGGTTTTGATTTTTTCTGCTTGGACTTTAGGTGAAGGCCCGGGGTTTTGAGCGCACCCCCAAATGCTAAGGGTGATTGCGATGGCGATGAACAAATTCCGATTGGAATAGTTTTCCTGATTCATTTTCTTGCTCCATAAATAATTTGTTTGGAAATAACTTAGAAACACTTTCAACATTACAAAGTTTAAGGAATGCATAAACTTTGATACTGATTTAATCGAGTTTTTATCTTTCCAAGATTACTTGAAACACCAAGATGCCCTAAACTTTTTGTTTTTTGTAGATGGAATAATTAGCATAAAAGTTAAAACCTGCAAACTCGAATGAGCTACAGTGTTTTTATTATCTTCTCTATTATTTCAGTTAAGAGGTGGCTGTCTTTATCATTTGAAAATCTGATTTTCTCACATTCGCTTATTGCTTTATCAAGCCATTCTATCGTTTCAATTTGCAATCCCTCTGCTTTTAATCCTCTAATTAAAGTTGCAACTTTGATAATATTTTCTTCAGTTGCGACCTTTTTAATTGCATTATTTCCGTTCGTTATTAGCCAGAGTTCCAGTTCTTCTTTTAGATTTGGTTTGGGTGGATTCTTTGACCGAGTCTTCACTAAGGCCCATACTCCCCCTGCAATAAGTAATAAAATCGTTAGGCCAAGCCGTGTAGGATTGAAAAATGATGGATTGGAAATTTTTAGTTTTGAAGTTGTATCAAGTTCCTTAAAAGGAAATAAATCTGGAGGGGTAAGCCAGTTTTCCCAAACCAATACTTCGGGTTTTAGATTCAAAAGTACCACTGCTTCAAGTCTAGGTGGTTCTAACTCCCCTTTTTTTTTGGCCCGAAGTACGAAGGGAAGGTTCAACTTATCAGGCCCTTTGTTAGAGGTAACTAGACCTTGGCTTAAAGGTAATAATTCCCAATCCTGTGCGGCCTTTTCATTCAATTCGAACTTTAAAAATTCTAAGGGTAGATCACTACTTAATTTAAGGGTAAGTTCAAAAGTTGCGCCGGGTAGCATTTTTTCAGTTAACTTAACTTCCAGAATGCTGGTCATTGCCTTGGGTGTTGAACAAGGATTTACCCGTATCTCTAAAGGGTAATTTTCTAATTCAAGGAAAGCTATCGAAGTTAAGAAAAACAAAATCGCAAGCATCATTCGCCTTGTTTTAGTTTTTTAAATCGCTGTTAAGGTAGTTGACCAATTGTTTTAGGAAAGGATCAAGGCAGGTAAATCGTATAAAGCCTGCGCCCACTTTCTTGCATAAATTTTTAATCTTGTTCTCGTGTTGTTCAAATAAAACTTGATACCGGTCTCGAAAATCTTTATTAGAACTGTAAATGGTTGTTGCGCTGAGGTCGCCAGAGTTTTTAGCTGAAATATCTGCTGACCTCGGCAAAGAGATTTCCCTAGGATCTAAAATTCGAATCAAATGCAAGTCGTGCTTTTTTGAACAAGAGGCAAACAACCCCTCTGGAATTATTTCATAAAAATCAGAAAGAATAAAAACTAAGCTTCTAGGCATTTGCTTTTGTGCCAGACTTTTCCATACATTTAGTCCAGTTTCCTTTAACGAAGACGGTGCTTGTAATAGAATTGCGCCTAGAGCACGAACTTCTTTTTCGCCCTTTGCATCCTCAAAACTGCATTCTAAGTACTTGTTAAGTTTAAAGAACGAGAATCGGTTACCCGAAGAAGTTGCAACCCAAGCTAGGGCGGTAGCAATTTCTGCAGCAACTTGTTTTTTTGTTATATCGGTTGTGGAATAATTCATCCTTGGGCCAACATCAGCAATGATTTGCAAGGAGATTTCTTGATCGTGTATAAACTTTTTGATTAAGATTCGGCCTGCCCTTGAAGATGATTTCCAATCAATATGCCTGACCTCATCGCCTGGTTCATATTCCCTAAGTTCTATAAAATCCATTCCACCACTTGGTAGTTTAACCTTCATAGGGCCACTTGGCCTGCCTTTTAGCGCTTTTCTTGTGCGCAGGAAAATCGAATCCAACATTGTTCTGGTTTTTGCATCAAGCATAATTATTCTGTAACCTGTTCAAAAATTCCTAATTCTAGTTTATACCTATTTTACTTTTATTGCAGAATATAAATTGTTTAATTTTATTTGTAATAAGGGTAAAGCTATGTTAAAAGTAAATTCATTAATTCCACATCTATTTATTGACTCGATACCATGAATAAGTTGTTTAGTAAAGAACTTGACCCAGGAGAAAAACAGGGGGCTGACCGTGTTGCAATCCTTATCGAAAATATTTTGCTAAATGCAAGTTTTTTGCACGCAACAGATGTTCATATCGAGCCTACGACCTTAGAATTAGAGATGCGTTTTCGCATTGATGGAGTTTTGGTACGCCTTGCTAATTTGCCCCTTAGCCTTGCAACTAAAATTGTTGCAAGGCTGAAATTTCTTGCCAACCTACTTTCATACAGGCAAGATGTACCACAAGAAGGGCGTATTAATTCCGACCAATCACCTGCTAATACTGAAATTCGGGTCAGTACTTTTCCAACTATTCATGGCGAACGCATAGCCCTGCGGTTGTTCACTAAACAAAACTGCAAGCTTGAACTTACTAATCTTGGCCTAGACCCTGATATTTTAATTAAACTGAATGAATCCTTGGTTGAACGAACCGGAGCTATCTTATTTACCGGGCCGGGCGGTAGTGGGAAAACGACTAGCATTTATTCTTGCTTAAGTCATATGGTGCGTTTTGATAAAAATCCTAGGCACATCGTTACACTTGAAGATCCCGTTGAACAGGTTTTAGAGGGGGTGAGCCAAACTCAACTTACCCCCGGTTCTGGGTTTGATTTTGCAGTTGGCCTTCGAAGTTTATTACGACAAGACCCCGAAGTTATTTTAGTAGGCGAAATTCGCGATAGTGAAACTGCACGGGTTGCAATTGAAGCTTCGCTTTCAGGGCATTTACTTTTTAGCTCACTTCACGCCGGTTCTTCTTGTGGTGTTATTTCTAGACTTTTAGATATGGGCATTGAGCCCTATCTTCTTACCAGTTCATTAAGGCTTATCTTAAATCAAAGACTGTTACGAAAACTTTGTCCCGGTTGTAAGGGAAGTGGTTGCGTTGATTGTAATCAAACTGGTTATAAGGGAAGGTTTATTTTAGTTGAGGTAATGGAACTGACCCCACAATTATCTAACGCCATTTTGCAGCGTGCAGACCGAACTTCCCTTGAAAGTATTTTTATTAATCAAGGTGGAAAGACTCTGGCCCACTATGCCTTGGATGCTATTAAAGTTGGTATTACCAGTAGGGAAGAAGTTGTTCGTATGTTGGGGACATCTGCTTTTTTAGCTAAGAATGAGGTTGCTTTATGAGTTCCGAAAATAATGCAAAACAATATGGCGCTCTTTCTCCAGACCAACTTATTTATCTCAATGAAGAAATAGCTGGTATGGCTAAAGCTGGACTTCCTCTTGAAGAAGGGTTGGCTTCGATTGCACGCGAAATGACTCGCGGTAATCTCAAACAGGCAACTCAAAATATTGCAGATGAAATGAAACGGGGGAAATCACTTCCAGATGCCATTGCTGCCCAACAAGATAAACTTCCTAGGTTTTATGCAAGCCTAATGAATGCTGGTATTCGAGGTGGCAACCTCCCCGATGTTCTTGCTGTGCTTACCACCTACGCTAGATCCCTTGCTGATATGTCAGCGATTGTTGTTACAGCACTTCTATACCCTGCCATTATTGTCGTTCTTGCTGTTTTTCTTGCCGCTATTATCTTTGTATTTGTTATGCCCCAGTTTGTTTCTATTTTTAATGAATTTGGTATGAGGCTTCCTTTATTTAGCAAAATCATTTTTAGCATTTGTGAACATCCTCTTACTACCTTAGTTTTACCTCTTTCAATTATTGGGGGGATTTTTATTCTTTTGAAAGTCGGGTTTAATGCAAGCGAGCGAGGCCGATGTCTCTGGACAAGACTTATTTATTCTTTGCCCATATTTGGTGTGCTTATTCATTCTGCTAGGCTTGCAGCTTTTACCGATCTTCTCGCAATACTTATTGAAAGCCAGATGCCTTTACCGGAAGCCTTTGAACTTGCTGCAGAGGCGGGTGCAGATCCTTTACTTCGTTCGGGTTCATTGAAAGTTTCTGAAAAACTTCGCCAAGGTTTTTCTCTTTCAGAATCGCTAAAAGAAGTGAAGATCTTTCCTGAAGTTGTTACTTGGATGGCGGGGGTTGGCGAAATTAAAGGCAACCTTTCCAATACACTCAAAAGTGCTGCCCAGATGTACCGCAGGCAGGTAGAGATGCGTTCTTCTATGGTGACAAATATTTTTCCTCCTTTTCTCATTATTATTAGCGCTGGCTTTATAACATCTATTTTCGGTTTCGCAGTGTTTATTCCTTTGTTCTCCCTGCTTGAAGGATTAAGCAAATGATCCTTAGCTTAGTAAAAAAAGATGGTTTTCGGTACTTTCTTTTGATTCTTAGTGGGGTGCTGTTTCCCGCAATTGTGTCCGTTATTTTACACCTTTTTAATCTTGGTTTTATCGCCTTTTATTACGATACTGTTTGTTTTGCAATTTCAGGTTGGGTCTTGTTTTCGTTTTTTCATTACCGAGAAATTAGGCAAGAAGAATTTTATAACCTTTTATTAGCTGCTTTCAAATCTCAAAAACCCCTTATCCCTATGCTGGATGCTTATGTTAATGATCGGCCTAAAGGATACTTACGCGAATTCTTCATCGCCATTTTCTTATCTTGTTTGAACCCTTGTTATTACTTTATTTGTTACCGGATGTGGCGCTTCGACCGAAAAGTTGTTGCCTTCTCGGCTCTTCTTGCTCAAGGGCTTTCCATTTCTGAAGCCTTGAAAATCAAAAAAGGCCTCGTTTCTCAAGAAGTTTTAGTTGCTATTTCTCTTGGCGAATCTTGTGGAAATCTCCATTCTTGCCTCGCTTCTGTCAGTCGCTGGCATAAAGATTTATTCTGGTTAGGGGTTTTACCACGCTTGGCTTATTTGTTTTATATTAGTTTGTTTATCATCAGTGTGCTCGTGTTCTTTATGATTTTTATTGCACCTAGGTACCAAAGAATCTATCAAGATTTTAAGTTGCCCCTGCCTTGGGTTACTCAATTTCTTTTTGATGTATTCAAATGGGTTTCGACTTTTGGTTATCAAAATGATTGGGTTACTTCTCTTTCAGGGCTTGTTTGGTTTTTTCTTTTTTTACTAGTTATCTTTTTAGTTTTGCTTCCGTTTTTCAATTCTTCGGTAAGGTGGTACACACCTTTGGTCGGTCGAATTTATCGCATACATATGCAAGGTAATTTTCTTAAAATGCTTGGAACCACTTTAAGGAATCAAGCGATTATTTCTCAGGCATTATCGTCTTTAGAAGAATGCGGATGTTTTTCTGGGCCCGCTCAATCTCAGTTACGAAAACTTAATTCTGCTGTTAAGCTTGGTAATTCTCTCGAAGATAGCTTGTTTGAATCAGGATGGATGCCTGCTTCTATGAAGGCATTTATTGAATCTTCCCAAAAGGTAAATAATTTGCCTTGGGCACTATCAGAAATTGGTAACCAAAGGTTACGGCTAGCCTCGTTATTGTCGCAGAGTTTTTCCCTAGTAGTTTTTCCCCTCGCTGTTTTTGCTATGGGCGCCATTGTCGGGTTTATTGCGGTTGGTATGTTTATGCCACTCATCAATATGATTGTGGAGTTATCATGAACCAGCATTCCTCAATTAAATTTGGCAAACGCAAGGGCTTTACCCTGACGGAAATTGTAGTTTCCTTTTCAATTTTGTTAACCCTAATGGTCGTTATTGCTCAGACTACTTTTTGGTGTTTTCAGGAACGATTAAGTAACGACAATAGGTTTCTTGCAAATCAAGTTGCTATTAACATTCTTGAAGAAGCGAGGGTAACCGATTGGGAAAAACTTGATTCAAAATGGGCCCAATCGGTTCAAAATTTAACGCATCATTCAGCCTTACCATTCGATTCCGTTATTGATGTAAAAGTTTCTCCCTCTAAAGAATTCAAATTGGTAAAAGATATTGTGGTGCAAATTCGCTGGACCTCGGGTCGTAATATCGATCCAAGGGAAATCAATCTTAGTGCTTCCTTTGCTTCTCGCATTCTTAAAACCGAGGATGCAAAATGAAATCAACCTGTATCAAACCAAAAACTGCCTTTACTCTGATTGAAATGTGCGTTGTTATGGCTCTTTTAGCGATTATGATGATGATTGTAGGAGCTATTTTAGTTGGAGTTATGCAACTTGAAGGTGCGGAAGCTGGCCTTAGGAATAGGAATTTATCCATTGCAGCACTTTCTAACCAGTTTCGGAATGATGTCCGAGCTTCCTCAAAAGTAGAAATTATCAAAACTGAAAATGATAAGGGAACTAAGTTGAAACTTGAATCCTTGCTTGGGGAGGAGATTATTTATACCTATGAAAAAGACCAGTTCCTTCGTCGGAGTTCCCAAGGTGGGCAAAGGTTACTTTCTTTTAGTATTTTGGAAAATGTTGTTTTCAATCTTAATGAGATAGGTCAGTTGGTTGAATTTAAGTTGTTGGAAAAAGGGGTTTATCCTAAGTCTCCGGTTCGAACATTTTCTTTTCGTGCTGCTTTGAATGGGGACCGAAAATGAACACAAAAGTAAAAAGAAAAGGGTTGGCACTTGCTACTTGCCTAGTTGCGCTTGCAGTGAGTTCTGCGATTCTCATTTCTGTAACTGCCTTTGAACTTTCTACTAGGCAAAAGGTTGCGCAGATTAGCAGAGAATCTAAGGCTTATTACCTCGCAAACTCTGCTATTGAAATAGCACTTGCTGCGATTTTACAAGGAGACCTAGCTAATGTTCCCAAAAATTTAACTCCTTATGCAGGTGCTGAGGTTAGTATTAATGTTTTGGAATTAAAGAAAGATGAATTTCAAATTGATGTTATTTCTGTAGTGGTTTTAGATGATAGAAAACCAATACGGGTTAGTATGACTCGGAAGGTTTTAATAAAAGCAGAGGCTGGAAAAAGATCGCTTCAATTCATTGCGTGAGAAGTACAGTTTTATAATGTCAGTGACCATTCTTAAACCCATATAAAAATCAAACGCCAGATCAGGTTTAATCCTAGATTAAAACAGACCCGGCGTTTGTTATACTTTCTTAGCGGTTAGATTTTAAACCCACTAAGATAAATAAGTTCAATAAGTGAATATAGTCACTAGACTTTCAGTCTTTTAAGTAGGGTATCTTATTTTCTTGTTTATTGAGCGCCACCTTTTATCTCTGCACCTTCCACCGTGACCGCCATTACGATAGGCGCGGTTGTATCATTTCCTTTTACGAATTCGATTTCTGTGATGGATTCCGTTGGCCGTTTAGGCCGCACAGCAAGGTACCTAATTTGTTGGCCTCTAAGTGAGAATGCAAAAATAGATTCGGGGACATCGATCCTGCGGATGTAATCTGAAAAAGCTTCCCCATTTTTCAGCGGGTGGTCTTCTGTTTTTCCATCTGCATAATGCAATCTAACAATCATCGAAACCGAACCTTTGTTACTAGCAGGATAACCCCAACCACTAATGCCACTCAGAAGATGAATCGCAGTGGCAGGGCCATTGCAAGGTAACTTTACTTGTTTGGGCATCTTCGGAGGAATGGTCCCGTTGGCGCCCTGAAGCATAATAACATTGGGGTACTTATCGCCTTGGGGATCAACTAAGTGGAAAGGAATGCCTTGGAAAACCTTGGGTTTCCAGTCTGGGAATATCAGGCGTTCGACGCTGGCATCTTCACTATTAAACATTCCTTTGGTGCTGACAATAGTTGCAACTTTATCCAAGGGTAAAGGCAGGAACTTTCCCCTTTGTGTTAGAAATTCCAGCAGGTTAACCAGATCAGGTTTGGATAGTTGTTTTTCAAAACCTTCGGGCATAAGGGATCGCTCTGAAGCTTTAATTTCTTCGATTTCTTCGCGTAGAATGGTGATTTTTTTTGCTTCGGTGTCGATGATCTCAATCGAAGATTTTGTCTCTGATGCAAGCATACCATTTAGAATTTTGCCTGATTTGGTTGCTACAACATATTGACGGAAGTTTCCTTCCACATCGCGGTTAGGGTCCATTATGTTGATGAGAAGTTCTTTTTTAGGATGTGCAGCCATACCTGTCATATCGGGGCCGATTTTTACCCCTTCACCTTGATGTTGATGACATTTAGAACATTGATTTTTGTAAACGATTTTCCCAGCAGCGGCATCGCCTGTCTGAGTGGTTGCAAACATATATTCATCAACAACCTTCTGGCGATCTGCGTTGGGCAAGCCACCCCCACGGGCAAGGATTGTTTTAGCTTTGTTCACAATTTTTCTGTCAGAGTTTTGTAACAGGGCTTGTTTCTGATCTAGGCTTAACTCTGAGATGCGAAATTTGTTGTTCTCAAGTGCTGTGAGTAAGGATTCAATCCAGTTGCCCCTAGAAAGCAAAATGCGAATAGCAGATTGCCTAAGGGTCGGAGTCCAGTCGGGTAAGCGCTCGATGATTTCTTTGCCCGTTTCAATTTGGTCGGAAAGTGAGACTGCTTCCAGTATCCCTTGGCTTGCTTGGGGAGAAAGTTGTGCTGTAATAATTTCCAAAACAGCCTTTGCAACTGCGGGATCAGAAGAACCAAATTCGCAGGCTTGTTTGGCTGCAGCTATGCGGTCTTCATCGCTTTGCTTCGAATCTGCAGCAGTTTTCAAGAAAGTTTGCACTATCTCTTTGGATTGGGAAGCAAGTGATTTACTGCCCCACTTCTTGCCTAACTGAGCCAGTTGACCACGGGCCCCGACCGGAGCCTTGGCGAATAAATCTGCAAGTGCTTTTTCAAGTCGGGCGTTCAACTCGGGGGGTTGGTTCGCAGGCCAACCTTTCGCTAATCCTTTTAAAGTTGCAGTTTGAGTTTGTGCATCCGCTTGCATAAGTTTTTCGAGCAGTTCAGCGTTACCTTCTTTGGGAATACCCCTGGCAAAATGTTCTGCAATCTTTTCGATTACTGCAAGTACTTCAGCAGAGGGTGCTGCTTTAGTTTCAGAGTCAGATTTTTGGCTTACCGTAGTTAAAAATGCAGCAGCATTATTCGCAGCCGCTGCGATTGCTCCATCGATTAACCATTTATCCATAGGATGTTTTGGAGTTTTCAAAGTTTGTGCAATTGCCTTGGCTGCTTTATCAGAAGTGGGCAATTCTGAAATTGCTAATAGGGTGGAAAGGCGAACTTGTGCCTGAGCATCATCTAAAAGATTAGCCTTTAAAATTGCATCCAGTGAACTTTCCTTTAGGGGAAGAACCTTGATGGCATTTAAGCGGACCCCTGCTGATGGGTGATTGAGCGCATTCATAGCAACCTTGGTTGCATCGGAAGTTTCGTTATCGAGGGCGCCTAATCCGTGAAGAGCCCAAAGGGCGTGAATTGCGCAAGGGGTTAGGTCTGCTCCATCAAGTTTTGTTTCTTTAACAAGTTCGATGAGTGCTGGAATTGCATCTTTACTTTGTTTTTCGACAAGAATTCTTTGAGCCTGTTTACGCCAGAAGAAGTTATCATTACGAAGCGTATCAACAAGTTTAGCGGTATCTGCACCCGCAAGAGAAATGCTAGGAGATTTTTTCCCTTCTTTATGAACAAGCCGGTAGATACGGCCGTGCTTTTTATCCCTTAAGCTGGTTTCGTAGGCATTACCTTTGCCTGTTTTGAAACCGGAGGGGGTAGGATTATGTTGCACAATATAGTTGTACCAATCGATGATCCAAACATTCCCATCGGGGCCAACTTCTGCAACGATGGGGGCACTCCATTCATCATCACTTGCGACAAGATTAAAGGCATTTCTGGTGCGAAAGCTTGCGCCTTCAGGGGTGATAGGAAAAGTCGCAATTAAATGGCCCGTAGGTTCTGTAACAAAAGCAGTTTTGTTCCAGTATGTTGAAGGGTAATTGCGCGCAGTGTAAAGAGCGTGGCCAGCAGCGGCCGTGAAGTGGTCGTGGTAATCAACTTGACGAACCTGCTTGGTAATAGGGTACATTGAAGCGTTGCCTGCAATTCCTTCAAGAACACTGCTAGACCAGCCCCGAACTTTTTCGTAGTAGCGGTTGGGAATAGGGAGAAAGACGCTGGGGTTGCCATTGGCTGTGGAACCAAAGAGAAGACCTTCTTCGCTGAGGCCAACGCCCCAAGAGTTGTTGTTGGTGTTGCGCAGGAAATCGATTTTAGAACCATCGGGTTTCATACGATAAAAGCCAGTACGGAAGGACTGCTTTTCGCCACCAACTTCGCCAGCAAAACCAGCATATCCGACCATCCCATAAATCCAATTGTCTAGGCCATAGTTAAGATTACTTGGCCCAGCGTGTGTATCGCCTGTGCTCCAGCCGGTAAAAAGAACTCTTTTTTCATCCGCTTTGTCGTCGCCATTTGTGTCTTTTAGAAAAAGTGTATCGGGTGCTTGATGGACGATAACGCCCCCGTTAGCAAAAATCAGGCTGGTAGGAATACTTAGCTTGTCAGCAAAGACGGTGAACTTATCGGCAATGTTGTCGTTATTGGTATCTTCGCAGATGACAATTTTGTCACGGCCTTGGCCTGGGGGTTGAAGTTCGTTAGGGTAGTCGATGGTAAGTGCGACCCAAAGTCTGCCACGCTCATCCCAATTCATAGCGATGGGTTTTCCTTGGAGGTCAGGGTCAGAAGCGAATAATTGGAGTTCGAATCCCTCGGGAATAGAGAAGTGTTTTTGAGATTCTTTTGGTTCGAGAGGTATCTGCATTTGTTTGATATTTTTGCCCATTTTCCCCCATTGTTTGTCGGCAGGATAGAACGGTACATCAGCTTCAACATAATCAAAAGGTTTGAGGTTTTTTGGAATGGAGGTCATTTCAGGTTGGTCAGTAAATGATCCAGCTTTGGTTGGATTATCGCCAATGGCCCATCGAATCCCCCGTTCAAGCAGGTTGTGAAAACCAGGGTTAGACCAAGTTCGGGCATCGTGGCCCCAAGCGGTGTAAAAGATTTTGCCTTTGCCCTGAGTTCTAACCCAAGTCCAAGGTTCAGAGCCTGCATTATCTTTTCTGACTTCAAGAACAATTCTGTTTTTTTCATTGTGCTTAGCGTGAACATAAGTTTCGTCCCAGCTTTCAAAACTTTTATAACCTTTCATAATGGGATGGTCAGGCGCAATGTTTTCAACGCGGAATGTACCGGTTCCGTGCTTGGAAAACTGCGCACCTACGAGGTCGATGTATTTAGGGGAATTTAAAAAACAGTAACTTGCGCAGTGCAAAGGGATCAGTGCTTTCCCTTGTTCAACATAATCAAGTAGAGCTTTTTCCTGTTCCGGAGAAATCGTAGTTAAGTTAGCAAATATTACCAACCCTTGATAAGAATTTAAAATCTTGGGTGTTAGGCTTTCAACCTTGTCGGTGTAAACAAGGTCAATGCCGCGTGCAGCAAGAACTGGCAGAATTTGCCTGAATCTATCCATAGGTTTGTGATGGCCATTATCCCCAAGGTAGAGAAGCTTGATTCTAGTTTCTTGAGCTTTAATTGCAGGACTGAGAGAAAGTCCGATTCCGATAGAGCAAAGAAGAGTTAGACCGAATAAGAAGCTTTTCATAGTTGAAACCTTTGGAATAGAAGTAATAATCTTTGTAATTAAAGTGTGAACTCGGGAAGGCTTAACACCTTACCGCCTTGAACAGCAGATTCGTGAGCCAAAATGCCAACGCAAGTCCAGTTTGCACTTTGTGTAGCATTGGGCCAAGGATCTCTGTTATCTGAAAGTGCATCAAGAAATTCATTTACCATATGAGGATGTGAGCCGCCGTGGCCACCCCCTTGAACAAAAGAAAGATGCTCAGAATTATGAATCTGAGATGGTAGCGTAAACCTTCGAATTGGTTCTGGAAGTAAGTGCGCAAAATCAGGAACGGTTACCTTAGTAGGAATCTCAGGCTCTGGTTTCTTAGCGGTATGGATAATGTGTGGTTCGTGTTCAACCAAGCTCCATTCGAAACTTTTCTTGGTGCCATACACATCGAAACTCTCGCGGTATTGGCGCGCAGTGTCGTAAAGAAATCTCCAAATATGGCAAGCAATGTCTGAATCTTTGATTTTAATATGGCAAGATTCAACAGCAAATTTATTGCCTGATTTCTTCTGGATATCTTCGCGGACCGTGCCGGATCCAAAACAGCTAACAGTTTCTGCTTTGCCATTGACCAACCCTAAGCAAGGACTAACAACATGAGTGGCGTAGTGCATCGGGATCATTTTCTGCCAGTAGTCGGGCCATCCGTCCATATCTTGAGGATGCGAAGCCGCCATATATTGAATTTTTCCTAGTTCGCCTTTGAGGTACATTTCCCTGAGGAAGAGGAATTCGCGGGAATAGACGACAGTTTCTGCCATCATATACTTCAATCCAGTTTTTTTTACCAGTTCAACAATCTGTTTACATTCCTCTACGGTGGTAGCCATCGGAACCGTACACATAACATTTTTGCCGGCTTTTAGAGCTGCAATCGACATCGGGGCGTGGTCGGGGATGGGCGAATTAATATGAACGAAATCAACATTGGGGTCTTTTAAAACCTCTTCGAAGCTGGTAAAGCGTTTCTCAATCTTAAAGGTGTCGCCTATTTT
>Ga0335396_10004144_pt1 | contig 15961 bp, 14 predicted proteins | sample FRY02_FD_205743 | JGI IMG/M metagenome (GOLD analysis project Ga0335396, IMG submission 205743) | Freshwater microbial communities from Lake Fryxell liftoff mats and glacier meltwater in Antarctica - FRY-02 (spades assembly) (version 2) | ecosystem: Environmental > Aquatic > Freshwater > Ice >... | reverse complement strand
CACCATACATGCTGCGGTTGATGTACTGGCGCTTGAGCTCCTGCTCGGCCTTGTCAGCCAGCGATTTGTCGAAAGGCTGCCCGTCGTTGAGGCCGATTTCCCTCAGCACTTTTTTAAGCACATCCTTGTCAAACTCCTTGCTGCCAACAAAGTCGACGTCTGCAATCGTTGGGCGCTCTTCGACAATCACCACCAGCACATCCCCGCTGACTTCCAGGCGCACATCCTTGAAAAGGCCCAACCTAAACAAGGCACGAATGGCCGTGGAGCCTTTGTCATCGTTATAGGTTTCACCGACCCTGAAGGGAAGCGACGCAAATATGGTTCCCGGCTCCACACGCTGCAAGCCCTCAACCCGGATGTCCCGCAGCGTAAAGGGATCAACTGCCCAAGCCGAGTGGGCTATCAACAGGCTGGCCGCAATGGCGGACATGGTTCGAAATTTGAATCGATTGAATTGTTTTTGCATGAACTTTAGGTGTTATGGAGTTATTGGGGTCAGACGCCAATTTCGCTGCGGTGCATCGCACCGCACCCTGCGGGCGAGCCAAAGGCTCGGCGAATTTGGACTCTGACCCCAATAACTCCTAGCCAAGGAGCCGGGTAATGTCATTAAACAAGGCCACCGACATCATGCACAGCAGAACCGCAACACCGCCGCGCTGCAATCTGCCCATCCACGCATCAGACACGCTTTTCCCAGTGACTGCCTCCCAAAGATAATACATCAGGTGACCGCCATCCAGAACCGGCAGAGGCAGCAAATTAAGCACGCCGAGACTCACGCTGATCAGCGCCAGAAACATCAGATAGGCCGTCCAGCCCAAGCTGGCAGACTTGCCGGCGTAGTCTGCAATCGTCAGCGGCCCGCTGAGGTTTTTCAGGGAGGCCTGTCCGACCGCCATCTTCCCGATCATTTTCAGGGTCAACAAAGAGACATCCCAGGTGCGAACAGTAGCCTGCCACAGGCCCTCGAAGATGCCATAGCGAACGTTGACAAATTGGGGCGGCGCACCAACGTAGGCTCCGATGCGACCAACGACGATCTTGCCGTCCTGGCGCGCCTCGGGCGTAATCGGTAACTCGATGGCTTGCCCAGCACGCAGGATTTTCCAGTTTTGTGCCAGGGCTACAGGCGGGTTGGCACCAAGCTGAACCGAGCTGCGTATGGTTTCCCGCAATTGCTGACCGTCCACGATAGCGGTGCGGCCTACCTGCTGAACGACATCACCCGCACGCAGACCGGCTTTGTCTGCAACACTGCCAACTATGACATCGCCTATGACCGGCTGCGTCCAGGGGCCCAGAATGCCGATCTTGCGGAACATCTGCGGGTCTGCATCGCTGGCATTCATCTCGCTCAGCTTAAGCAGCACTTCACGCGTTGGCACCTCCGCAGCCTGCGAAACCTGAGAAGTAGACGAGTCCAGGCTGATCGCCAGACGCACGTCACGGCCATTGAGCGCACCTTGCGTCAAACGCCAGCGCAAATCCTCAAAAGAACGTACCGGCTCCAATTGCTCGCCATCAAACGCAGCGCGGGCCACCAGCTCTTGCCCGCGCAAGCCTGCGCGATCAGCTATCGAGCCTGCCACCGGGCTGGCCAGTATGGCCACGGGCTCCTGCTGGCCGCTCCAGTTGACGATGCTGTACAGCACAATGGCCAGCAACAAATTGGCTGCCGGGCCAGCCGCAACCACCGCAGTCCGCGACCTCAAGGGCTGGGTATTGAAAGCCAGATGGCGTTCAGACTCATCGACCGGAGCCTCGCGCTCGTCCAGCATCTTCACGTAGCCGCCCAGCGGCAGCATGCCGATGGAGAATTCGCAAGGATTGCCTTTTAGCCGCCAGGTATAAATCGGCTTTCCAAAACCAATGGAAAACTTCAGCACCTTGATGCCGCACGCCACCGCGACCCGGTAATGGCCGTATTCATGTACCGCAATCAGCACCCCGAGGGCAACCACAAAAGCAAACAGGGTCAACACGTCAAACCTTCAGATGTTCAGCGAAAAGTGCTGGCAATATCACCAGCAATGGCACGCGCTTGGGCATCAAGAGCCAGCAAATCGTCCAGGCCGCGTATTTCAGATACCGCAAGCCGATCCAAAGTTGCACGGTTTACATGGTAAATCTGGTCAAAGCGTATACGTTTTTCCAAAAATGCCGCAACCGCAATCTCATTGGCTGCGTTCAGTATTGCCGTACTGCCCGTCGGGGCGGCCAGCACTTCCCATGCAAGTTGCAGCCCCGGAAAGCGCTGATGGTCGGGTACTTCAAACGTCATGGTTGCCAGCGCCTTGAAGTCCAGCGCCTGCGCGCCCGAGGCGATTCTGCCCGGCCAGGCCAGGCCATAGGCGATTGGCACCCGCATGTCGGGTGTACCCAGCTGTGCAACCACCGAGGTGTCACGGTACTGCACCATCGAGTGAATGATGCTTTGCGGATGGATGACCACTTCAATTTGCGCAGGGATGAGGTCAAACAGGTATTTGGCCTCAATGACTTCCAGCGCCTTGTTCATCATGGTCGCCGAATCAACGGAAATCTTGCGCCCCATCACCCAGTTGGGGTGCGCACAAGCCTCGTCGGGGGTGACATGGCGCAAGGTAGCCGGATCACGCGTGCGAAACGGCCCGCCAGAGGCTGTCAGGATGATTTTTTCAACCCGCGCGGCCCATGTTGAAGGATCTTCGGGCAATGACTGAAAGATGGCGGAATGCTCGCTGTCGATCGGCAGCAACTGCGCAGCCCCGGCTGCTACCGCCTGCATAAAAACATCGCCGCCAACCACCAGCGCCTCCTTGTTGGCCAGCAGCAGGCGCTTGCCGGCTTTGGCAGCAGCCATACAAGGGCTTAAGCCAGCTGCACCGACGATGGCCGCCATCACGGCATCAACATGATCGTGGGACGCTATCATTTCAAGAGCCGCTTGATCCCATAAAACAATGGTTTCAAGCCCATTGGCCTTTACTTTTTCAGCCAGATCGCGGGCATGCGGCTGGCTGACCATGACGGCGTAACGCGGTTTGAAGCGTGCGCACTGCGCCAGCATCAAATCGGTTTTCGAGGCGGCGCTGAGTGCGAACACCTCAAAAAGGCCGGGATGCGCCGCGATCACATCGAGCGTGTTGACCCCCACTGATCCGGTAGAACCAAGAATGGTGATGCGCTGCTTTTTGTCGAGCATACAAACCTAAAAACTGACCAACATCATGGCCAGCGGCAGGGTGGGGAGCAAGGCATCGACCCGGTCCAGCACACCACCGTGGCCGGGCAACAGGCCACTCGAATCCTTGGCTCCAGCGCTGCGTTTGATGAGCGACTCAACCAGGTCACCCACCACGCTCATGGCAGCCAGAAAAACCACCGCAAGCAGCATCACGATGGCTCCGTGCTGGGCCCAAAGGTGCGCATAGAGGCTGCCACCAAAACCGGCCGTCTGACGATCCAGCGCAAGCCATGTAAATGCCAGCACGACAACCCCGGCCATACCACCCCAAACACCCTCCCAGCTTTTACCAGGGCTGATGCCGGGAGCCAGCTTGCTTTTGCTAAACTGGCCACCGAAAGTGCGGCCTGCAAAGTAGGCAAAAATATCAGCCACCCACACCAGCAGCAATACCGATAGCAGGAAGTTGATGCCTATCACTCGGGCCTGCGCAATCGCCAGCCACGCCAAAAACAGCACCACCACGCCACCCAACAAACGCAGCGCTTTGGGCAAGCGCGCCCAACCAGGAACACCCAGCCGTAAAAGTCCGGCACCCGCCATAACCCATGCCGCACCCGCAAAGACCCAGAGCATTTGCAGTGACTTTTCAAGCAGCCCGAAGTACCACGCCAGCACGCATAGCGCCGCAGTAGCGGAGGCCAAAAATATTGAAAAAACCTGACCACAGCCGTTTAAGCGACCCCATTCCCATCCGCCAGCAGCTATCAGTACCAGAGCAACCAGACAAAAAGGAAATGGCGTTGAATAAAAAAGCGCGGGTAACAACACCGCAAGCAACACAATCGCCGTGATGACGCGCTGCTTAAGCATTCGGAGACCCCATCAAGCGACGCTGACTTTCTGATCCAGCGTGTGGCTTTTTACCGAAGCCCCAAGCTGCGCCGATGTTTGCCCAATGCGCCCGAATCGCCGCTCCCGGCCATTGAACACGGCAATAGCTTCATCAAGCGCCACGTCATCAAAGTCTGGCCACAGCTTGTCTGTAAAAACCAGCTCTGAATAAGCCGCCTGCCACAGCAAGAAGTTGCTGATGCGACAATCACCACCCGTGCGTATCAGCAGGTCAGGGTCGGGCACATGCGCCAAAGCCATGGCACGGTCCAGCGACAGTTCGGTGATGGCCTCACCACTGCTGGCCAGCTTTTGGGCAGCCTGGGTAATGTCCCAACGGCCACCGTAGTTAAAACAAACGTTCAGGACGAGGCGCTGGTTGTCAGCTGTGTCGGCTTCAGCCTGAGCCAGCCCCGCCTGCACCTTGGTTGAAAGCCGCTGCCTGTCACCAACAAAATACAGCCGCACACCGTTGGCTTTCAAACGCGGTACTTCGGGCGACAAAGAAAGCGCCAAAAGCTCCATCAAACCGGAGACCTCATCGGCAGGACGGCTCCAGTTTTCCGACGAAAACGCGAAAACCGTGAGCACCGAAATACCGCGATCAACACAGTTTTCAACGCAACGCCGCAGTACGTCAACACCTTGCTTGTGCCCTGCAATGCGCGGTAAAAAGCGCTTGTTGGCCCAGCGGCCATTGCCATCCATAACGATGGCAATGTGATGGGGCAACACGTTAGACTGCCATGATGTCTTGTTCCTTGCCAGTGACAAGCTTGTCAACTTCGGCAATGAAACGGTCTGTCGATTTTTGAATTTCGTCCTGCGAGCGGCGTTCATCGTCTTCCGAGGCCAGCTTGTCCTTGACCAGCTTTTTGATGCCGTCGTTCGCGTCGCGGCGCAGGTTGCGAATCGCCACTTTGGCGTGCTCGCCCTCACCACGCACAATTTTGGTGAGCTCTTTGCGGCGCTCCTCAGTCATGGCTGGCATGGGAACGCGAATCAGGTCACCTTGGGCTGCCGGATTGAGGCCCAAGTCTGAGTCACGAATGGCTTTTTCAATCTTCGCGCCCATGCCTTTTTCCCAGGGAGACACGCTGATGGTGCGGGCATCTAACAGCGACACATTAGCCACCTGACTGATGGGCACCATGGAGCCGTAATAGTCCACCTGTACGGTGTCTAACAGGCCCGGGTTGGCGCGACCCGTGCGGATTTTAGTCAACCCACCCTTGAACGAGTCAATGGACTGCTGCATTTTTTGTTCTGCATTCTGCTTGATCTCAACGATGCTCATACTTGAAACTCCGAGTTTTCTGACTTGGCAAAACCAAGCTCCTAGACATGCACCAGCGTACCTTCATCTTCGCCCAGTACGACGCGTTTGAGTGCGCCATTCTTAAAAATATTGAAAACCTTGATAGGCAGCTTTTGATCGCGGCAAAGGGCAAACGCCGTGGCATCCATCACCTCTAGCTTTTTACCCATTGCTTCGTCAAAAGTGATGGTCGCATAGCGCGTGGCCTTAGGGTCTTTTTTAGGATCTGCACTGTAAACGCCATCGACCTTGGTGGCCTTGAGCACAATCTCCGCGCCGATTTCAGCGCCGCGAAGGGCTGCAGCGGTATCAGTAGTGAAAAAGGGATTACCGGTTCCGGCGGCAAAAATGACAACCTTGCCTTCTTCCAGATATTGCAGCGCCTTGGGCCGAACATAAGGCTCGACGATACGCTCAATGCCGATAGCCGACATCACACGCGGCGTGAGTCCCGCCTTGTCCATGGTGTCACCAAGGGCCAGCGCATTCATCACGGTGGCCAGCATACCCATGTAGTCGGCGGTGGCGCGGTCCATGCCGACCGAGCCGCCCGCCACACCGCGAAAGATGTTGCCGCCACCGATGACGACCGCTACCTGCACACCCATGCGCGTAATTTCAGCGATTTCTTCGACCATGCGCACAATGGTGGCACGGTTGATGCCAAAGGCATCGTCGCCCATCAAGGCCTCACCTGACAGTTTTAACAAGATTCGCTTGTAGGCTGGCATGCGGGGACTTTCTTGGAAATTGGGTTGTGGTGAAGTTTAGGGCACTTCTATAAATTCATTTTTCGGGCGAATTGCTGCGTTGCGCGGTGCTCGAAATCCTCACGTACCTGAAGTACGTTCCGGTTCCTGCGCTCCGTGCGCCTTGCACTTCATCCCGAAAATCTGAATTTCTAAAAGTACCCTTTAGCGGTCTTCCGGCTGGTATGTAAAAAAAATCAGGCAGCTTTGGCAGCAGCGATCTGTGCCGCCACTTCAGCCGCAAAGTCAGCTACCTTTTTCTCAATGCCCTCGCCCACCACGTACAGGGTGAAGGATTTCACTGTGGTTGCTTTTTCTTTCAGCATTTGCTCAACGGTCTGCTTGTCGTTTTTGACAAAGCTCTGGTTGTGCAGGCTGACTTCTTTCAGGTACTTCTGTACACCGCCTTCGATGCGCTTGGCAACGATTTCAGCCGATTGCACGGGCTTGCCTGCTGCCGTGGCTACAGACGCATCTTCAGCCGCCTTGGCTGCAGCGACAGAACGCTCTTTGGCGACCAGTTCGGCAGGCACGTCGCTACTTGCCAGCGACACCGGCTTCATGGCGGCAACGTGCATGGCAACGTCTTTGGCAGCGGCCTCATCCCCGTCAAATTCAACCACCACGCCAATCCGCGTGCCGTGCAGGTAAGACGCCAGCTTGCCACCTGCAAAACGTTTGAAGCGGCGCACCGACATGTTCTCGCCGATCTTGCCGATCAGGCCCTTGCGCACGTCTTCAACCGTCGGGCCAAAGCCGTCCATTGAAAGCGCCATGGCACCGATCGCGACCATGTCTGCCGGGTTGTTTTTAACGATCCCAACGGCTACCGCATCGGTGAAGGCTAAAAAGCTGTCGTTTTTGGTGACAAAGTCGGTTTCGCAGTTGATCTCGACCAGTGCGCCTACTTTAGCGTCACCTTCGCCTTCGGCGTGATACGCAATCACACCTTCAGCGGTGATGCGGGAGGCAGCCTTACCAGCCTTGTTGCCGAGCTTGACGCGCAGGATTTCTTCTGCTTTTTCGAAGTTTCCATCAGCCTCGGTGAGTGCTTTTTTGCACTCCATCATGGGGGCATCAGTCTTGGCGCGCAGTTCTGCGACCATGCTTGCGGTAATAGCCATTTTCAATTCTCTCCGTTTGTTTTTTGCGGGTTATTGGGGTCAGACGCCAATTTCATTGCGGTGCGTTGCACCGCCCCCGAAGGGCGTGCCGGAGGCACGATGAATTTGGACTCTGACCCCAAAAACCCGAAATTATCTTTAACTTGTAAAAAAGGGGCTACGCGAGCCCCTTTTCCGCGTCTGGTTCAGATCCAGTGATGCCGGAATCAATCAGGCAGCAGCAGGCACTTCAACAAATTCGTCCGAGCTTTCAGGCTGAACCATCTTGACCACTTCGCTTGATGCGTTGGCGCGGCCTTCAATGATGGCATCGGCAATGCCGCGTGCGTACAGCGCCACAGCCTTGGACGAGTCATCGTTGCCGGGAATCACGTAGTCAATGCCAATAGGCGAATGGTTGGTATCAACCACACCGATCAGGGGGATACCGAGCTTTTTAGCTTCGAGAATCGCGATTTTGTGAAAGCCCACGTCGATCACGAAAATCGCATCCGGCAAGGCAGCCATGTCTTGAATGCCGCCTATGTCTTTTTCAAGCTTTTCGATTTCTCGCTTGAAAGTGAGTTGTTCTTTTTTGCTGATGGTGTCAAGGCCGGCTTCTTGCTGGGCTTTCATTTCCTTCAGGCGCTTGATGGATGTTTTGACCGTTTTGAAGTTGGTCAACATGCCGCCCAGCCAGCGCTGATCAACGAAAGGTACGCCAGCGCGCTTAGCCTCTAGCGCCACAATTTCGCGCGCCTGGCGCTTGGTGCCGACCATCAGGATGGTGCCGCGGTTGGCCGACAGCTGCTTGGCGAACTTCATCGCGTCCTGGTACATCGGCAACGATTTTTCCAGGTTGATGATGTGGATACGGTTGCGATGGCCGAAGATATACGGGGCCATCTTGGGGTCCCAGAAGCGGGTTTGGTGTCCGAAATGAACGCCAGCTTCCAGCATTTCACGCATAGTGGTTGACATATGAATACTCCAAAAGGTTGTGTCTAAAATCAGCGCTTATCACCTGCAAGCCAGAAGTTCTTCTGAAAATTCCAAGAAGTGTCCTCTAGCCAACCGGCAACACCTTGTGTGGCTGATTTGCGATTTACTCTACAGTAGGCAAAATCGCCATCTGCAAAGCCATTCGAGTATAACACCCACCGCCCAATGAACCAACCCCTCCTGACCGCCAACATCCACAGTACCCGTCAGGCCATCCAGGCCGACAAGAACTACCTGACCGACATTCTTGAGCAAGCCCGTGCGGTAGCCCAAAGCGATGCATGTCGCCATGTTTTCATGCCTGGCCAGCCAGAGACGACCTTGTCACCTCCCAATCTTGACTTGAGCCTGCCTCTGGCGGGTATTACGGTTTCAACCAAGGATTTGTTCGATATTGCCGGGCAGACCACTGCTGCCGGCTCAACGGTGCTGGCCAATGCGCCCGCTGCAAGCACAGACAGCGCCGCCGTCGCCCGCCTGCGTGCTGCCGGTGCCGTGCTGACAGGCCGCACCAACATGGTCGAGTTTGCCTTTTCAGGTGTCGGCATCAACCCGCATTACGGCACGCCCGTCAACCCGGCGGACACCAGCGTTGAACGCATTCCCGGTGGCTCGTCGTCTGGCGCGGCAGTGTCGGTTGCCACGGGTGCCGCGCTCATCGGCCTGGGCTCTGACACGGGAGGCTCGATCCGCATTCCTGCCGCGCTATGCGGCATCGTCGGCTTTAAAAGCACCGCCCGACTGGTACCAACCACGGGTGCCCTGCCACTGTCCACCAGCCTTGACACAGTATGCGCCCTGACGCGATCGGTACGCGATGCCATCACGGCGCATGAAGTTCTGGCCGCACGCAGCGTCGTGTTGGCTGGCAAGCCGCTTTCAAGCTGCCGCTTTGCAATAGCTCGCACGCTGATGCAGGACGGCATGGACGCTACCTGCGCAACGGCTTTTGAACGTGCCCTGAAAACCTTACGACTGGCAGGCGCGCAGATCGAAGACATCGCACTGCCAGAGATCAATGAACTGGCCAGCATCAATGCCACAGGTGGTTTGTCTGCCGCCGAGAGCTACGCCTGGCATCGCAAGCTGATAGCCGAACAGGTTGCCGAATACGACCCCCGTGTAGCCCTGCGCATACTGCGCGGTGCCAGTATGAGCGCAGCCGACTACATAGACCTGGTGGCCGCTAGGTGCGAATGGATCATTCGTATGCAGGTACAGCTTGCAGATTTTGATGCCGTGCTGTCGCCCACTGTGCCCATCGTCGCAGCCCCGATTGCCAGCCTGCTGACGGACGATACCGAGTTTTTCAGGGTCAACGGCCTGCTGCTGCGCAACACGGCGGTGGTTAACATGCTTGATGGCTGCGGCATTTCGTTGCCCTGCCAGCAAAGCGGCGAACTGCCGGTTGGCCTGATGCTCTGGCATGCGGCTCTGCATGATGATGCGCTGCTTGACGCGGCGCTCCAGGTTGAAGCGGCGTTGGCAAGTTCGCTATAAATTTAATGCAAAAAATCACCAGCGCAACAAGCCACCCGCTTTTCAGCGTGGCAGCCACGCGCACGCTGGAGCGCGCCACACAGGCGCAGTTGCTACCCCACACACTGATGCAGCGGGCGGGCCTGGCGGTGGCGCGTTTGGCGCTGGCGCTGGGGCCGCATGCCCAATGCATCTGGGTCGCTTGCGGGCCCGGCAACAACGGTGGTGATGGTTTTGAGGCGGCTATTCACCTGCACCAGTGGGGCAAGCGTGTTGTGCTGACGTGGACCGGTCTGCCTACAGGGCAGGAAGGCCGGACGACACTGCCACCGGATGCGCAGGCTTCACAGGCCCGAGCACTGGCAGCCGGTGTGCCGATGGCTGATCAACCGCCGCCTGACTTTGATTTTTGTATTGATGCCCTGCTCGGCATTGGCGCAAACATCGACAAAATAGACAGAATTGACGAAGAGGCGCATGACAAGTGCCCCATCAACGCGCTCATGGCGCAATGGCTGGGCATCATGCAAGCCAGCGGCAAGCCGACGCTAGCGGTTGATATTCCCACCGGACTGAATGCAGATACCGGGCACTCAGCAGCCACTTTTCCACCTTATTTTCAGCGTTTTACCATCAGTTTGCTGACCTTAAAGCCCGGTTTGTTCACCGCCAATGGGCGAGACAGCGCAGGGGAAGTCTGGTTTGATGATCTGGGCGTTCATTGCACTGAGGCCGCAACAGGCCCCACGGCAACCCTGCTGGGCAAAGATCAAGTCACGCGTCGACGAGTACCCAAAAGCGCAGCGCCCCAAGCCAGTCACAAAGGCAGCTTTGGCGATGTAGCCGTGCTGGGCGGCGAATCAACGCCGCGCAGCCACATGGCAGGTGCCGTATTGCTCGCCGCACGCGCAGCGCTACATGCAGGTGCAGGGCGCGTGTTCGTCGCCCTGCTGGGTCACGAGAGTTTGGCTGCCGGTTTAAGCGTTGACCCACAGCAACCCGAGCTGATGTTTCGCAGCCCGGAGGCACTCGACCTTGCCAGCCAAGTCATCGTGTGTGGCTGCGGTGGTGGTGAGGCCATCAAAAGCGTATTGGCCAAAGTGCTCTCAAACGCGCCGCGCGCAGTGCTGGATGCGGATGCGCTGAATGCTATTTCCAACGATAGCTCGCTGCAAACATTGCTGGTTGCTAGACACGCGCGCGGCTACAAAACCGTGCTGACGCCTCATCCGCTGGAAGCCGCGCGCCTGGCTGGCACAACAGCCGCTACGGTACAAGCCGACCGCATGGCGGTTGCCTGCGCGCTGGCAGAGCGCTTTCAGTGCATTGTGGTACTCAAGGGTTCAGGCACCGTTATCGCTGCGCCCGGCGAATTGCCAGCCATCAACGCCAGTGGCAACGCGCTGCTGGCTAGCGCCGGTACCGGGGACGTGCTGGCGGGCATGGTGGGGGCTTACCTGGCCGCTGGCCTGAGTGCTTTTGAGGCGGCTTGCGGGGCGGTGTTTGTACACGGGGATTTAGCCGATGTTTGGCTTCGGCAAAGGCCTGGCGAAGTGCTGACGGCATCGGCGTTGGTTAATGCCACTCTGGCACTGCACTAAACAGCGGCTGACCGGCAAAATGCGCCTGCAGGTTAGCAGCAGCGAGATCCGCCATGGCCCAGAAGGCTTCCAGCACGTGAGGCTCTTTTTCAAAAACGTCCAGTCCTGCACCAGCCAGCATTGGTTTGGGCGGCAAGACCGCGATGGTTTTGCCTACCGCAGCTGGGTCAAGGGCAAGGGTGTGCCGCACGAATTCCCCGTGATGTCTTTGGGCGAAACTTGTGCATAGGCTCCAGTTCCACTACCCCCTCTCGCGCGACAGCAGCCCAGCATCCAGGCGCTGCTGCAACTGCTGCAAACGCCCGCCTGGCAAACTGAGGTGGCCAGCATTCCCGGGCATGTGCCGATGCAAAGTGGCGAGGTGCTGTCCATGCGCCGGGTGTTGCCATGGTGGAACTACCGGCAGGCCCGGCGGCATCCAGCTAACAGGGTCAGTGATACCCTATGACCGTTTTACAGTTCTGAGTGTTGACCCACCTTTGCGGTTCACACGCCATTTCAATCAAATTTCCGCGAATCGGCAAGGTCCGGCGCGAATCCTGACCCTCCTATGACTCAATCCACCATCCGCCAAGACTGGCTGTCCAATATCCGTGGCGACTTGCTCGCTGGCCTCGTTGTGGCGCTGGCCCTGATTCCCGAAGCTATCGCCTTTTCCATCATCGCCGGCGTTGACCCCAAGGTCGGCTTGTATGCCTCGTTCTGCATTGCCGTGGTCATCGCCTTCACGGGCGGGCGACCCGGCATGATCTCGGCCGCCACCGGTGCCATGGCGCTGGTGATGGTGCTGCTGGTCAAAGAGCACGGTCTGCAATACCTGCTGGCCGCCACCGTGCTCACCGGCGTGCTGCAGATCGTCGCCGGGCTGCTCAAGCTGGGCGCGCTGATGCGCTTTGTCTCGCGCTCGGTCATCACCGGCTTTGTCAATGCGCTGGCGATCCTGATCTTTTTGGCACAACTGCCGGAACTGACCAACGTCAGCTGGGTCGTTTATGCCATGACGGTGGCCGGTCTGGCCATCATCTACGGCTTTCCGTACCTCACCAAAGCCATACCTTCACCGCTGATCACCATCGTCGTGCTGACCGGCGTGGCCATGCTGCTCAAGCTGGACATTCGCACCGTGGGCGACATGGGCGAACTGCCCGACAGCCTGCCGATCTTCTTGCTGCCGGATGTGCCGCTGAATCTGGCAACGCTCAAAATCATCTTTCCCTATGCCATTACGCTGGCCACGGTCGGTTTGCTGGAGTCGATGATGACCGCGTCAATCGTCGATGATCTAACCGATACCACGAGCAACAAAAACCGCGAATGCATGGGCCAAGGCGTGGCCAATATCGCCGCCGGCTGCATCGGCGGCATGGCCGGTTGCGCCATGATCGGGCAATCGGTGATTAACGTGAAGTCTGGCGGACGGGGACGCTTGTCAACGCTGGTGGCTGGGCTGTTCCTGCTGATTCTGATCGTGTTCCTCGGCCCCTGGGTCAAGCAGATCCCGATGGCGGCGCTGGTGGCGGTAATGATCATGGTCAGCATCGGCACCTTCAACTGGGACTCGGTGCGCAAGCTGCGCGAGCACCCGCCGAGCTCGTCGCTGGTGATGATCGCCACCGTGGTAGTGACCGTGTCCACGCATGACCTGGCTCAGGGCGTGTTTGTCGGCGTGCTGCTGTCGGGTCTGTTTTTTGCCCACAAGGTGGGCAAAGTGCTGCGCATTGACCGCAGCCACGATGACGAAGGCCGGGTGTGTACCTATGGCGTAGTGGGGCAGGTATTTTTTGCCTCTACCGAGACTTTTGTTGCTGCGTTTGACTTCAAGGAAGTAGTGGAAAAAGTCCGCATTGACGTGAGCCGCGCCCACTTCTGGGACATCACGGCAGTGAGCGCGCTGGACAAGGTGGTGCTGAAGTTCAAACGCGAGGGCACGGAGGTTGAAGTGATCGGCCTGAACGAAGCCAGCGCCACCATGATGGACCGCTTTTCGATCCACGACAAACCCGGCGCCGTTGAAAAACTCATGCACTGAACGCTCAGAAGGAAAAAAGCGATGAACAAGGTTTATGCCTGTATTGACGGCCTCGCCACCACCGCCGCCGTGATCGACTGGGCCGCCTGGTCGGCGCGGCGTCTGGACGTGCCGCTGGAGTTCCTGCATGTGCTGGAGCGCCACCCCGAGCGCGCTGCAATTGCTGACTACAGCGGCACCATTGGTTTAGGCGCACAGGAGTCGCTGCTACAGGAGTTGAGCGCGCTCGATGAGAAGCGCAGCAAGCTGGCGCAGGCAGCCGGTCGGCAGTTGCTGGCGGCAGCCCGTGAACGCGCCGCAGCGGCTGGTTTATTGCGGCTGGATACCCGCTTGCGCCATGGCGAGCTGGTGGACAACCTGCTAGAGCTCGAGCCCGATGCGCGACTCTTCGTGCTGGGCGAGCACTACCATGCCCGTGAGACCTCAAAAATTCACCTCGATCACCACGTGGAGCGCGTGATTCGCTCGGTCAAGCGGGCGGTGTTGGTCGCCACCGACGAACGTTTTGAGGAACCCAAGCGCTTTGTCATCGCCTTTGATGGCAGCCCCACAGCCCGCAAGACCATCGAGATGGTGGTCCGCAGTCCGCTGCTGGTGGGCCTGCCAGTACTGGTGGCGATGGCCGGTGCTGACACAGCGCCGGCACGCCAGCAACTGGAACAGGCCCGACAGGCATTGACCGTCGCAGGCTTCAACGCCGAGGTCGAACTGGCACCCGGCGAGCCCGAGCGGGTACTGCCTGCCCTGGTCAAGGCGCAAGGCGCGGCCCTGCTGGTGATGGGCGCCTACGGCCACTCCCGCATTCGCCAATTGATCATCGGCAGCACCACGACCACGCTGCTGCGGCTGAGTGAGGTGCCAGTCTTGATCTTGCGCTGACAGACAGGATTGGCGCATGAGGCTGGTTCAAGCCATCAGGGATTTCCCGCTACAAGGGAAATCCCTTGCCAGCCGATTGCATTTGATCAAATACAATCGGTGCGTTGGTCTTGTTCAGCGACGGGATTGACAAAACGAGTTTGGAGCCCTTCGGGGCTCCTTTTTTTATGGCTGCTTAGGTGGCAGGCGCTGCAACTGCAACTCGGCCAGCGCGGTATACAGGGGCGCGCTGATCAGGCGTGAGACGCCGCTGGCAACCAGCGCGCTGGCCATCAGACTGAGCACCAGGGCGTGACCGTCCACCATTTCCATCACGATGATGAAGGCGGTTAACGGCGCTTGCGTGACGGCGGCCAGAAACCCGGCCATCCCCAGCGCAATCAGCGTAGGGGCATTGGCGTAGGCGGTCAACTGGGCAATGTCATTGCCCAAAGCACCACCAATCGCCAATGAAGGGGCAAAAATACCCGCCGGCACCCCAGCCCAGGCGGTGAGCCAGGTGGCCACAAATTTGAGCAACAGATAGAAGGACGACACATCGCCACTGCCCTCCAGCATGTCCCGGGTATGGGTATAACCACTGCCATAGGTATCACCGTGGCTGAGCACGCCCAACACGGCAATAGCCAACCCGCACCCGGCCGCAAAACGCACTGGCGCGCGCTGGCGAAATCGGCTGAACCAGTCGCCCGAGCGGCCCGCCAGCGACATCACCAGTAGTCGGGCAAACAGCCCGCCCGCCAAGCCGCTGCACACAGCAACCAACAAGCCCGGCAGCAGCAACGCCATGCTGAAGTTTTCGACCCGGATGACCCCAAAGTAGCGGGCGTTGCCATTCACCGAGACCGCCATCAAGCCCCCGAGCACGATGGCCGCCAGCAACAGGCCGCTGCTGCGCTGCTCCGGCTTGCGCGACAACTCTTCGATGGCAAACATCACGCCCCCCAGCGGCGTGTTGAAGGCCGCAGCAATGCCAGCCGCACCACCGGCCATCATCAAGCCGTGCTCTGACACCTGCGATTTGGCCGGCAGCCAACGACGCGCATGGTGCATCACACCGGCAGCAATTTGCACCGACGGTCCCTCACGGCCCAGCGACAGGCCAGCGAGCAAGCCCCAGGTAGTCAGCAGCATTTTGGCAACACTCAGCTTGATGGAGACGAACAGATTGCGGTCATTTCTGGAAACCTCAGGCGTCAGCGCCGCCATGACTTGCGGGATGCCGGAGCCCGCCGCCCCCGGTGCAAACCGCCGCGTGAGCCAGACGATGGCTGCGGTAGAAGCCGGTATCCAGAGCAACGGCCCCCACCAGACGCTTTTCTCGAACACCAGAAAACGCCCGTAAGCCTGCTCCGTCATCCAGGTGAAGGCCACCACGGTCAACCCCGCCAACGCCGCAAACGCGAGCACCACGCCGCGGCCGGTCCACAGACGCCAGTCATAAAGCTCCTGCCTGATCGCCGAAAACTCCGGGGAATGTAGTTTCATGGTGCACGCTCGTCCTGAATTTGGCTTGCCAGCGAAGCTGAATAGATTGATTTTTCTCTATACATTGCAATAAATGTAATTTGGTATATTGCACCAAATGTAAACGCCCACGCCGATCTACGGAAGCGGGATTTACCAAAAGGGAACAGTCGTGATCAAAATAGGCCTCATGTGTTATGGCAAAGCCGGCCAAGCCGTGGCGGAAGTGCTGCGCACCGATCCCCGGTTTGAGCTGTGCTGGATTGCC
>Ga0335396_10004142_pt1 | contig 15966 bp, 17 predicted proteins | sample FRY02_FD_205743 | JGI IMG/M metagenome (GOLD analysis project Ga0335396, IMG submission 205743) | Freshwater microbial communities from Lake Fryxell liftoff mats and glacier meltwater in Antarctica - FRY-02 (spades assembly) (version 2) | ecosystem: Environmental > Aquatic > Freshwater > Ice >... | reverse complement strand
CGCTGTGCCGGCCTGCTCGTTCGTATCTGTCCAGAACCTTGTTTTCAGAAAGGAGTTTAACAAAACCGGGCCATGTGAGCGGGTGACCGTAGAGATTTGAGAGGTTGCTGCCAACAGCATCTTCCGTCCTGCTGAAACCGAAGATGTCTGCGAAGGCCTGATTGCACAGCAGGATTTCGCCATCCGGCGCGGCGAGATAGTCTCCGGTCACGACTTCGCAGTTTGCTCCGTGGATTTTCTTCAGAACCCGTCCGCCTTCCACCTGGACATGGTAGTGGTAGTCGGCGACAGCGGCACGAAGAAACCGATACCGAGACTCGCTTTCCGCCGACTCGAAGGATTGATTATCTGCCATGCTGTCGAAACGCCTGTTACTAAGTCCTTGAGAAGTCAACTGCATTCCCCGGGAGGATTCTTCTCAACTCGCTTAGTGTAGCGACCCCGCACGGAAACAGACGGCTGTTGATTGAATTGAATTGTTTAACCCGTGGCCGACAGGCCAGGTCGATTGAAAAACCTGGCCTGTCGGCCACGGGTTAAACGAAGATGATTTCTGTCAGAATTAAATCGGCACGCCGGTGAGCCACCAGGGTACGCCACCGGCAGAGGATATTTCGGCCCTCCGGGCCCGAATCTCGTAACTTCAAAACTGCGCTTCGAGCTGAGAAGTCCATCTGACCATAAAGTCACTAAATCAACAACCCGCGCGGCATGGCGGAATCCGCCATACCCAAATGGTTTCCGCTTCGATTTCGAAAGTTCTGGCTTTGGAGATAATCCCATCGCCTGTCCGGTCACTGCACGCTGGTGATCTGTCGAAAAGTTTTATAGGCAACATTTGATCTCGCCCCGTGCCAGGTCGCCTGGCACGAGCGGAAGATTCGTAATTAGCCAGCGTACACGAACACGAGGCCGCGCCGGTTGGCTTGTCCAGCCGGAACGGAAAGTTTTGCACGATGAAACATGAGCAACGCTGCGAAGGATACTGAATGAAACCGTTCGACAAGCAAGATGCCAGAGCGTGGCATGCTGAGCCAGCGGATGTCGTGCTCGCAGCGCTGACTACCTCCGAACGTGGGTTGGCGGTGGATGAGGTCACGCGCCGACAACAGGTGTACGGTCCCAATGTGCTGCCCGAGAAAGGACCGTCACCGCTGTGGCGGATTGTGCTGCGGCAGTTCGCGGCGTCCTTCCATCTGGACGGCGCGCGGACGGATGTGTTTGTGAAAGATGCACCGGAACGTGTGCTGGACATGTGTGGCGATCAGCTTTCTGCTGACGACCGCACACGATTGAATCAGTTAGCACTGGGAATGGCGGCGCGAGGCCTTCGCGTCCTGGCTGTGGGCCACGGCCAACTGTCCTCGCCACTTCAACGGGAAGATGTCCCGCCGCAGCCTGCAAATCTGACACACCTCGGTTTTCTGGGAATGATTGACCCCCTGCGTGCAGGCGCAAGAGAGACTGTCGCCGATTGTCATCGAGCGGGTGTTCTGGTCTCCATGGTGACTGGCGATCATCGCATCACGGCGCTGGCTATCGCGCGTGATCTTGGTCTCGCAGATCGAGACGAACAGGTTGTCACAGCAGCCGACATCGAAGGCAAGTCGGCGGAACAACTGGGCGAGATGGTGCAGAGAATTCGAGTGTTCGCACGCGTCACGCCGCGTCAAAAGTTGCAAATTGTCGATGCCGCCCGAAAAGCCGGACACTTCGTGGCGGTCACCGGCGACGGTGTCAACGATGCCACCACATTGCGAGCGGCCAATATCGGCGTGGCGATGGGAAAAGCCGGAACCGACGTCGCTCGTGAAGCGGCCGACCTTGTCATCAGCGATGACAATTTCAGTTCCATCGTAGGTGGGATCGAAGAAGGCCGTATTGCTTATGACAACATTCGCAAAGTGATCTACCTACTGGTGTCGACCATGGTGTTGTTTGAGAACTTCCATATCGGCAACTGCCGTTCAGAGACAAAGTCTGCGTTTGCATTGTCGCCATTTCGCAGCCCTGTGTTGCTCTTCGGAACGCTGGGCGCATTTCTAATTCATGTGACGGCCATGTATGTGCCATTCCTGCAGGACATGCTTTCCACGACACCCGTTGGTCTTTCTTTGTGGGGCGTTGCAATTGGTGTCAGCATCTTGATCGTCCCGGCCGTTGAGTTGCACAAATGGTGGTGGGCAAACGAACCAGCGGGGTGTTGATTTAATCGTCTAACGGCAAGCCGCAGGCGTCGTTGCCGGATTTCGCCTTCGGCTCGCCGTTCAACGAGAATTTGGAATCTGAAGACGAAATCTACAGCCCGTCAGGGCAGGTGGGGCACAAAAAAATGATTCAAAACACCAGCAAGGGTTGGACCATGAGATTCCCGACTGCGTTCCAAGCCATTGTCGGCGTGTCGTTCGGCACGATGACCTTCCTTGGGATTGTCTGGTCGGTTCACTGGCTATGGCAAACCGCTGGAGAACACGATCGCAATCCACCGCGCGGTGGTGTTCCGGAGCAACTGATGAATCGAAAGTCGAGTGCGATGCAGGACATTCTGGACGGAATGATTCGAGGGGATCTAAAGCAAGTGAACGCCGCTGCGAAGAGGATGGAGGCCTACGGCGACACGATTGAGTGGTACCTTTCGCATTCCGAATATGACAAGCACGGGGAACGGTTCCGCAGTTCTGTGGATGCGTTGCAGGAGGCCACCGGACGGCAAGACATCGAATCGGCCAAAGAGACCGTCCTTGAACTGGAGAGAAGTTGCATTGAATGCCACATGGTGATGAACCGGCAAAAAGCAGGAAACCCATGATGCTGAAACGAATTCGATTCGTGACTTTGAGGCCACCTGCAGGCCAAAGGTTTCACGTTATTTCTAGCACAGTGCTTACGTTGTAGCGAAGTTGAAGTTTGTTCTGTTTACTCAATCGGAAGAATGATGATGACCAAAACCAAAAAGGGAAATAAAGCTCAAGCGGATCGTGTGAACTCGGGGGCAGTTCCGACCACCGAATCCAGCTCAGCAGTGGCACTTCCGGAAGACCAGAATCACGAGGCTGAGTGCCAGCCAGTTCAGGAGCAATCTTGCGACGAATTCGACATGGCGATTCGTGAACTGGCGCACCAAAAGTGGGAAGCGGCTGGGTTTCCGGCGGGTGATGGCTTCGATTTCTGGTTGGAAGCCGAGCGGGAAGTCAAAGCGAATCAGCCAGCCCCCAACCCTGCTTCCGAATAAGAACCCACCCAATTGGGCACAGTACGACGGCACATCACGCATGGATAAGGAGACATTGCTTTGGAATGTGAACATGGTTTGATTTCGGAATCGCTTGAAAACAACCTGCATCACGACGTGGTGAGTACACTTCACCAGAAGGGTTACCATCAGCATCGAACACTGGACATCACCGTTGATCATGGCACAGTGATTGTTGAAGGCCTTGTGCCAACATGGTATCTACGCCAGATCGCGTTGGAATGCATCAAGCGTGTGACAGGTGTGATCGGGGTTGTTGATCGAATCCGGGTGGTGAGGAAGTCGCAAGACGACAACGTTCCGTTTTTCAGTCCGGCTATCGTCCAGCCTGCGACGGAGAAACGCAGACTGGAAGTGGAAGCCTGCCCCACGATTTGCGTTCCGGTCACTGAATGTTCGGCAGCGTCTGTGCTGCCCAGCCAATTCCCATCGAACGACGGCTTCGAGGACGAACACAATTCCTCCGATTTATGGTTCCAGCAGAAGATCGAAGTGCCCGATGAGGAGCGGCAACTGCAAACGGTTTGCGGTTAGTTGAACAGTGCCAGTTTTTGCGGAAACTGAGCGTTTTCGCAACCCGAAGCGTGAGTTTTGTCGAGCCCATGGCCTTGCAGCGGAAACAGAGTGTGTTACCGGATCGCCAAAAGAACACCTGTTGTCCTATATCCAGAACTGGGGTGCAGATTTGACCGTCCTGGGGAACAGCGCACAGAACCTGATCCTGCGTCGCATTTTTGGCGAAACTGCGTTGCACGTCATTCGAAACGCTGAGCAGCCATTGTTCCTGGCTCAATAGGCAGGCCAACACACAGCGATGGCCGTCGCTTGTGCGTTTTGAAGTTACGCATTTTGTATTATCACGACCCGACACGTCAGTGAGGAATCCAGTTTGGGTGTTTCGCGGTGCGTGCCCAGAAATCCCTCGCTGACGCGTCGGGTTGGGACGACCATCTGACCTTGTCACTTTTATTCCCCTCATAACTGAACTGAGACAAACCTGATGCAATCTGTACGATCAATTCTGATGCCCACGAACTTTGGTCCGGCGAGTGATGCGGCCTCTGCCGTCACGACACGGCTGGCCCTGACCTTTGGGGCCTGTGTGACACCATTGCATGTGATCGATGTAGAACTGGAATCCAAAGCAGTGGACCACTACCGCAGTCTCATCGATCAGCAGGAAATGGCGCCGTTGGTCGCTAGCATGTCTCGCGACAATGTCGAGCTTGGGCCGGCAGTCGTGATTACAGGAGCTATTGTCGATCAAATTCTTCGCAAAGCGGATGAACTGGATGTTGATCTGATTGTCATGGGAGCCGGTGAGCTGGCGGACAACGGTGCCTTCGTGCCCAGTCCGATTGCCGAATCGGTGATTCAGCTGGCTCGACAGCCAGTGCTGGCAGTGCTGCCAGGACAGAGTGCTCCCGTCTTTCAGCGGATTCTATGTCCGATCGACGGATCAAGGACATCGCTGCAGGGCCTGAAGAATGCAATCCGGTTGGCACAGGCGTTTCAGGCAGAACTCACAGTGCTGTCCGTGGTGCCCAAAGTGAACTGGGTGACAACCGCCGCAGAGGGTCAGGCCGTCAGGAATGTTCAGGAACACTATGCCGCACTGTGGGAGAAGGATTTTCACGCGGTGCTCGACACCGTGGACTTCGAGGGTATCACGTGGAGTCAAATCGTCCGACAAGGATGGCCGGGGCCGGAGATCCTGGCGATGGCCGCTGAATTTCAGCACGATCTGATTGTCATCGGTGCTACCGGAAAAACGGGAGTGACTCGAGTGCTGCTGGGAAGCACAGCGCGGCGCGTTGTGCAGAAACTGCCCTGTTCCCTGTTAGTGGTTCATGATGAAGACATCATCTGAATTTTTACGGAACGAAACATGGACCATGGCACGCGACGCGGAGACAGCGGTTCCTGGCGGCACGAAAGAATAAGTTGCGTCCCATATTGATCGTTCCAACAACGATACCAACACGAGACGTGGGTGATTTCAGAAAAGGCGATAATGCAAACCATGACTGAAACTGCCATTTTCTGAAAACGCCCGTGCTGAAGTCTATCAGGTTCAACCACATCCTCGGGAGCACTCTTCTCCTCATGAACCTGGTGTAGCGATCCCGCGCGAAAACAGGCATGGCGGAATCCACCACACCCGAATGGTTTTTGCTTCGATTTCAAAAGTTCACGTCGTGCGACAGAATCCCGTCGTTGAAGCGCGCCAGATATCAATGACTCGGATGCAGACATTGCAAACTCGTGCTCGGTTCAATCGGCGGGATCTCCCTTGGCTCGGCAATAGCAAAATAAAGGAATTGAAATGCGAGTTCTGATTGCAGATGGAGACAAAACGATGCTCGAACTGGCATCGCGCTACTTGATGCAGCGTGGCCACGAGGTCAAGGCCGCTTCTGACGGGCTCGAATGCGCCGACATCCTGTGCGACTTCGTGCCTGACGTCATGGTTCTCGATGATGGGTTACTCTGGGGTGGCAGCGATGGGGTCATCCGTCTGATGCACGATCATCCGAACATGTCGCGGACTCCGATGATCCTGATCGCAGACGACGACCCGCGTGACAAATTCAATGATTCAGCGAACCCGACGCTCGTCCGGTGGCTCCGAAAACCATATCGGCTGAGTCAACTGCTGACTCAGATCGAAATTGGCAGCCCTTCGTTGCTGTTCGCAATGCATGGTCAATGATCGTTGATGTTGTCGCACCGAGCCAATCGGAGCGTTAGTCCAGTACTTTGGCGAACGGTTCCGATGCGTTTTTTGATCGGATCGAAATTGTCCCGCAAATACCAGGATACGAAACATGCTGATCTTAAGCCGAAAACGTGGGGAACGAATTGTCATTGGCCCCGATATTGAGCTGACCGTAGTTGCAATTCATGGGGAACGTGTGCAATTGGGGTTCTGCGCGCCGCAGGAGGTTGCGATTCACAGAGTGAAAATCCACGGACCAGCGTGTTCTGACCGAGAAGCAGACGAGGAAGACCGATTCGCTCAAGGGTTGCCTGAATGATTGAAACCGCCATTTGCGAGCGACGATGAGCGTTGCGTTCGCTCTGAGATCAAAAAGCCCACCAAGAAATACGTTAATGCGCGAATCGCCAGCAGGACCTTCGACCGTGGCATGCCGCACGACCGTCACGCTCTCTCAAATAGCCCCAGGAAGACTACGCCGTGGATGTACTAGTCGGAGATAATCTACACCAACTTCCTGCGGGGGAAGTCCTGCAGTTGTTGGGAACGGACGCCGAAAAAGGGCTCGACATCGAATCTTGCTCGTTTCCCTGATCATGCTCGTCGGCGCTTTTGGATCGTTCGGGTGGGCGCTGGGTAAGGGGGCCGAGTGGGGGCTGGGCACGGCGGCCAGGAACGCCCATGCCCGAACCGTAGCGGTCAACGTGTTCGTGATGGTGGAATTGTTTTATCTGTTCAATTGCCGTTCGCTGACGAAATCGATGTTTCAACTGGGGGTGTTCTCGAATCGCTGGATCTGGGGCGGCGTGGGGAGCATGGTGGCGTTGCAGTTACTGTTCACCTACGCGCCGTTCATGAACCGGTTCTTCCATAGCTCGCCGATTGGTTGGGACGCCTGGTGGCGATTCCTGCTGACCGCCGTGGTGGTCTATGCAATCGTGGGGCTTGAGAAGTGGGGTCGGCGGAAATGGGCAGATCGAGCGTCTGTTGGCGTCATTGCGGTTGCCGATTCCGAAATAAAGTCAGAGGGGCCAAAACGATGATTTCCCGAGGTCAACGGACGGAGCTGGTTTTCAAGCACGGAGAATCACACAGATCACAGCCCTCTTTGGCCGCCAGCTAAGAATTGCAGAGCACTGAGGGCCTACGAGAATCAAGGAGCATGAAGATGATCAAACGTGTTCTGATTGGGTTGGCAGGTACGACTTACACACCCGTGGCGATTCAACGGGCCATCACCGTGGCGCAATCGCATGATGCTGAGGTGACCGGTGTAACCGTTCTCGACAGGGGCCGCGTTCGCTGCGAGGGTATCGGACTGCTGAAAGCGCCCGGTCGCGAGTTAATTCGCGCGGAGCGGATGGAGATTGCGCGCTCTCAGATTGAACAGTCCGTCCACGATCTGGAGACCGCCTGCCAAACGGCCGATATCAAGTACCGCATCGTAGAGGAGTCGGGCGATGCATTCACGGCGCTGATCGATCTGGCGCGTTGCCACGACCTGATGGTGTTCGGTCTGCGCAGCGTTTTCGAATACGATTTCCTTGGGTGTGATCCAGGAGAATTACTGGTGCACGCTGGCGTTTCTCCATTCTATGTTTCCAATGACGCTTACCTTGAAGATGGAGCTCAGTTCAGAGATGCGATCGAACGCATCATCAAAGCCGCCAACGACGATGACTACGAGGCGGCAGCCGTGGCTCATGATGCCCTGACCGCCAGTTGCATCGACTGTCATCGACGAGTCTTGAACGATCGCGGGCGTGCCCCTTAATGCGTAGAAAACGAATCGTGAATGGTGGAATCCGCCACTCCCAATATGGGAGTTCGTTCGATTTCCGAAGTGGACACGGAACGCGACAATGCAAACGTTGAGCAAGCATCGTACGTCAACAACCTAAAGAAGCAATGCGGGGGCGTGCTGGTCTGGAATCCCTCGCAATTACATAAGGAGACGAAATCGATGAAACACAGAAACGACGATACCATCGGGTTTTGAATCCAGGAGTGTCCTGTTGGTATTTCGCTGGCAGGGACAAGTCTTTTTTCCAAAGAGGAATTGATCATGTTCAATGAACTCCCCATCAACACAATGGTCGGCATCGGGATCGCGGCGGTCGCGATGATTGCTGTAGTTGCGGCGCTGGCATCCACGTTCTTCATAGTGCAGCAACGCACGACAGCCATGGTTCAGCGGTTCGGAAAGTTCGTCCGGGAAGCCGGACCGGGGCTCAACGTCAAGATCCCTTTCATCGACAGGGTGGCCGGTCGCGTCAATCTGCGCGTGCAGCAACTGGACGTCAAGATCGAAACCAAGACGGAAGACAACGTGTTCGTCCAGATGTTGGTCTCCGTGCAGTACTTCGTTTTGCCGGAGAAGGTCTACGATGCGTTCTACAAGCTTGATGACACAACTCGGCAGATCACCTCGTTTGTCTTCGATGTCGTCCGAGCTCAGGTGCCTAAGATCAAACTCGATGACGTGTTCGAGAAGAAGGACGACATCGCCAACATCGTTAAATCGGAGCTCGCCCAGGTGATGGAAGGCTTCGGGTACGGGATTCTCAAGGCGCTCGTCACGGACATCGATCCGGATGCCAAAGTCAAAGAGTCGATGAACGAGATCAACGCAGCACAGCGAATGCGAGTTGCGGCGACCGAGAAGGGAGAAGCCGATCGAATCCTCAAGGTCAAGGCGGCAGAAGGCGATGCCCAAAGCAAGGCTTTGCAGGGTAAGGGGATTGCCGATCAACGGCAGGCTATCGTCGCGGGACTGCGCGATTCGGTCGATGAATTCCGCAAATCCGTGCCTGGCACAACAGCGAAGGATGTCATGAATCTCGTGCTGATGACCCAGTACTTCGACACATTGAAGGAGATCGGGGCCTCGTCGCGATCGAATACGATCCTGATTCCCCATTCGCCCGGCAGTCTCGCCAGCCTGAGCGAGCAAATGCGCAACGCCATGATCGAGGCCAACCAGATTGGCGAAGTGTCGAACGGCGAGGCAATGGGACTTGCCGACAAACCGGTCGAGACCTCGGGACGCAGGAAGATGGCCCTGGCCGGAACCGCCAACCTCAGTTGAGCAATTCAAGGCCATTCCGACCTTAGCGGTCGAATGAAATCGGAGCAGATCAAGAGGCGTTCCGTGTCACAAGACGTACAAGTGGCACGCGAACGCAGGTGAAGTCATGGATCTACTGAAGTTCGCATAAGGATTGCCAGGGTGATTGAAACTGCTGTCTACGATACGAAGCCTTATGACCGGGAATATCTCGTGAAAGCTGTGGGTGCAGAAGGCATCGCATGGCGATTCCACGACTTCAGACTCAGTGCTGAGACTGCGGCCGCAGCAAAAGGCGCACAGGCGGTGTGCGTCTTTGTGAACGATCACGCAGACCGTGCTTGTCTGGAAGAGCTGGCGGCACACGGCGTAAAGTTGCTCGCCCTGCGCTGTGCCGGCCATAACAACGTGGACCTGACGGCGGCCAGGGAGCTTGGGCTCGCGGTGGTGCGTGTCCCGGCGTATTCGCCCTATGCGGTGGCCGAGCACACCGTTGGGTTATTGCTCTCGCTCAATCGCAAAATCCATCGAGCTTACAACCGAGTGCGCGAACTGAACTTCTCGCTCAGCGGGCTGGTGGGCTTTGACATTCACGACAAAACGGTGGGCATTGTTGGTACGGGCAGAATTGGGAGGATTACAGCTCAGATCTTTCGTGGTTTCGAAGCCAACGTGCTGACGTACGATCCGTTTCCGTCATCCGATTGGGCAAAGACGCACGGCATCAATTACACAGACATGGGGACGCTGCTGGCGAAAAGCGACATTGTCTCACTGCATCTGCCACTCTTACCGGAAACGCTCCATCTGCTGAACGCTCAGACGATCGCACAGACAAAGCGCGGAGTCTTCATTGTCAACACCAGCCGAGGCAAGCTGATCAACACAACTGCGTTGATTGCGGCCTTGAAATCGGGCCACATTGGCGGTGTCGCGCTGGATGTGTACGAGGAAGAAGAAGGCATCTTCTTCCACGATCTCTCGGGGCAGGTATTGATGGACGACGAGCTCTCGCACCTGCTCATGTTTCCCAACGTCCTGATCACGTCGCACCAGGCTTTTCTGACACACGAAGCACTCAGCGAGATTGCTCGCGTGACGACGATGAATATTCTCGCGCAGGAAACGAACCAGCCATTTCTGAAAGGAACTGAGTTATGACCGTCAAAGTTGGAATCAACGGATTTGGACGCATCGGACGCCAGGTTTTAAAGGCAATCCGCGATTTGTATCCGAACGAACTGGAAGTGGTTGCCTTCAATGATATCGGCGACCTGAAAACCATGGCTCACTTGCTCAAGTACGACTCGAACTATGGGCGTTTCGACGGTTCGGTGGAAGTTGAAAGCGATGCACTGATCATTGATGGCAAGAAAGTCAGGGTTTTCAAAGAGGTCGATCCTGCGGCGATCCCCTGGGGCGAGCTCGGCGTGGATATTGTGATTGAGTCCACGGGGCTGTTCACAATCAAGGAAGACGGTGTGAACAAGAAAGGAAAGACCGTCAAAGGCGCTGTCAATCACATCAAGAGCGGCGCGAAGAAAGTCATTATCACTGCTCCCGCGGAAGGTGACGACGCGACCATCGTGCTGGGTGTGAACGAAGATATTTACGACCCGGAGAAACATCATATTGTTTCCAATGCGTCCTGCACCACAACGTGCCTCGCGCCCGCAGCGAAGGTCGTTCACGACGCGTTTATCATCAAACGCGGCTTCATGACGACCATTCACGCCTATACCAACGACCAGAAAATTCTGGATCTGCCTCATTCCGATTTACGCCGTGCGCGGGCTGCTGCAATGAGCATCATCCCGACCACCACTGGCGCGGCAAAAGCCATTGCGTTGGTCATCCCGAGTCTCAAGGGTAAGTTCGATGGTTACGCCTTGCGTGTTCCGATCTCAACAGTTTCCGTCGTCGATTTCACCGTTGAACTTGAAAGAGAAACCACCACGGAGGAACTTCGGGCTCTCTTTCGCGCCGCTGCAAAAGAGCCTCGATTCAAAGGCATTTTGCAGGCTGTGGACGAGCCGCTCGTCAGCATCGATTACAAAGGTGATCCCCACTCCTCCTCCATTGACCTGCAGTTTACGATGGCTCTTGGAAAGGACAAAAGCAACTTCGTAAAAGTAGTCACCTGGTACGACAACGAATGGGGCTACTCCTGCCGCACGGCCGATCTCGCAGCGTTGATGGCTAAGTCTTTGTAACCACGAGTCCAAACAGTTTGCATTTAGGCTTAGATCACCAGGTAACCCCGACAGGAATCCCATGAGCTCATCCGCACCACATCCTTTCATCAAATGGTTCGCCGACATCACCATTGCCGATGTTCCGCTGGTTGGCGGAAAGAATGCGTCGCTCGGCGAGATGGTGCGGGAACTCACCAGCCAGGGAGTTAAAGTACCGGATGGATTCGCCATCACGGCTGACGCGTACCGCCATTTCATCCGCGAAGCACAGCTCGACGAGTTTATCCGCGCGACACTGGCTGATCTCGACACGCACGACATGGCGAACCTTAGCCAGCGCGGCCACGCTGTGCGGCAGGCGATTCGCAACGCCACATTGCCCGGCGACCTGCAGGAACTCATCGCGGGAGCGTATCGACAACTACAAGGAAACAGTAACTTGCCGCTCGATGTCGCGGTGCGATCTTCCGCCACCGCCGAAGACCTGCCGGACGCGAGTTTCGCCGGGCAGCAGGAAACTTATCTCAACGTGCAAGGCGTCGCGGCCCTGCTGGAGACGTGTCAACGCTGCTTTGCTTCGCTCTTCACTGACCGCGCCATCAGCTACCGCGTAGACAAGGGGTTCGATCACTTCAAGGTCGCGCTCAGCATCGGCGTACAAAGAATGGTCCGCTCCGATCTGGCTTGCTCTGGTGTCATGTTTACCATTGATACCGAAAGTGGCTTTCGCGATGCCGTGCTCATCAGCTCCGCCTATGGCCTGGGCGAAAACGTAGTGCAGGGTTCGGTCACGCCGGATGAATACATCGTCTTCAAGACCACGCTGAAGACCGGCCATCGGCCAATCCTGCAGAAGACCGTCGGCAGCAAGGAATTCAAGCTCGTGTACGACACCGGCGGCGGAAAGATGGTGAAGAACATCCCTGTGTCGCCGGGTGACCGCGCGAAGCTGTCGCTGACCGATGACGAGGTGTTGGAACTTGCACGCTGGGGCTGCATCGTCGAAGAGCATTACTCCGCCAAACGCGGCCAGCCGGCTCCGATGGACCTGGAGTGGGCCAAGGACGGGCGCACCGGGGAGCTGTTCATCGTCCAGGCGCGGCCGGAGACCGTGCAGTCTCGAAAAGACCCGGATGTGCTGGAGTCCTATCAACTGGGCCAGCGTAGTGCGGTGCTGACAAGCGGGCGCAGCGTAGGCGAGAAGATCGCCACCGGACGAGTGCGGGTCATTAAAAGTGCACAGTTCATCGGACAGTTTCAGGAGGGCAAAGTGCTGGTCACCGACAAGACCGACCCCGACTGGCAGCCAATCATGAAGAAGGCGGCTGCAATCATCACCAACCGAGGTGGCCGCACCTGCCACGCCGCGATTGTCAGTCGCGAACTGGGCGTGCCTGCCATCGTCGGCACCGAACACGGGACGGAGGCTCTTAAGGATGGCCAGATGGTGACCGTGAGTTGCGCCGAAGGTGACACAGGCTTCGTCTATGATGGCGAGCTGCCTTTTGAAGTGAAGCGTACGAGCCTCAAGACGCTGGCAAAGTCACGCACGAAGGTGATGATGAACCTCGCCAATCCGGAGGAAGCGTTCTCGCTGTCCTTCATTCCCAACGAAGGCGTCGGTCTCGCGCGGATGGAGTTCATCATCACGAATTACATCAAGATTCATCCACTCGCGCTCACCGGCTTCGACCAGCTTGCCGATGCCGCTGCGAAAGCTGAGATCGAGCGCATGACTGCGGGCTACATCGACAAGCCGCAGTTCTTTGTGGACAAGTTGGCGCATGCCGTCGGGATGCTGGCTGCCGCGTTTTATCCGAAGGACGTGATTCTGCGTCTGAGCGACTTCAAGACCAACGAATACGCGAACCTCATCGGCGGCAAAGCTGACGAGCCAGATGAGGAAAACCCGATGCTCGGTTTTCGCGGGGCAAGCCGCTACTACCATCCTCGCTACCAGGAAGGCTTTGCGCTCGAATGTCACGCCGTGAAAAAAGTACGTGATGAGATGGGGCTCACCAACCTGAAGCTGATGATTCCCTTCTGTCGCACCGTTGAGGAAGGTCATCGTGTGCAGGCGGAAATGGAAAAGCACGGCTTGCGGCGCGGCGAGAACGGGCTGGAGCTTTATGTGATGTGCGAAATCCCCAGCAATGTCATCCTTGCCGACGAGTTCGGCGACATCTTCGATGGCTTCAGTATCGGCTCGAACGACCTCACTCAACTTATTCTGGGCGTGGACCGCGACAGCGAGATCGTCGCGCCGATTTTCGACGAGCGCAATCCCGTCGTGAAAAAGATGATCGCCCAGGTCATCGCCACCTGCCGTGCCAGAGGCCGAAAAATCGGTATCTGCGGTCAGGCGCCCAGCGACTATCCGGAGTTCGCTCAGTTTCTGGTCGAGCAAGGCATCGACAGTATTTCGCTCAGTCCTGACACCGTACTGAAAACGACGCTGGCGATTCTGGAACAAGAGAGGGGAGCCAGTAGTTAAGACTGAAAAGGCACTGTGTCCTCGCGTTCCGCCAAATGAATGAATCCAAAAACTAATTAGTCACAACGTAGTAAAAGACAACAGATGATAAGCAACCAGCCTAACTATGATCGAATTCTCGTTGCCACGGATTTCTCACCTTATGCCGCAGCGGCCATGAAGCAGGCCGTGTGGCTGGCTCGTGAGACGGGCGGGCAGCTCATTCTGGCACATACGATTCCAGACTTCAGCATGTCCGCTTTCTGGGGACCGCACGAACGAGAGGCGAACCAGCGCACGTTGCGTGAGAGATCCGATATCGCGATGCGACATGCCGTCGTGGACCTGAATGCCATGGATCTTGACGTGAAACTGATGACGCATGTGGGAGAGCCGTTCGTGGAAATCATGCGTGCGGTTCAGGAGGAGGGCTGTAGCCTGGTCATTGTGGGCACTCGCGGTCATGCAAAATGGGAACAGTTCTTTGTGGGCAGTACCGCAAAGCGACTGATAAGGAAGTGTGCATCTTCGGTCTGGATTGTGAAGGCCGAACATGTGGGCCCACCGAAAGTGGTCCTGGCAGCCACGGACTTCTCGGCAGTCAGTCTGAAAGCCGCAAGGGAAGGCATGAAGATCGCACAGCAGGCAGGTGCCGAGTTCCATCTGCTGCATATTGTGGATTCGAGTGATGTCCCGGAAGACGTAATCTCCAAAATTCCCACCGGAAGCTCAGTGCGGCAGGAGGTCAATGAGGAAGCAACGCGGCGTCTGGAGGAATTTCTGGAATCGCTGGCAGGCGATCGGACCAAGATTCGCCCGCATTTATCATGGGGAACGCCATGGCAGGAAATTCAAAGGATAGCGCGGCATCAGGCGGCAGACCTGATTGTGATCGGTACGGTCGGACGCAGCGGGATCAAAGGGCTGCTCCTGGGAAACACAGCCGAGAAAGTGCTCGACACATGTGACTGCAGCATTCTGACCGTCAAGCCGGACGATTTTGTGTCGCCGATCGAACCCTCTTTGTGACAGTCTGGAAATAAGTTCCGGTTATCACACCCCGAAGCGTCAGCGAGGGATCGAAGTTTCGCAATTGCCCGGCTTCTGTGTGGATCGTCAAGACCGAACACGTTGGAGCCCCAAAGGTCGTGCTGGCGTCAACCGACTTCTCCGAAGCCAGTCGCAAGGCCGTTCTCCACGGGCTGTGGGTAGCCACGCAGGCCAACGCCGATTTTCACTTGTTGCATGTGTTCGATTCGATGGATATCCCGGAAAACGTGATCGCGAAGGAGGGGCGATACGCGTCACTGCGGCGGGAAATTAACGAGGACGCCACGCAGCGTCTCGAAGCATTCGTGCAGTCTCTGGATACGGACCACAGCCGAGTTCACTCGCACCTGTCGTGGGGAACTCCCTGGAAAGAAATTTGTCGAGCGGCTCAACATCTCAGCGTCGACTTGATCACGCTGGGAACGGTCGGTCGAAGCGGCATTAAGGGAGTTCTGCTTGGCAACACAGCGGAACAGGTGCTTGGCACGTGCGACTGCAGCATCCTGACGGTAAAGCCTGACGGATTTGTGTCACCGATTGAACCCGCATCATGGCCACTGCACCCTGGACCGAATCCCGGAGCGGCATCACATGGAGAGCCTGAAGTCAGGTAACGCCGCAGTGCCTTATTCTCACTGAAAGACAACATGCCATTCCTGCAGAGAACGAAACCGTTGAGCCACCCGCTACTATTCGCGATGCCATGGCGTCGCCGCCAGGTGAAAACCCGATAACTCGAAACGCTCCTGATCGCGAACAATTCCCATGGAACTGATACTTCTGATCATCGTAATGAGTAGCCTTGCCGGCTCATTTTTGTGCTCTCTTTGCGAGGCGGCATTGTACGGGGTGACACCGACGCGGGTTGAGGTGCTGCGTCGCGGACGCATTCCGGGAAGTTCGCGTTTGGCAAAACTCCGGGAGCGAATCGACGAGCCTGTTGCCGGAATCGCCGCTTTCAACTCTCTCGCACAAACGGTCGGTGCTGCCTGGACGGGAGCGCTGGTCGGTGAGTTGTATGGCCATGTGTGGTTAGGCCCATTCTCCCTGATGCGATGATCAACCTCATCAACAATACTCCTGGGCCGCCTGATCGCAGCCGGGCCGGGCTGTGTCAACTTGAAAGTCGCCCGCCACGAGACCCGCCCTCAACTGGCCAGGCAACTCGCCGCAGTCATGGGGTCGCCGTTGTCCGGCAAGATTCACGAT
>Ga0335396_10004134_pt1 | contig 15985 bp, 14 predicted proteins | sample FRY02_FD_205743 | JGI IMG/M metagenome (GOLD analysis project Ga0335396, IMG submission 205743) | Freshwater microbial communities from Lake Fryxell liftoff mats and glacier meltwater in Antarctica - FRY-02 (spades assembly) (version 2) | ecosystem: Environmental > Aquatic > Freshwater > Ice >... | reverse complement strand
TGTTAAAAGACCGTGAAAAACGTATTGAACAAGACGAAATCTGGAAAAAAATCTGTCAATCTCTTGATTGGGAATTTATTCCTACTATTTAGATTTGGATTTGGATTTGGATTTACACCCTTGAAGACTAAATAATATTATAAAGACTCCGCTGTTAAATATTCTTTATATTTTGATAGTAGCATATCACAAGATACTATTATAAGTTTAACACCATTTTCGTTGCATAATTTTATTTTCAATGCATCTTTTCTTTGAATATCCAGCAACTTCACACTATCATGTTGATTATAATAGGTTAAGTTATAATGTTGTTCGCCTTGATATTCAAATGCCATCTTTAATTCTTCATTATAACCATCTAATTCCAGAAGGTTTCCAGTTGTATCATCTTTTAGCCATGTCAATGACCTTGTTTTAGTAAATGGTTTCCCATGTATATCACTTAATATATTTCTTATATGATTTTCAGTATCAAATTTTCCACTACAATTGGTACAACCTATTATTGGTTTATTCAAATGTGTTGAAATTATTTGATTACATAAATCACAATAAAACATATATTCTTGACCAGACTTTCTACTAATATTACGTGGTGTACAAATATTCAAGTCTTCTCGAAATGTAAGACTACCAATACCCTCTTTTTCAATTCTTTTTTTAAATGATCTTTCGTAACATTTATTACAATCATCCTTTGAACACAAAGGAATAGATGGCGATTCAACTCCATTACAACATTGACATTTCGTTTGTCCTTCTGCTATTCGCATAAATGGTAAAGTACACTCTATACAATCTATTTCTTGTCTTATTACCGAATTATTTTTACATGATTCACATCTTATTAATTCACACTTAACATTAATTGTCCGAATATTTCGTAGATATGATATATCACAATCAGGACAATCTAACCATATTTCCTGACCACTCGTTTTCATTATAGCATACGGCGGAGTTTTATTTTTCGATGACCATACTTCCATAATATTTTGTCTTGTTGTAAGTGATTTCTTCTTGCATGGATTACAATCATTTTTACCGCATATGGTTTTAGCACCTCTTGAACAATACGGACATCCTCGTTTTTCGCTTATAATCTTCGAAGGTGTCATTTGATATAAATGGTTGCATTGCGGGTTAATGCATGTAAACGTTTGTTTTTCTGACGAGGTTTTATTAACTTGACGTGCAGAACCATTTATTTCTTCATTCCATATTCCACCTCTCGGATATAGCGTCCTCTTGTTTTGATATTCTGTGGATAATTTTGCACAACTTTGCTCATCACATAAAGTACATGATTTGTCATTACATAAATTATATCCAATCGTTATATCAAGTCTTCGTCTATTTGTTGTTAAACTTTCCGAATCTATTACGCGTGTAGCTTTGCATCCCGCCTTACGACGAAGTGTTAATTCGGTTTTTTTTTTGATTCGGGTTTTTCCTGGTACGTCGTATAGTACCACATCAATACATTCAACCCCGCAATTAAGACCATACTTGCTCAAAATTATATTCTTATATTTTTCTAATTTGTTTTGCTTTAATTTTGAAAATACTGGTTCAACCGATGCCATTGTATTAGATGCTGTCGTCATTTTACTATGATGTAGTCTTGTAATTATCCTATACACTCCAGTTGTATATTTAGAATCAATTTTTTTATTACACCCTTGGTAATTTAAAATGCCGTTTTTCTCGTCTTTATATTTTTATTGTATTACTTAATGTTTTAACCATTCTTCATCATCCCAATCATCCTCATCCTCAACCAAGTCATCCCAATCATCACATTGCCCCCACCCTTTCCATTTGCGAATATTTCTTGGATGAAACCGGTTTTTCATCAAGTCTTCCATAATCCCACTAAACATTTTATCTTTCATAGCCTTGTAATCGTATCCAAATATATTTGGATTTTCAGACAAATAAGCCCAATCCACTTTATCCAAGTTTTTGTCCAAAATAGGAATCGCATTTGGATTCATAGACAATCTAACCCAATCAACTTTATCCAAGTTTTTTTCCAATAGATGAATCGCATTTGGATTGAAAGACAACCAATTCCAATCCACTTTATCCAAGTTTTTCTCTAACAGCGGAATCGCACTTGGACTTGGATTTTCAGACAACGTATACCAATCAACTTTATCCAAGTTTTGTTCCAGAATAGGAATCGCATTTGGATTGGAAGACAACATTCTCCAATTCACCTTATCCAAATTTTGTTCCAAAAGATGAATCGCATTTGGATTGTAAGACAAATAATACCATTCTACTTTATCCAAGTTTTTTTCTAAAATATGAATAGCATTTGGATTTTGAGACAACTTACGCCAATCCACTTTATCCAAGTTTTGTTCTAAAAGATGAATCGCATTTGGATTTTGAGACAAATGATACCAATTCACCTTATCCAAGTTTTTTTCCAAAATAGGAATCGCATTTGGATTCATAGACAAACGCTCCCAATTCACTTTATCCAATTTTTGTTCCAATAGTTTAATCGCATTTGGATTCATAGATAATAACCATCCCCAGTCCACTTTATCCAAGTTTTTTTCTAAAATATGAATCGCATTTGGATTTTTAGACAAATACTCCCAATCCACTTTATCCAAGTTTTTTTCCAAAATAGGAATCGCATTTGGATTTTTATTTTGAGACAAACTAGACCAATCCAGTTTATCGATAGGAATCCAGTCGTACAACTTAATAAAGTGGATTCCGGTATTAGATGCTGTCGTCATTTTACTATGAGGTAGTCTTGTAATTATACTATACACTCCAGTTGTATATTTAGAATCAATTTTTTTACATTTACATGTATTTACAAAGGAACTCTCGTTTTCTAAATGAGACTTAACCGCATAAATATTATAATCATCGATTTTACGTGAGGACATTCAGTATATATACTATAAATAAATATATTGAAAAAACGGCGTTTTAAATTACCAAGGGTGTAAAAGGTGTATAGGTTATTATATAACATATATAATATAGACATGATTAATAATTTGGATCTTGAAACAAATTTAGGGTTTTCAGAAAAAATGTATGTTCCCGAAGATGTCTTAATTGCGTGGTTAAATTTATCTGCTATTATAACAACATATAGTTTGATATTTTATAATATGGCTCGAAGTGGAACTGTAAAAGTACATCCATATTTAGCCATCGTTATATCCATAGGGCTTATACTCATATCAACCGTTTATATGATATACTCATTAATACCATACTATACCAGAATAACATTTCTAGAAAATACTTGTAAAAAAATGAAAGAATGTTCTGATGAACAGGTTGCTCATATTAATAGTGTAAAAAATGTATATTTATTTCTAGGAATACTTACTAGCGTAATACAATTAGTTGTTACTTATTTAATTGTAACAACCGTATAATGTATCGTGTCAATCATCCTACTATCCTAGTATCATACTATCATAATATCATAATATAATATTTACATGTATTATATGATGAGAGATTTATTTTATCAGCAACTAATATTATTTATTGTTATGTTTTTAGTTGGTATTACATTCAACCCTATGAATATGTTGGCATACAGTATTTCGGATATATACTTGTCAACAACACTTATATATAGTGGATTATTGATGGCTTCAAATATGATATGGAGTCATCAAATTGTTCATCAATTTTCGATGGGACACTTCGATACAAAAATATTTGTTATAGGCATTATATTAAGTTGTATATGTATCTTTTTACTACGAAGCCAATTATTCGTAACTCGTGACCAATGGCTAAAACGGATGATAGGTCACCATTCAACTGCTATAACTACTACGAACCAACTACTTAGTAATGATGACAATTTTACATACGATAGTTATTTATTTACACTTGCCAAAAATTTGGTGTATGAACAAGAAAGAGAGATATTATTCATGAAAAACATGCTTTCGCCGTCATTACTATGATTATTATGACATGTTACATCATTACATTGTTATCGTCTTCAATCTAAACAAGTAGATTTAAAAATGGCACTTGTAACTAGATATGGGTCACAATTAGAACTGGGTCTTCTATCTTCAAAATAACCCTTCTTATTTTTAATTGTATCGTTACCTCTTCTAACAGATGCTCCACGATTAGCAATTCCGTCGGTAAACACATGATATGATGCGGTTTCATGTTCTCCAGTCATTCTATCTTCATTACCTAAACCATAGACTTTCATATGTTCGGTATGATTTTTTGACAATCTATCAATTGCGTCATTTATATATTCTAACCCGGTTTTTTCCTCTGTTCCGTTTCTCATGTTTTTAGTGCTATAATTTGTATGACATCCTGAACCATTCCAATCTCCCTTCAAAGGTTTGGGTTCAAAATTTACAATAACATTATGCTTTTCGCCCAATCGTTGTAATATATATCTTGCGGTCCAAAGATGGTCGCCAGCTTCTATTCCTACACAAGGTCCTACTTGAAATTCCCATTGACCTGGAGCTACCTCAGCATTGGTTCCTGACATTTTAATACCAGCATCCAGACATAATTTTAAATGCTCGTCTACTATTGCTCTACCAAACGCATTTTCATAACCAATACTACAATAATATTGTCCTTGTTTACCATCAGCAGAATATCCGATAGGTTTAGATGTAGTTGGGTTCATAAAAAAATACTCTTGTTCCAGACCAAACCATGGTTCTTCATCCAATTTTTCACTAAATAGTTTATTGGCGTTATAACGATTATTATTATATAATGGTGTCCCGTCTGGCAAATATGTATCGCATAATACAAGGTAATCATATGGTTTACCAAACGGGTTATTAAAGATAGCTTTTGGTCTTATAATCACCTCAGATTCACGACCTGTAGCTTGCCCAGTTGAACTTCCATCATAATTCCAATATGGAACATCACTTAAGTTTAATGAATCCGTGGTACTGTTTTCCATTACACGTGTTTTACTACGCATCTCATAATTTCCTCCTAACCATATATACTCAATAACAACCATTTAATTATAACTACAATTATAATTATTTGTTTAAATGAAAATAAACAAATAAACAAACAAAAGAAAAAATAAACAAACAAAAGAATAAATAAACAAACAAAAGAATAAATAAACAAACAAAAGAATAAATAAACAAACAAAAGAAAAAATAAACAAACAAAAGAATAAATAAACAAACAAAAGAAAAAATAAAATACTCTATAAAGCTACTTTATTTTTGTGTTAAATTTTATATTATATTATATACTTATCGTGTTCCTTAAAATCCACCAGGGAATTTAACTAGATTAGCACCTATACCAAAGCCAGCGCCGGAACGAGCACCAACAGCTAAACTAGGAACATATGTATCAAGGATACTGAATGTGGCAGCAGCAGTCAAAGCAATAAGTGCCACCTCATCTAAGTTAAGTCCTCTCTTGGGAATAGCGTAGGCAGCAATGGCAACCATCAAACCTTCAACCAAGTATTTAATGGCTCGTCTAACTAATTCGCCTAAATCTAACATGTCTCCTAACATTATTTATATAATACAAAAAGAAAAAATTATTACATAAAAGTAAAAGAGCGCTATTTTACTACAATTATTATATAGAGTTATAAATCACTTAAATATTTATAAGCATACCTATTTATAATGAGTTTTTCTAAACCAATTGAACATACAAATGAGCCATTCATGTCAAATACAACGCCTGGTAATATTACTTTAAAAACGAATGTAGACGGATCAGAAAATCCTAAATATGTTGATTTATTGGACGAAGACAAACCAATGGCTGGACAGAAGTTTGTATGTTTATCATTTATTTCTCCCGAGCACGTTTTAAAGCAGAAAGACATGTTTTTATTTGAGAAATTCATTAATAACTGGGACTTGAGTAAATCAATGGAGAAGTTCGCACAATTTCTAAACTTTGTATCTTATAAATACCATATTGACTTTGATAAACTGACCAAGGATTTTCAGGAATTCTCAAAAGATGAGAAGGAGAAACTTATTAGCACTACAATTGAGGACGACTATAAGAATTTCTTGGACGAGCACGAGGACCGTCTAGAAAAGGAGTTTGGTGAGAAGCATTCATTTCAAACATCTATTCGTGGTATTAAGGTAAGAGGTGTCTTCCCTACGCAACAAGAAGCAGAATTGAGATGTAAAATGCTAAGACAGAATGATCCCAATCATGACGTGTATGTAGGACCAGTTGGTATTTGGGTTCCATTCCACCCGGAGGCATACAAGACTGGTCGCGTTGAATATATGGAAGAAACTCTCAATGAGTTGATGAGTGAGAAAAAGAAGAACGAGGACAAGGCAAAGGACGAATTTGATCAACGTGTTAAAGAAACCAAGGTAAAGGCGATTGAGGAAAACAAGAAAAAGGCACTTGAGTCTGGCAATAAATTAACTCAAACAATTAATGAGAACGGCGACTTGGTTTCAGTAGCCAATATGAATACCCAAGAATCTGCCATGGGTGAAAACGCCACATTGGAAGATGTACGAAATCAACTATTTGAAGGTGATAATATTGTAACGACTGATAAAACGGATCATGGTCTTTCCATGTTAAATAGTATGTAAATATAATAGTATTCACTATAATATTATTCAATATAATAGCATTCAATATAATAGTAAATCCATTATTGTTTAGTTTGGTGTAAAATAACATGTAAATGTCGTGTAAATATTTATATGTTAAATTCGGTAAAGGTAGTATAATAATAATTTAATTTATTCGTTTGAATACTTAAATTGGGTCGTCCCAATTATTTAAGTCGTCGTCCGGTAATTGTATAACACTTTCCCAATCAGTTAAAACTGCCTTTGCTTTTATTTTCTTTTCTAGAGCAGTATGTTTTTCCAATGTTTTAAATATCTTCTCTCTATTCGCTAGAACCAACTCTCTATCTTTGATGTAATTTTCATTTCGCGATTTTGAATCCATAATGGATTCGAACTCTGTGGTTAAAGCTTGTTTTGTTTCAATCAAAGTTAGATATTCCTCATCCATAGCCACTTTTATTTTAGACCAATCAGATAGTTTCTCAGTAACATCTTGATGTTCCCATAAATTTTCCTTTGTATGGGGTCCCAATACATCCATTCTATATTCTATTTTGTTATGTAAATTGGCATATTTCTCTCTTAGGTTATGTATTCTTTCCTTTTGCTCATCATATTTATAATACTTGGAAACTGATAAAATCAAACTAATATATGTGGATATTGAAATACCAGAAACAGATACAATAGATTCTGCCGTGTCGAAATAATTTTTAGTCGATTGTAAAAATCCAGACAAGGTAGATAAAACAATAACGGATATTTGAATATAATTAATAGTTGAGTGTAAATCACTATATTTAATATCTAATAATCGCTTGCTAGTTTTACATTCTTTCAATATAAACAAGTTGTTATTAATTAGGGAGTGAAGTTCGTTTTGAAAAATGGTAAATTCCTTCGAATATTTATAATCTAATTTTCCTATTTCAGGACTGGATATCCCCTTTTTTTGATTATCGGTTGGTTTATTACTAGTATTTTTTGCGTTATTACCACTGATACCATTGATATTATTACTACTATTTGTATTAGTACTATTAATTTTGATTGTTTCTGTATTGTTGTTTATTGCTCCGTCATTCGTCGGTTTGTATGCTTTATCTATTACTTTACTTCCAGTGTTAATTGTGGTCTTTTCAACTACGTCTAAATTTATATTTGTTTCTACCGGAATATTATCTGTACTATTATTTTTTGTATTTTTACTCATTATATAATAAGAATACAAAATAAATTATTTTGGATTTTGGATTTTGGATTTTGGCTACCTTGTTCTCTTTTCATGTAATGTAATTTTACCATTTGTTTTTCTTAACGTTGATTTTAGGTCCAGCTCCCTTCTTTTGAACACTGTTCGGATCATATACATCATCTTCGTCGTCGCTATTAATATCCTTGGATAATTCCCAAAACTCCTTTGAACCAAGTTTAAACCCACTATGGTTTTGCGCCTTATACCAAAATATTTGGTCCTGTAATTTATTTGACTTAGCATTGTTGTTAATTACCAAACATTCAAAATTTTCAGTACATTGGTCCATTACTTGACAGAATGATTCAAATGTTGGAAACATACCGGCATAATTTTCCCAAATACGCCTTCTATTCGCAATATATGGCTCTCTTAATATAAACACATAATCTATATTTGTTCTTAAATTCGGGGGAATACCTAACGGATATTGCATAGTAATAACTAACATGATCTTCCAATGACGACCATTCATAAACAACAGTCTCATCAGTTTATCCTTTGTCCATTTATTATCATACAAACAGTCATCTAATATTACAAACGCTCTAGCATCAATATTTGTTCGTTTATAAGCTTCCATTTCCCTTTTTATTTGTTTTAATACTGTTTTTTGACGCTTCAAAATATTCTCTATAATCGCACTATTATATTCATCATGAATAAATAACTTTGGTACATGTTCCGCAAAAAAACCGTTACCTGCTTCTGTGCCAGATATGACTGTTCCTATTGGAATATCCTGATGGTAATATAGCAAATCTCTTACTAAAAAACTTTTTCCCGTATCACGTCTTCCTATTAAAACCACGACAGGACCCTTATTTTCGTCTGGACGAAAACTAATATTTTTCATATCGAATTTTTTCATATCAAGCGACATATTTATCTTCTAAAAAGAAAAAAAAAACGGGTGAATTACGAAACTGACGAAACTGGCGAAACTGACGAAACTGGCGAATATGACGAAACTGGCGAATATGACGAATATGAATATTATGTAATAATTTAACAAAAATTAGTTTAAATGAAATATTATATTTATTTTTAGAATAATAAAGAATGAACTTTTCATTGTATTATCGCAAAAATAAAAACGAGGAATTATTCAAAGCTTTAGAGAAATCTAATTTGGGGGTAGACAAACTACAGAATTATGTCCCATTGTATGAAAAATTCTTTTCACTCAATTCAACTAATTCGAACAGTATTAATCTAAATCAAAAATACTACATTCATTCTATTACCGAAGAAGTGACTAAAAATACATTAAAAATTAATGTATCTGACAATTCCAATAATCTAGTCGAAACGGATGTTTTTTGTAAGTTTTCACCTCTACTAGATCCGTTAAAGTATTTAATTGGTAAATATGACTTATCCGGCAATAATGATATCTCTTTACCACAATTTGATGTTACAAATAGTTTTCCTAAACTACAAGATAAAAATAATAGTGCTTACGTAGATTCATTTTTTACATATCTCTCTAGCCAGTTATTACATAACTATGGATTTTTAAATAGCATTGATTATTATGGAGCATTTATTTGTAAACAAGACAAGTTTCAATATAATATTGTGGATGATATTGACTATTTAAATGAGACCGACTATTTTCACACCAATACGGGTAATCTATTTTCAATTGAAAATGAAGAACATGCCAATATATTTAATCTAGGTTCGAGAACAAACAAGAAAAGACTTGTTATCAACAATAAATTAGATAACATTGGCATTGATGTAGATGTAGATATAGATATATTTAATAGCATTGACTTTTCCGTTTTTACAGATAATAACGATAACACACAATCTAATATATTGAACGCAAATACTGATATTTCATTGGTAACCTCCTCGTTAGACACATCTTCTATACAAATATTTGATTTGAGTGAAGTGTGTATTTATAATCATCCTTTAAAAAAATCAGCATCCGCAACGGGATCATCGTCAGTGTCATCTTCATCAACTTTTAGTTCAAAATCATCAAATACATCTGTTGATAATGAAAATGATGATATAAATTCTATAGATGGTGATGGTGATGTTGGTGCTCGGGGTGCTGATAAGAAAAACTGTATTGACGATAATGATAGCGGGAGCGACGATAGTAATGAAGAGGAAGATGACGAGGAAGATGTGTTTTGTTCTATTTTTAATTTCCCTGTTCAAATGATAACATTGGAAAAGTGTGAAAATACGTTAGATTATTTAATGATCAATGATTTATTAGAAGACCATGAGTGGGTGTCATGTTTGTTTCAAGTGATTATATCATTGGCTGTATTTCAAAAGGCATTTTCATTTACTCATAATGATTTACACACCAATAATATCATGTATATACCTACTGAAAAGCAGTTTTTATATTACACATTTAATAGCGTTACTTATAAAGTTCCTACATACGGAAAAATATACAAGATAATCGATTTTGGCCGTGCTATTTACAAGTTTAATGGTCAAATTATGTGTAGTGATAGTTTTCATCCGAAAGGTGATGCTGCCACGCAATATAATTGCGAACCCTATTTGGATGATAATAAACCCAGGTTAGAACCCAACACCAGTTTTGATTTGTGTAGATTAGCATGTTGTTTACATGACCATTTTGTGGAAGATATATTTGACTCGGAAGAAATTTTAAAGAAGAATAAAATTGCCAAGTTAGTAGCTTCATGGTTAATAGATGATAAGGGAAAAAACATTTTATATAAGACAACCGGCGAAGAAAGATATCCGGAATTTAAATTGTATAAAATGATAGCGAGAACCATTCATCTGGCTATTCCGTCAGTTCAATTAGAAGATGAATTATTTAAGAAATATATTACAAGCAAGAAAAAATTAAACAAAGGTGCAAAAATAATGAACTTGGACAATATACCACCATTTTAGTTCAATGATGAAACTTGAAAACGAAAGTAATAACTAAATCTCGAGATATAATAAATACACGGTTAATACATATCATACGTCATACGTCATATGATATATATAGACACACACCAGTTGAATTAGGACAAGTATAATACTAATACTGCCTAACTAATTACTTTACCTAAAAGATGGATTACCTAAAAGATGGATTATCTAAAAGATGGATTACCTAAAAAGATGGATTATCTACAAATGCCATTGTAGATTTACCGCCATTTTTAATATCTTTACTATCAAATTGTGAATACAAAAATATTCCGGTGATTCCCGCAAAATAGACTAATAATGTTTCTCTTACTATAACTTTTAATGGTTTCTTATCTTCGTCTGACGTGAATTTCATTTCCAAAAATCTGAATAGGAAAAAAACAACCGATATTGCTAAAGCATAAATAAATACTTCTGTCATTTACATTAAATACAAATAAAGTTAATGTAGATTTTACGAATTATAATAATATATTATGTCAATATCTCAATTTCTTCTAGACCAATTGGAACCTTGTTTGTAACCTTTGGCCTTTCCAGATCATGAATATCTAACTCTGTCAAGTTTATTTTTTCACCTATTTTTATTCTATCTTCGTCAGCGTCGTCTTCTTCTTCTTCCATTTTTCTCATGGCACTACGTTCGACACTAATGTGTTCTAATCGTTCTATCGTCTTTGGGGCTATAATTTCTTCAATCTTATTAGCAGTGCTTATAGCACTGTCTACATCATTAAATTTAATAGTATCACCATCTAATGGCGTTATAACTAACTCATCGCTTGTATCAATATTAGAAGTATTTTTATCGATTTCCCCCCTGTTTCTTTCTGTCTCACCCTCACCCTCCTTCACACCTTCCGTCTCATCCTCCTTCTCATCTTCCTTGTCATAAATAGGCTCGGTGGATATTATTTCTTCACTTTCTTCTACAACAACATCATCTTCAATCGATTCATCTAAATACACTCTCAAAATATTCTCTACTGGAATATTCTCTCGAACTGAATTTAATGTTTGTTCTCTTACTATTAATTCTAATTCGCGATTATGTTTCTGTATTTGAAGAGGTCCCAGGTTTTTCTCAAACAAATAAATATTTGTATATATTTTCCTAGCAGTATTAATATATACTTTATGAATAAAGTCCTTTAACGATGGAATATTAATATCAATCTTCTTTTGTTTATTACCTACACGCATACATGTTAAACTTTTTAGTTGAATGATATGAACACAACTTATTAAATCGGTTAGATATCCACAATTGCTCTTCTCTGTAATTCGTTTGGTTTCCTCCTCTACAATCGTCGAATTCCACTTGGGAATTCTTGCCAAGAAATTTTGAAACGTCATTAAATATTTATCTAATTCGTCATTTTCTTGACATAGTTTCCACGATTCGTCAAATATAGATTTAAACCCCTCGATAACTAGAGGAGTTAAGATATTAATTAAGCGCGCACACCACTCATTTCTAGACTCTTGTAAACTTGATACTGAATAGTCGTCCATTTACATAAAAGAAATATTTTCTAATGAGTAATCTAAACGCTTTAATACAAAATTTAACACACATGCCATTAATAATCGCTCTTCTCTAAATTCTTTCTTTATTTTCTGGAAAAACACTAAATATTCGTATTTTTTTATATCGTCAATGTTCATTTCTTTGACATACTCCATCAAATCCAATGCGCTATACCCCTTTTCATACAACGTCTCGCTCGTTTCAATAATATCATTTTCTTTTATTTTTTCAAATTCAGTTTTAAATTTTGTCTTTTTTTGCTTGTCTTGTTTTGAACTGGAAAAACAATTGTCTAAATTATATTTGTGTAAATTAATGGGTTTTCCATTGACAATTGGGTCTGGAATAAAAACCTCACAGAAACGTGACAATATCGGTTTTAATAACTTGTATTTGTCATCTACTACAATAAAAAATCTTGTCGAATGACTAAATAGTTCAATACATCTTCTTAATGCGGATTGAGCATCGATGGTTAATTTATCGGCATTTAATAAGATGATGCTTTTAAATATGCTTCCTTCTTGTAAATTTATGTTTGTTCTTGCGAAAAATTTCAACTCCTCTCTAATGAATTTAATGCCTTTTCCATGGGCACAATTGACTATCATGACATAATTTTTCATATAGTCTGTCTCATTTTTATATACATTTTTCAAGAAATTAAATAATATTGTTTTTTTACCCGAACCAGATGTCCCGTGGAATATTAGATTTGGTATTTTCTTATTGTCAATAAACGTACCCAGTTTTTTTGTGATATCTTCGTGAATTACTAAGGACATGAATATTATAGTATATATGTCATTACTTTTAATACTTTTTTCGTTATTCTATATTATATTTGTTCTACGTTCATGCTATAATACATATCAAAAAACTAATAACTAATAACTAATAACTAATAACTAATAACTAATAACTAATAACTACTCAAACTCTTGGTGTAAGGATTCTCTTTGAATGCTGTCAATATATCTGGATTAATTCTCTCACATTCTTGGCAATTATCATAATATTGTGGCATATTCATTTTACCATATGTTTCTATAGATGGAATAGTGTTGTTGATACCCCCATTTCCATTTCTTACCCACATTCTATTATTATTTCTATCGGTTTCATTCTTGTCTATTTGAATTCTTTGGTCGTGGTTTAACATTGCCATGCCACCTTGGTTAGGTCTATTCACATACGTCTTATTCACGTTGTTTCGCTGGTTATAGGCGGCATTATATAATGCCACACCTGTATTCATTCCACCATCACCATAATATTCACTATTAGTAGTGTCGCGTTGTTGTTGGACGGATTGTTGTTCTGATACTTTATATCCACCATCACGTTGCCCCTCTACATTCAAATGGTTATTATCCAATAATCCTTCAGTCGTCTCTCTGATTGTTGTTGGGGTTCTATCAGCCGGATTAAATACACGCGGGGCATTGACAGTCATTTGAACATTACCTGTAGGATTAATATTTCCAATCACATTCTCTTTTCTAGAAGGCCTCAATATATCCATGATTGGAGCTATAGCCGCTTTCATAAATCCACTTACTATTCCAAATCCCATATCATTTTGTACTGTTGAACGGTTATTTGGTAATACTTTGTATCCATCTATACCGTAATCACCTGAATTGGCTTTACCATTTCCTCTAGCAGACATATTTGTAATTGGGTTCGCCTCTAATTGGGGTCTTTTTGGTTGTTGATGTTCTCCTGGAGTATACATTTTTGTTCCGGATGGGTTCGAATCCGCGCCGAAATATTGTCTTGATGTGGTTGCCCTATTTACATCTTTATCAACTTGTATGGCTCTCGACGTTTGTCCCTTTTCTAAACCAGTCGTAGTTAGCCATCTATCCGGTGTATTAATAAAATAAGTATCTGGCAAATATTTTTCAACCTTTCCTTGCGTCTCTTTTGTAGCGGGAGCATTGTTATAATAGTGAGCAGGACCTTCGTGATTTGCTAAACCAAATGTCAACTTTGGATTCGTTTCTGTTCGTAACTGGTCTACGTTCCTATCCACCCACTTTTCTCTTGCGGCCATACCCGAATTAAAACCCAATTGCCCCTCAGTTCCATACCCGGCGTCTAGACCTGGCCCCACCTTTTGCTCATCCCACAATTTTACGTTTGCCATCTTTGAACCGGGCATTACTCTGGATTGATAAAAATCACTTTGATTTGGTGCTCCATGAGCATACCGAATATCTTTTTGAGGAGTAAATAATGGTGATTGCTCTTGTTTTCTTATTTGTTGACTTCCGGAGCCTATCATATTATCTAACACGGTTTCAGATAAATTTGCGTCCTGAGTGCTTCCTCTCATCTTTCCACCAAAAAAAGGAGCCATGTTATTATGCTTAAAATTGCTTTTATTTACATTGTTACCAGTTAAGCTTTTAAAATCGTTTGTTTTTGACACGTTTCCAAATTGGTCTGGTCCGTTTTTATATTCTTGGTAAATAGACGGTTTAAAATAACGGTCTGTTACTATATTGGGATCTCGATATATATTTGGGTTATTATTATTCACTTGTGCCATTTTCGGATAATTAATAGGCAATGGTTCATTATTGGGCAATGAATTGACAGGTTTCCCCATATTTTCATAACCTTCTTTTTTTTCTTCTTGATTAGATGCTACATATAATCCGCCTAATGCTAATAATGGTACTGCTAATTCCATGTTTGTATATATGTTATGTATATTTTATATTTTTATACATAACATAATGATGTGTATTATATGCTTCTACAACATGATTACTATACCTACTTTATAATGGTATTGTGCTCATCATTAAAGTATAAATCGTATCATTATGTATAGATCAGATTTGGTATTCTTCGTTTTCACAATTATTTAGTTATTTAGTTATTTATTATTCTTTCTATTCGTCTTAAAATCCCTCCTAAATATACAGTCTATGAATCACCATTATATATATCACTTACGTTGCTTAAATTATATTTGAAGTATAAATTATTTACATTTATTATAAAATTGCCATTATAGTCCATCATAAATTTAGAAAAATTCGGACCTTCGGGAACGGAAACATTTCCATTAATTATTACATCTCCGCCAAGTACCTCCAACATAATATTTTCGCTATGAATGGCAGTAGTTGCTTTATCTACATTACCACTTAAATCAGCCAATATAACCCCTTTTGTAACTATACCTATATCGTCTTGTGAATTTATAGCGTTTGTGAATCCTACCATGAATTTATTTTCATCTTCATCCCACCCCATTACAGCATTTGATGCATCAACACGATCAAACAATATTCCACCACTAGATTTAGTGTTGCCTGTGTTTACACTAATTAAACTATCGGATACGTCTAAAGTAGTTGTATTTATTGTAGTTGTAGTTGTTGTTCCATTAACAGACAAATTACTTGTAACTATAACATCTCCAGTAAACTCTGCTCCAGTTAGATTAGCTTTTAACTCTTCGGCAGCAATGGCTCTTGCTATCTCTGAGCTCAAGTTACCCGATATATCATCTTCCTGAGCAATGGCTCTTGCTATCTCCATGCTCAAGTTACCCGATATATCATCTTCCTGAGCAATGGCTCTTGCTATCTCTGAGCTCAAGTTACCCGATATGTCATCTTCCTGAGCAATTGCCCTGGATACCTC
>Ga0335396_10004099_pt1 | contig 16082 bp, 24 predicted proteins | sample FRY02_FD_205743 | JGI IMG/M metagenome (GOLD analysis project Ga0335396, IMG submission 205743) | Freshwater microbial communities from Lake Fryxell liftoff mats and glacier meltwater in Antarctica - FRY-02 (spades assembly) (version 2) | ecosystem: Environmental > Aquatic > Freshwater > Ice >... | reverse complement strand
ATCTTCCTCCTCTCCCCCCTCTTCATCAAAGATTAAACCTTCGTTAAACTCTTCCAGCTCTTGTAGAGCATATAAGTGATCCAAGTCGAACATTTTATATTTTACCTCTTTACACCTTTTCAAATTTAAAACGCCATTTATAGATAATTTTTAAAGGTCTTAATCTGTTAGTTTTCTTACTCTCGAATAACTACCTATGAAAATTTCTTTCAAAGGTGTAAAATGGAGACTAGATTTATTTTTAATGTTAAGAAATCCCCCAAAGATAGAAGAGATTACATTATTAATGCCTCTTCTTCTACTGTCCCTGATATTTTAGATTATCGATCCGATCTTCAACCTGTGAGAAATCAGGGTTCTCAAGGGACTTGCTATGCTCAATCCGTAGCCTGTGTTAAAGAGTGGCAAGAAAAGAAAGATTCTGGGTTTAATGAATATATGTCTCCACAATTTTTTTATAACAATCGACCCAATAAATATGATAGTGATCCTAATAATGACGACGGAATGTACGGTCGAGATGTAATGAAGTTAATGAAAACTATTGGAATTTGTAGAGAAAGTGATTATCCTTATGGGAGAATTCAGATACAATCCGATATTAATCCAAACTGTTTTATTGAAGCTAAAAAATATTTAATACAAAGCTATGCTAAAATTTTGACCCTTGATAGTTTAAAACAAAGTTTAGTTAAGAATGGTCCGTGCTTGATTACTTTTCCAGTTTATAATAATGGCTCCTATTTTTGGAGAAACCTGGGGAACCAGAAATCTATAGGTGGTCATGCAGTAACAGTAGTTGGATATGATGATGTTGGATTTATTATTCGAAATAGTTGGGGACAAAATTGGGGAGATCATGGATATACTACTTATTTATTCTTAGAATGGGGATCTCACTGGGAGGTTTGGACTACGGTTGATATTGATGGAGATGATATTTATATTCCTACACCTAGAAAACTGTGTTGTGCTATAATATAAAAATTGAATATTTAATTATATTTTTTAGTAGAAAAAAGATGTCCAATATGACAAACATAAAATTGATAATTCTCAAGGAGATGAAAGAGATGAAAGAGATAATAAACGTTTCCATCAAGAGGATGATAAACCAGGCATTATAATATATTCTAATGGTACTCAAAAATGGTATATAGATGGTAAACTTGGTAGAAAAGATGATAAACCAGCCATTATATATGCTAATGGTACTCAAGAATAGTAAACCAGTCATTATTAAAATTGAATATTTTGTATAATATTATACAAAAATAAATGATGAGATGTCCCAGATACCTCGACTGTGGTATTATTTTCTAAATAGAAAAGGACAAGAGAATCTAATAGACTTCGAAAAAATAGAACATGATTCTATTGTAATAAGTAATTGGACAAATACTAAAAAATATACACTTTTTCCAAATCATGTAGAATTTTATAAATTTCTTTTCTCGATCTCTGAACGAAAAAGAAATTTTTTCGAAGTTCTACTTCCAGATGTTAATAGAAAGATGTATTTTGATATTGATATGGATAAAGAAAAACTTATTTCTCAAGGAGATAATTTCACACAATCTATATTTATCTCTAATATTAGACAAGCGATTAAAACTCTAATCCCAGAAATAACTGATCATGGATCAATCCTTGTTTTTACTTCTCATGCTGATAAGAAATTAAGTTATCATATTATTATTGATGGATGGTATCTTTCAGATTATGAAGAATGTCAAGTTTTTTTTGAACGACTAATTAAACTTATTCCAGATGAATGGGTTGAATATTTTGACCAATCTGTTTATAAAAAAACCCAACAGTTTAGAATTATCTGGAATCATAAATATGAAAAAGATAATACTAAGATATTAAATCAAGAGTTGTCATATAATTTTAAGATTCCAGATAGATATACAACTGATAAAGGTAAAGATTTATATATTTTATTTTCATCATTAGTAGGAAAAACTGATAAATGTAAAATATTATCAGGATTTGCTAAAGAGAAAAAAGATTATGATTTATCCCTTTCAGGAGGAACAGCTAGTGAAAATGATTTAGAAGATGTGATGAAAATATTCTGTCAAGATTCTCAATATGAGAAAGGAATTTTTGAAAAATTAAGTACTGTTGAAGATAATGGAAATTTAATTATTTCTCTTAAATCTCATCAACCTTACGAATGTGAAGCCTGCTGTCGAATTCATGAAGCTGAGAATCCTTACTTGTTAGTTAAGGGAGAAGAACGAGAAATTTATTTTGATTGTAGACGATCCAAAAAAAGAAAATTTATCGGGAAATTAGGGGAGATAGAAAAAGATGAAAAAGATGAAAAAGATGAAGATGATGAAGATGAAGAAGAGGAAGAGGAAGAGGAAGAGGAAGAGGAAGATGAATATATTAAATCTTCCCCCAAAAGAATAGAATGTTTGATAGAAATTAAACCAATACAACCAAGAAAAGCTAAATTTAAACCACTATCCGGGTTAAGAATGTATCGAAAATAAATAATATTCTCATTTAGAAGAAAATGAGAAAATGAGAAAATGAAAATAGATTAAAACATTTTAACATTTAAATGAACGGAGAAATTATTCAAATTCCAGAGTTTGGGAAAGATGATTCTCCTTGTATTTTTGTAGTAGAAAACGAGAAAAAAGAGAAACAACGTTTCCAATACACCGGTTTCTTCCCAATCAGAAAAGGTGATATGGTCTCAGTTGGAGGTCAAATGAATAAAAAACAAAGAGGAAATACCTATGTTTTGGAGGATAAACCATTAGTTTACATTCCTCGTTTAGAAGCACATGTAATGAAATACTTAAGGGATGGTTTAGCTTTACCATATAATAAAGGAACCAAAAAGAAATCATACCCTTTAGATATTGGTGTTAAATTATATGAAGAAATGGTTCAAAAACTAGGATCTCATGATAAAATACTCGATTGCCTTAATACAGGAACATCAGAATATTTTGTAACTGTAGATGATAAAGAACTTCAAAGAATATACAGGTGGTGGGAAAAGAATATTTTAAAAAGACAACTTTATTTATTTGGGTTATACAATAAAGAAATAGATGAAAGCGGTCTTACCCCAACTATGTTATTTGAAAAAATTAATGATAATCCATGTAAGATTTGTTCTATTTCTATGGAAAAGGTTTCTGAAATTAATAAACTTTTTCAGAGAAAGACATTAAAAATTGATATTAACTGTGGCGGGATTTTAAGAAAATTAATCGAAATGAAAAAGAAAGGATGGTTTTATGTTCATCTAAAAACAATTAAAAAATTATACCCTTCTTTGGATAAGTATGTAGAGTATTTATCGAAGGAATATGATATTATTTTTGAAAATAATAGATTATTTACTAAAGATAGTTACAATATTGAATATATGGTAGCTAGTAAGATCGCAGAACTAGTTAAGATTGATCGAATAAGTGAAAAACTTCCAACAGTCGGGGGAGGAATTAAAGTTCATATTTATAACGAAATGCGTTTATCTGATCAACAAATGGAGGCCTTAAACGCATCTATTAAATATCAAATTTGTATTATTACTGGAGGAGCAGGATGTGGAAAAACTACATTACTTCGAGAAATAGTTGATAATATAGAAAATAATGGAGGAAAAGTTCTATTAACATCTTTTACTGGCAAGGCAGTTATGAGGATTAAAGAAGTGATTTCTCATGGAAAAAGTAAAGAGAAAACTAAATATTATGAGGATAAATGTATTACTTTATCAAGATTAATTCATAAACGTAAAACTTTTAAAAAAACACCTAACTTTGATGTATTGATAATCGATGAAGCTTCGATGGTTCCAACTGGATTAGTACATACTCTTTTCTCTTTTTTTACAGATCCATTCAGAATTATTTTAATCGGAGATTGTAATCAATTAGACCCAATCGAAGCTGGATCTTTTTTTAAAGAACTTATAAACACTGGTCTTGTCAAAACCTTTCGTTTGACTAAGAATATGAGAACAGATGAAGGTTCTGTTATCGTTAAAAATGCGTCGAAATTGGTAAGTGATAAACGTGATTTTAATAAACCATTTAAATTTAAAGAAGGAGAAGGGTTATATATTCTGGAAGGAGAAATAGAAATAGTTGGAAAAATTATCAAGGGTCTCTGGAAAGGAGAGATAGATTCTAAGGATATAACAATATTATGTCCAGTTAATAAGTATCTTCCTTTTTTAAATATATTTCCACAAAAATATTATTTGAAAAAGATGGATAAGTTTACGTATAAAGATGAATTATATTATTACGATGATAGAATGATGCAAAAGAACAATTTTTATTCTGATGATGTAGAAATTATGAATGGAGAAGAGGGATGTATTACTAGAATAACTGAAGATTATATGGAAATCTCGTTCACTAAGGATAAAATAGTTTCATACAGATACCCGAAGGATAAGGGAGATAAGGGACAAAAAGGAGATAAAGGAGAAGAAGGAGAAAAGCTTACACTCGATTCAATCACCCATTCCTTCGCCAAAACCATTCACAAGTCTCAAGGTTCAGAGTATGATTATGTAATTATCTATTTGCCTCCGGAATATTATCGTTTTGTATCATTAAATATGCTCTATACTGCTATAACAAGAGCTAAAAAGAAGGTATGGATAATAACAGAACAAAATGTACTTGATGTAATCACCACTCAGACACTGGACAAACGTTATGAAACTTTGGGCGAGAAATTAAAAGATTTATTAAATATAAATGAATTAAAGGATGGGGAAGAGGAGGAAGAGGAGGAAGAGGAGGAAGAGGAAGAGGATGATTAAATACTAGTCATTGTCTTTCCCCTCTTGCTCCTTTTTTCCGTTATTTTATTACTCATACTTTTTTCTGAATTAGAAGAAGTCGGAGAATATAAAAGACTCCCTCTTGATATCGGTGTCTCATTAACAACTTCAATTATCTTAGCGAATTTAAAAACCTTAGAACTATATTGAGTATCCATTTTAATTAAATTTATTTCTAATTAATTTAAAAATGACCTACATAGTTTCTCTAAACGGAGAAATCTATGGTATCTATGAAACCATTGATTTGGTAAGAACTAACCTATTAATTATTCTTATTTTTAATCTAGAAAAAGAGAATATTGATGTTGACTTTTATGAAAATATTCATGAATATTTAATAGTCCCTAGCTTTTCTGAACAAAGTCTTGAAATACCAGAATTAAGAAGAGAAATTTCAAACCTTGGAATTCATATTCAAAAAATGGAATCAGAAAAAAATGGATCATATGCTTTAGAAAAAATTATGAACCATATTAACTGGCGATTCATGGAGTTAGAGAAAAAAATGAATCACGATTCCAGGGTGAAAGTTACATTTCCCGGAGATAATAGTGATAATCATCAATTAGGAGTACCTTATGTAGATGATTGGAAATTAATTGACCGGGTTAATTGGTTAAAACTTTCCAATACTCTTCATACATATATTAGTTCTAAAATTAGAGAGTTGGAGAAAAATTTCCCTCCAATATCCGATAAAAGAGTAAGATTTGGAGAAGTTTTATACGACAATGCCAATGAAAGGAGTATTCAAGTTTGGAGTGCCAATTCTATTAACTGGAATCTTCCTAAAGGCGTTGAAATTCCTGGTTTATATCAAGCCCAACAGATGCGGTTCCAAGAACCTGGTGTATTTGGTATAGTAGTTACTCCAAAATACGGGTACCATGATTTGGTTCCATTGGAATATGAAAAATAAAAAAATATAATTATAACAAAAAGTTTTTTTTGTTTCCCAATAAAAAGAGAAAATGAACATTTCAGCTAAGGCAATGGAACATCACAAATGGACATGGTACTTAATGGTAGCGGTTATCTTAACTATTTTTGGCTTGATGATTTATCAAGTGGTTATGCAAGAACAAAAGGTTGAACAATATTATGTTACAGTGGTTCTGGCACCAGCAGGCCAGGATGTGACAGGAGGACTCCCAGTCTACCCAGCTGATGCAACAGGTACCCTTAATGCAGGTATTCAGCAAGTCCGAAATGCCGTCAACGATCTGGTTGATGCAACCAGCGGTGTCAACATGAAGGTTCCTCATTGGAGCAAGTGGAAGTTGAACATGATTCCAGTGATTGACCCAACTGACCAGACGTTAGTCAGTGTTAATTATCATTACACTTTCCCAGTTGCAAGCAGTATCCTGGGTGATACTGAGAATATCATGGATCTTGTTCTTCGGGATTCTGCGTCTATCACAACCTTGTTCGGTGCTGCCAGCACTACTCGAGGAGCTTGGGCAGTTGCCGTCTTTGACACCGAAGTCCATGCCTCGCTTACATACGGAACATATAGTTCTGCTGGTGTCTAAGGCCTTGTTGCTCAGTAAGTAAATTGATGAAAATGAAAATATATTTAAATCTTATTGATTTAAATCTTAACAACTATGAAAAAACATGTACAACTTCTTAAATTTCCTCGTAGACTTATCACAGGAAAAAATTTAAGATCTATACAATTATCTAATAAAAAAAATATTCGGAATATAATGTTTAAAAATGAATGGAGTAAGGTTTTGGAAAAAGATTAGGACTTCCTCTCCGTAAAAATAGTTTTCTCACATCCCTTACAAACCTTAATTTGATGATGATGTTGATCCACATGGGCTTCTATTCCATCAGGATGGATTTTGTCATCTTTTTCAATTACAATAAAGAAATAACGAGTTCTTTTTTGTCCCTTGGGGAGATCTTTGAGACAATATTCGCAGGCAACCATTTTTAATTATACATATAATTAAAAATTTTTCAAACTAATTCCCATTCTTCTCTTTCTTTAATAACATCAAAATTCTTTAAAATTTTTTCAGCCTTAATTTTTTTCTTTTTTTCTATATCTTGTGCTATTTCAAGAGCATCAAAATCTTTTTGATCTTCAAAACATTTATAACAAATACCAGCACAAGTGTTTATTTTTGAGAAATTTCTTAGCATTTTGTTTTAATTGATCTATATTAAATGCATATTCAAAAACCAAAAATTTATTTTCACCATTTACATTCTTTTCTAAAATTTTATTACACCATTTACATTTTTGACAATTTTCCAGACATGTTCTTTTTTAGTTAATTTTATATTTAATGCTTGGTTCTCCTTCGGAAATATTTATCAATAGGAGATTTTTTTCCTGGATGGAAATCTTCTTTTTCTATTAAATTTTTCCGTTTTTCCATTTCATCTATAATATTGCTATTTTTAGTAATTTTTTCGGCCTTTATTGTAAATTTTTGTTCTATTTCTTCTCCTATATCAAGATAATCTTGATCATTTCGTTCTTTATAACAGTCGAGGCACATGTTTTTACAAATATGTACAAATTCTCGATCTTTCAAATACTGAACAAATTGTTCGTTCAATTCATCTCTATTTTTAGAGTATACAAATTTTAAAGCCCTATTTTCTAATACATTATTACAATAGATACATTTTTGACATACATCCATATCTGTGAGTTTTTTAGAGTATGCTTTTGCCATCCTCTTTTTAGTTAAGTAGAAATTGAAAATTTAAGATATTTTTTTTAAGGAAAGAGATAATGGAGGTTGACAAGTGTAAATGTTGTAATCCGCTGGTTGGTTATGACCAAGGAATTTGCCCAACTTGTGGCGATATTTTCTGTGGTTCTTGTACTAAAACAGATATGAGAAAATGCCCTAATTGTAAGGTTTCTCTTTTACAAAGCCCGAAAAAGGTATTTAAGGACTTGTGTAAATTAAGAGAAAATTTTTTGAAAATTAAGAAAACTCGAAGTTTGACTGACCGAGAAACATTCGGATCAGTAGCTACTCTCAATTGTTTATCAGAACGATATATTAATGGTATTGGAACAGGAAAAGATGCTCAAAAAGCCGAACAGATGTGTCGAGAGGTAATAGAATTAGGGAATCCAACCGGACCATATAATTTATATCATCTCTTAAAACACAAGGATCCAGAACAAGCTAATATTTTCCTTCACCAAGCATCAGAAATGGGATTTAACAAAGCTCAATTGATTCTATCTATGGAAATGAGAGTATTGAACAGAGGATTACATACAGAAGAATCAGCAAAACTACTAAAACAATCAGCGTTATCAGGTTTAGTTGAAGCTCAATATCAACTAGGATTAGCTTTTCATTTGATAGAAATACCTGGAGAAGATTCAGTTTTGAGTGAGAAAAAAGCATTATTCTGGTATGAACGAGCCTCCAAACAAGATCATGGAGGATCTCTTAATAATGCTGGTTTGTTCTATAAAGAAGGCTGTGGTTGTATCGGAAATATAGCTAAGGCTATTTCTTATTTTGAAAGATCAATTGTCGTTGGTTGTAAAGAAGCTGGTTATGGTCTTGGTTGTATTTATGAGGATGCAAAAGACTATAAGAAAGCTGGGCATTATTACACTATAGCCAGCGGTAGAGGCTGTCCTCCGGCTATGTTTCGGTTAGGGTTGATGATTATAACTGAAAAAATAAGTCCTATTGAAAATAATCGTAGTAAATGTTTAAAACAGGGACTTGATATGGTCAAAGAATCTGCCAAATATGATCACCAAGAAGCTATCGATTACTTATCTACTCTTAGAGAACAGGTAGACCAAATAGCTATTGATAAACCAGAACTAGATGGAAATTTGATCAGAGATTTGTTATATTAACAGGTTTTACCCGTCGTATCTAGTATGTTCTAAAGAACATACTAGATGGCAGAAATTGATTTCGTTTAAAGATCCTCCTAGATGAAAAAAGAGGAAAAGAGGAAAAGAGGAAAAATGCCAAAACGAGAACATACCATCGAATATATTAAGGGAAAGATAACCTCAGGGACGGTGGTTTATACACCCGTTCCAGATGAGGAGGATCCTGAAGCTCCCGTAGCTGCCAAAACTATTTATTTCCAGAAAGAATTTTTTGATAGTGATAAGAAAAAGTGGCCAGACAAGATGACTATCACCCTCAAGTTTGAAGTTTAATTTAGTTATATATTTTGTAATATATAAGATCATGTTAGATCATGTTAGATCATGTTAGATCATGTTAGATCATGTTAGATCATATTCGACTTTGTATAGATGATATTTCCATTTTGCTTCGCACATCTTAGATGAAGGTGTTATAAACAAAAAATACCCCCATCCTTTTCGAACAATCGGTTCAGGGCAACCATCATTAATGATATCAGCTACACCCCGTAGTTGTAGACTAGCTAGGTCATAATCTCTGAGGAAAGAACTAGACAATCCTGGAGATCCTATGATCGATTTGATTTCAATAGGGATGATTTCTTGATCTTTGATGATTAAACCGTCTGGACTGTAGAAATTTTTATCCGTTTCACGCATCTTAGACGTTTCACGCATCTTAGACGTTTCACGCATCTTAGATGCTCCGCACATCTTAGACTGTAAGTAAACCATCCCCACCTGAGCCAATACATATCTCGTCCGAAGATAATCTGTCACCCATGTTTCAGCGATGTTTCCTCTGATCAGATTATACCGATCTTTCAGATTATCACTAGAATTCAAATTGGTTGGTCGATGTTTGTTGTAAAAATTCAACCATTCCTCGCCTCTTTGAGGAATCAAAACCAACTTATCCATCAGACCTGGAAACCGAGATAGTTTTTCAATTCCTTCTAGAGGAGAAATAAAATACTGTCCAATATTATCGATTTCATAATTCTGATTCCATTCTGTTGTAAAAGTAGAAGTTGGAACTTTGGGAGACTTTTTCCATTCATCAATGAGTATTGGAGAAATAGAAAACAGAGAATAGTTAATACTAGACAAGGTATCAACTTTTTCTATTTTTGGAATCAATTTCTCAATTAGCTTCATGAGTAGTACCTCAAGAAATTTTTGGACTTTGTATCGTTCGGGTGATCCTGTTTTTCCTATTTTCCAGCAGATGTTAACCCCAAAATTTTGATTTTGATTTTGAAATAATTCAATTACATCTTGGTCTGAATAGTATACAGGATTCAAGTGATAATTGGGATCTATCATACAATAGTAAACCCGAGCAAGCTCTAGGATCAGCCAATTTAGGTCTGTGTTGATGTCCCAAACTATCCTGTTGATTTGTTTTATTTTGGTCTCCAAACTACTATTCTCTGCTGGGAAAAACCCTTTGATCAATGAGATGAATTTTTGAGAAGGATAAACTTTTGACAAAGAATCTTTAGAAATCAAAGGAGGTATCTTATTTTCTGGATGTAAATTGTAGGTATGAATATAGCTATTCAAGGTATCTTTTCCACATTCAGAAATAAAATGTATCTCTTGATAATTAATTTCTTTAGGGATAGACTCCTTGAAACGTCTCTCTTCCCCGGGAAAGAGAGGAGAATTATTACTTTTCACGGCCAATAGAATCGGGTAGTTCTTTTGACCAACCAGGGTCCATTTAAATGGAACGATTCTAGAAAATGTATCTTGATAACGATACACCAAAAAATTGGATAATCCCAAATGAGTAGAAAATTTCATACCCATTTTGGTTCTCCATTCGAGATACTTTTGATAAATATCTCCTTCCCCCTTTTTCTTTAGGTTATTGATCAGTTTCTGTTTGTCCGTTGGTGGACTATCGATTACATTCTCTTCGATAGCCCGAGCAAGAATAATTGCGGTATGCTTCTCGCTTATCATAGGTTTATCACCAGGGGGTGATGATAAAACCAACAATGTGAAATACTTTGTTAGAATATCCTTCGCTGTGATATCCTTCGCTGTGATTGTCATTTTTTAGATAGATTTTCGATATATTTTCAATTTAGGCAAAGTATTTTACCCGCGTGTAAATATATTTACCCATGTTTAAATATATTTACCCATGTTTAAATATATTTACCCATGTTTAAATATATTTACCCATGTTTAAAATGGGTTCAATTCTTTCCAGTTTTTCAGCCGAGAACGAAAATTCCGATTTTTATTATCAATATGCTAGGTTTACTATCTATGTAGATTTGTCTGAAGATGGGATAGATATTAATCATATCACTAGAGGTCCGTTTGGAGATCATATAACTTTATATGATATAGATAGTTTTATTAGAAAAAAAATGATACAAGATCTTGGAACCAGAGTTAAAAGAGGAGAAAAAAACGATATGGGTATCCAGAAGAGAAAAGCCTTGAAAAATTTACAGATAGAGTTGAGAAAAACTATGATTAAAGAAACATAGCTGGAACATAATGAGAAAGTTGTAAAAAAAATTGTTCACGATTCACAGTATACTCAAAATTGATTGTTCGATATCCTAATATTGGTAAGCGAAATGTAAAACCAATATAAGACCCAATATATACAATCTCATCTAAATAATCAAAACTTCCACATGCTTTCATTAGAACTTTACAGATTCTTTGAGGAATTCTGACACGACCAAAAGTAGTCTCAACTCCCCATCCTGACACAGTAACCGTGTTTTCTCCAACAGAACCAAGTAGTTGGTGTTCCCATATAAATTTGGGTCCTGCTAGAACTGGATCTAACCAGATATCTTGTTCCGGAGAAGGAGAAGGAGAAGGAGAGGGAGAGGGTGAAGATGAATCTTCTAAACATAGTGTCAAATAATCTGGTCTGCCAAACATGATTATATTTTTAAATTTTAGTTTTATTTTCAATTTCTTCCTAACCAAAATATTTAGTAATATTTGGATAACAAAAACGAATTTTTATATAATCTTATATAAAAAAATGCCCTTTTACACTTGTTTTGTCACTAGCAGTCTTATGACACCAGTTCAATCTTCTTTATTCGAACTGATCAAAACATTTGAAACTGAAGATGATGCATATAGATATTTGTCTAGATATCTGGAAAAATCCACTAGTTTACTTTTTGCAATTTGGTCTCAACTTAAATCTGAAAGCCAATTTGAAGATAATCCTCCAGGAGAAATAGTTCAATTATACAGAAAAGAATTTGAAAATTTCGATGAACACTATTACCCGTCTATTAGTTACGAGCAATTTATCCAAAAATTTCCTTATATATCGAATGATCTAGTAAAGATAATGAATTCTTATAACTCTATGTTTATGGAAGGAAAAAAATTTGGAGTTATAAGATCATAATAAAATATAATATGTCTAAGTTATTAGGCTCTACTAGTAGATCGGTTTTTTATACCAAAATATTACCATATATTCTTCTTAGAAATAATCAAGGTTTTAGATCTGTTAATGTAATTGAACAAGAAGGAACTATGGTAAAAGGGTTGGTAGTTCCAGAAATTATAAATGATTTTCCAAGAATCATAACTGAATCTAAAGGAAACGGGTTTAAAACTACGGTTAAAATATGGGAAGAAGGGCATATTTCTCCGCCATTTTATAACATTCACATCACATGGTAAAATCGAATTTATTTAAGATAAAAAGATGAATAAATTAACTTCCATAAGAGGATATCTAAAAAAAATGGAAAGAAAACCTCAGATTCTTAAGAAAGAGAACACCATATGTACCATATGTAATCAAAACCCACACACCCGCCACATATTAAAAAATAAAATAGGTTATTCTATATGTGAGGAATGTTTTTCAGATTATATTAAAAATATCAATTCGAAATCGAAATTATAATTAATCAAATAAATTATAAATATGTCTGTTAGATTAAATATTATAGATAATATTTATGATTCTTTATCTTGTATAGGTACAACTTTGTTATTTTTATTTATTTCAGAGGAAATTATATTTTTGATTATACCAATATTAATAGTGTTGATTGTAATAAGTGTTTATCAAAAAAATATGATTCATACTGTTATAGAAGATGTGGATAATATCAGTATAATAATTGAGTTTTGTTGGTGGTATATAATAATTAGTTATATTTTTATATTTAGTTATAAGTATGTGATATAATATTACATTACATTACATTATTTTTGATTTTCTTTAAAAAATCTAAAACTTTAAAATTATTTCCCTCCGTTTGTTTCCAATATATCTGATCAGTTGGAGGAAAATTATTCTCAAATACCCCCTCCACGGTTTCGGTTATTTTAATCCAACTAAAATCATTTTCAATAAACATCGTCCAACCAATTACTCGAATATTATCATCATTCCAATTATGTTCTTCGATATTGGGTGAGACTATTTTTTCAAAAAAGTAAACCTCCAGTTCAAGATCAGGATCAGGATCAACAGGGTCTATATGCAGAGTTAGAAATCCTCCGTTATAATACAACGTTATATTGTTTAAATCAACTATACCTTTGAACATTTCAACCATGATTAATTATCTTAAATTTTAATTAAATTTTCGATTATGGAAATTAAGAAATTGAAAATTTAATTAAAATTTAAGATAATTAATCATGGTTTACATTGCTTATTACATTGATCAACGACGAAAAAACACAAATCCAATTGTTTTGATGGAGTCTTTTGAAAACGAGGAAGACGCCTGTCGAACCTTGGGAGAACTACTAGTCAAATATCATGATATGATCAACCGAGTTAAAAATTCAGATGATTTTTCTGTAGATACAGCTATACTAAAAAAATCTAAGGATGACCAAGAAGCTGAACAAATTTTCAGAAAATATTATATCCAGGATAGACAATTGATCGAAGAATTCAAATGGGAGATCGAAACCGAGGATCACATGGAAGGAGAATGGGTTATTTTTGGGATTAATCAAAATTGAATTATTTATAAATTATATAAATAATAAAGTAGATATGAATTTGGTTAAAATTAAATACAGTACTTATCAAAAAATATTTATTCCATTATCACTTATATTTATGATATTTGGATGTGTTATTAGAATAAACTCAAACGATTTTTTAACTCCTTTATTTTTCTCCTTAATTCCGCTATGTGTTATTCCTATTTCACCATTTTTTGGTTATCAATTTGAATTTCCAGAAATAATAATATATCCTAAACAAGGCTATTATATTTCACAAAATAAACAAATTGTTAAAATGAGATATGATAAACTAGGGATTGAACTAGATACTGGAATTAATCTTTTCTTTGATGCTCATAAAAAATATATAAAAACTGGATTACTAGTATTAACTGAAAAAGATAGTTATTTTTTCTTAAATAGGGAGGATGGGGAAATTCCAAATTCTGAAAATATTATGACTTATATCGTTAACCAAAAATTGGTAAAATGGAATGTTAATAATGGATATTATATGTAATTATGTATAATTATTTTTATATCTTACAAAATGGCTATAAGATTTAAAAAAATAGAAGAGATAAAAACATATCTACCACCTAAGAAAAAATGGGTTAATATTATGAAAGATGATTCTATTGATATCGAGAAAAAAATATTATTAAATGGGTTAAGATACGTTTATGTATCTAATATGATAGAAGATATACGAAAAGATACTAGTAAGAGAAAATTAAAAATTATCCCTACTGGAAGTAAAAATTTATCCAGTGATATTGATATACAAATTACGTTAAACTTTTCTTCTAATGTTAAAGTGGTATTTTTTAAATATGTAATCGATATGATTATTAAACATATTAAGATAGCTGATAAAATTTGGGGAGAATTTCCAACTAGACTAGATGTTAATTTCTATCCGTTTGGATTATTTAATTTTGTCAATAGTAAGATTTCTTACGATGGATTATCAGTATCAAAAAATGGTAATAATTGTTGTTGGATTCCTGTTCTAGATAATCAAGATTTAACCTATCAATTCTTAAAGAGAGATATTAAAAGAATAAATAAAAAATATAAACCAAATCTTCAGAATTTTTATAATTTCTACAAAGAAAATATAACTGAATCATTTTTTGCTCTTTATAATAATTTTAAAAATAATATTATAGATCCAGAAGAACATAACAATTTAATTCTAGATCTTACCAAACATAATGAGATTGGTCCAGAAATGTATTTCTCGGTGGGAAGTATAATTTTTGTTGTTTGGTATATTCAAATGGGAAATGAATTACCTCCTACGCTTAAAAAATATTTATCAATTCCGTCATATTTGGAAAATAATAGATTATACAAGGAGACAGGAAAGGAAAAATATAAAATCAGATCAGAAATATCAAAGGAAAATATGGATAAGAAAATGTTGGCTTTGTTAGATTTAGTTTAACGAAATAAAATAATGTATCTAATGTATAGATACATTTAAAATGAGAATTCGTTATTTTTCAGATCTTCATCTTGAGTTTAAACCAGATTTTGATCCCAGTATTATCAATAAAGGGTTATATGATGTTTTAATTATAGCTGGAGATATTGGAAAACCAAAATTACCTCAATATTCAAAATTTCTGGAATATGTTTCGAAAAATTTTAAGAAAGTATTCTACGTTTTAGGAAATCATGAATATTATAGTCGTGATAATAGTATAGGAATTACACAAACCTTGATTTCTGAAGAGATAAAAAAATATCATAACATCAGTTTATTGAATTGTGACACTGAATTTTATGAAGGATATCAATTTATAGGATGTACTATGTGGTCTCATATCAAAGATAAACAATATAAAATCAACGATGTTTATCAAATTCCAGGGATGGATATTCCATTATATAATTTAATCAACGAAGGGGAAACAGAATTTTTAACACAAGAAATCAACAAACCTCTCCCGTTTGGAATAAAAGGAAAAATTATAATTACACATCATGTTCCGTCCGAGGTTCTGATACATTCTACTTATAAGGATAATGTTTACAACCAGTGGTTTTATTGTGAAATGGGGGGAATTATTGAATTAAATAAATACAAAATTAAGGGATGGTTTTACGGTCATACTCATCTTCCAGTAGAAGATGGAAGAAAAGAATTTGGAGTTAATTTTTATTCTAATCCAATCGGTTATCCATTTGAGGAAGGAGGAGCTGATATTAATAAAATTATTGATATATGAGTCGGAGCGACTGGAGCGACTGGAGCGACTGGAGCGACTGGAGCGACTGGAGCGACTGGAGCGACTGGAGCGACTGGAGCGACTGGAGCGACTGGAGCGACTGGAGCGACTGGAGCGACTGGAGCGACTGGAGCGACTG